>Ga0153994_1000013_pt1 | contig 298128 bp, 286 predicted proteins | sample TSNC078MetaG_FD_104735 | JGI IMG/M metagenome (GOLD analysis project Ga0153994, IMG submission 104735) | Attine ant fungus gardens microbial communities from North Carolina, USA - TSNC078 MetaG | ecosystem: Host-associated > Fungi > Mycelium > Unclassified | place: USA: North Carolina, Lumber...
CAGAAAGCCCGTCACGATGCCCGGCTTGACCGTGAACGACAAATCGTCCACCGCTTTCGTCGGTCCGTAAACCTTGGTCAATCCCCTCAGTTCAATCATGAGGAGAACTCTGCCCTACCGGCAATGACCAGCACATCGGCCACAGGTCTAGTTCCGAGTGGTACTCAGGTAGGACATGAATCCGGGCAATTCGGGCAGAACCCCGAGAAATCACCCGGATCTCGTCCCTCAGGACGACGCTTGAGCCCAGAATCGCTTGGGGATCCGGCCGGCGTGCCGCGCCTCGAAACCTGCCACGACAGCGTGACGCATCGCCGACGCCATCAACGCGGGGTTCTTGGCCCGCGTCACCGCTGTCGCAAGCAGGACGGCGTCGCAGCCCAACTCCATGGCAAGGGTGGCGTCGCTGGCCGTTCCGATCCCGGCGTCGAGGATGACGGGCACGCCGGCGCGCTCGACGATCATCTCGATGTTGTGCGGATTCGCGATGCCCAACCCGGTGCCGATAGGCGAACCGAGCGGCATGACTGCTGCGCAGCCGACCTCTTCGAGGCGAAGCGCCAGCACCGGATCGTCCGTCGTGTACGGCAGAACGGTGAATCCGTCGTCCACCAATTGTTCTGCGGCGGAAACAAGTTCGATTGCGTCGGGCAGCAGTGTCCGCTCGTCGGCGATGACTTCCAGTTTGACCCAGTTCGTCTCGAGCGCTTCGCGTGCCAACTGCGCCGTCAGCACTGCTTCGGCGGCGCCCCGACACCCGGCGGTGTTCGGCAACGGTTCGATTCCGAGGCGACGAAGCAGGTCCAGAACACCCGTGCCGCCGGCCGCGTCGACTCGCCGCATCGCGACGGTGGTCAGTTCGGTGCCGGAGGCGACAAGCGCTTCCTCGAGCACCGCGAGGTTGGCGGCGCCGCCGGTTCCGGTGATGAGCCGGGAACCGAAACTGCGGCCCGCGATAGTGAGAAGGTCCTGCTCAGCCACCCTGCACCGCCGTGAGGATCTCGATTTCCCAACCACGTCCGACGGATTCGTCCCAGCGCCCGCGAGGAAAGAGCGCACCGTCGACGGCGACGGCGATGCCCTTGCTCGGCAACTCGAGGTGCGTCAGAAGTTCGGTCACCGTGACTGCTCGATCGAACTCGAGATCTTCGCCGTTGACGGTGATCCCGATCGGGACCTGCTCACTCATGAATTTTCCTTAGCTACTGCGAACCGCTCGGGTTCGGTTCCTTTTACCTCGACCAAAGATGTGCCGTTCAACAACGCGAGCGTCGCATCGGCGGTGACGGGCGTCAGCAGAACCCCGTTGCGCCCGTGCCCGGTGGAGACGACGACACGATCGGACACGCGCCCGATCAACGGCAGGTTGTCCGGCGTCATGGGACGCAGGCCCGCCGCGCATTCGTACAGTTCGTATTCGCCGATCGCCGGCATCAGCGCCTCGGCGTCGTTGATCAAGTCCCGTACTCCGGCCATCGTGACCTGTGTGTCCTCACCGGACTCGTATTGTGTTGCGCCGACGACGATTCCGTCGCCTCGCGGGACGAGGTAGGCCGGCCGGCCGTGGACGCTGCCACGGATCGTTCGACTGGGCGCCGGGGTGACTCCAGGCCTACTCCGCAGGCGAAGAATCTCGCCTTTGACCGGGCGTACCGGTAGCCCGGGCCACAGCTTTGGTGACGCGATACCGGCGGTGAGCACTACCTGATCGGTGTCCAGTTCGGCGAGGTCGTTGACGGCACGCGCGATCAATTCGACGCCGGTTTCCGCGCAGGCCTTCTGCAGCGCCTCCAGCAGAAGTCTGTTGTCGACGGCGGATTCACCGACGGCCATCAACCCCGACCGGATGCCCCGGCCCAGCATCGGTTCGAGTTCACGGATGCGCGCCCGACCGAGAACTTCGAGTTCGTGCCCCTGCGAGCTCACCCACTCGGCGATGGTCTGCAGGTCCTGCGCGTCGGCAGCATCGAGTGCCACCGTCAGCGAACTGTCCGCGGTGAAGACCGATTGCCCGAATTTTCCGAGCTCCTCACCGAACGCCGGCCACCGTTCCAGGGACGCTGCACCAACCGTCAACGCTGTTTCTTCACCCGGCCAGCCTTCGGAAAGCGGTGCAAGCATTCCGCCCGCCACCCACGAAGCCCCTGATCCAATGGACGGGTCGTACAACCGAACGGACCACCCGTCGCGGGCTGCGCGCCACGCTATGGCGAGACCGATGACACCGCCGCCGACCACTGACACCGTACGAGCGTGTGTACTCACGAAACTCCACCTCCACTTCCTGCGCCGGCATGATCCGGGTCAGGTCTGACGGTCGGGATCTGGTCGCGATCCCCTCTCAGCCCCACGAACCTCGCAGTCACGACAAAAAAGTGACGACGACGTTTCAGGACTCCCGTGTCGAACCTTGCTCCCTAGAGGCTACCGTTTGCTCCGTGCACCCCACACATCCCAGTAACGACATCGACCGGCGCGAGCGCCTGGCAGCAGCACGGCTGTACCTGTGCACCGACGCGCGCCGCGAGAAAGGCGACCTCGCGCAGTTCGCCGAGGCCGCTTTGTCCGGCGGAGTCGACATCATCCAATTGCGTGACAAGGGCTCGGCCGGTGAGCGCGAGTTCGGCCCGCTCGAGGCCAAGGACGAACTGGTAGCGCTGGGCATTCTCGCGGCAGCAGCGCGACGCCACGGCGCATTGTTGGCCGTCAACGATCGCGCGGATCTCGCGATGGCTTCCGGTGCCGACATCCTCCACCTAGGCCAGAACGACATTCCGGTCCCCTACGCGCGCACCGTTGTCGGTGAAGACGTCGTCATCGGCCGTTCGACGAGCAGTCGCGCGCAGGCCAGTCTGGCCGCCATCGAAGAGGGCGTCGACTACTTCTGCACCGGACCGGTGTGGGCGACACCGACCAAACCGAATCGAAGTGCGTCCGGTTTGGAACTGGTTCGATCGACCGCCGACGCCGCGCCGCCGCGCCCCTGGTTCGCGATCGGCGGTATCGACGAGGAGCGCCTGCCAGAGCTGCTCGACGCCGGTGCCACACGCATCGTCGTCGTGCGTGCAATCACGCACGCGTCGGATCCCCAGGCGGCCGCGCAACGCCTCGCCGCAGCCGTCGCCGGACGCTGAAAACCGGTAACTGGCGACCGTCAACTGTTTGCCGGGCGATTCCGCACAGTTACGGGTCAGCACGCCTGACTCGAAACATGAACGGAAGTTGTCCGATCAGACAACAAACCCCCAGTTCCTAGGTGCGATTTGATGTCCGAAAAGTCGGAATGCGTGATCTTGATCACAGTTGCTCCGATTGCGTGTCACATCCCATTCGGTTTGTTGTAGTTTACCTCCAGTTACTAACTGAACCTAGGAGCACTAAATGGGATCCCTCGACACCGGCTCGCTCAGCACCGAATCGCTCGAAGACCTGAACCTCGGCAAGATCAGCGAGCTGCTCAAGCTCGGTATCACCGCGGTCAGCTTCATCACGGCGCTGAACTCGCTCAGCTGAGCCTCGTTTCGGTCGGGAGACCGAAACACGGAAGGGCCGGACTCCTCAGGAGTCCGGCCCTTCTGCTGTGTATATGACCTGTTGAGACTACGTCGCTACAACTGGGTACTGCTCGCCTCGGACAGGTTCTGGTCACTGCCTGACTGATCTCTGCCTGACTGATCACTGCCTTCGGGAGCACTACCCGACAACCATCCGAATCCGCCGTCCTCGAGCACGACGGTGTGCGGGTCGCCGTCCACCGACACAACAGGCTCGGTCCGGAGCTCAGGCCACGAGGAACCGAATCCCGGATGCAGCGGCAGTGAGTCGACGTCGGCTTCACGCACCCACCGCAACTCGGTGCTCTCACCGTTGGCAACCGTCGACAGTGGATGCGCAGCATCAGCCACGACGGTGGTGTAAGTCCACCCGCTCTCGGCGCGCATCGTCACTACTTCCCCGCGAACGCGGACGGCGTCCTCGGCGATACCTGCTTCTTCGTGTGCCTCCCGGACTGCAGCGTGCGTCGTGCTCTCGTGTGAGTCCCGCGCTCCGCCGGGCAGTGCCCACGTTCCACCCTGATGGCTCCACGCCGCACGATGCTGCAGCAAGACCATGGGTGATCCGTCCGAATCGGGGGCACGCAGAAGCAGTCCAGCGGCTCCGTGTTTACCCCAATGCCGAGTACCGTCCGATCCGATGGACCAACCGTCACCGTCACCACGCATCGACTACCTCGCTCCGCCTGCTCTCGCCGTTGTCCCACACTAACCGTTTCAATCTGCTCCAGGTGTAGGTGATGCTTATATGCTCGCGAAGATGCCCTGAATCATTTCTCGGCGGCATCATTTCTCGGTAGCCCGCGTACAGCAGCGAAGTGAGGTGCTCGATGGTCGACCGTGTCGTCCCGTCCATCGAACCCCGATCGCTGCCGCCCTCCGAGGCCACGTCGGTATCGGCGGAAGACGAGCGCGCACTTCTGCGGCGCGAACTGCAGGCATTCATGTCGTCCACACCTGGCCGGCTGACCGTCGTCGGACTGATCCTGATCGCGATCACCTTGATCGCCGGACTTCTCGCCACTGCAGCGATCGAGAACCGTCAGGCAAATCTCGACCTCCTCCTCGTCGAAACCGAGCCTCTCGCCAACTCGGCCCAGAATCTCTACAGCGCGCTGTCATTGGCCGACGCCGCCGCGGCCACGGCCTTCATCTCCGGTGGCCTCGAACCCGCCGACGTACGCGACCGATACACGCAGTCGATCGGCGAGGCGTCGGCGGAGATCGTGCAGGCATCGGCCGGCCTCGACTCGACGGATCTTGCCGGCCACAGCGCGTTGACCACCATCTCGACCGACCTGTCCGTCTACACCGGGCTGGTCGAAACCGCACGGGCCAACAATCGCGTCGGAAACCCGGTCGGGGCAGCATATTTGAGCGAAGCCTCGCAGTTGATGCAAACCTCGCTGCTGCCGATGGCTCAGCAACTCCACGCCTCGCAAGAGACTTTGGTCTCCCAGGTACAGCGCGATTTCGAGACTCCACCGTGGTGGCCGATCGTGGCCTTCGTCCTCGTTCTGTGCGCACTGGTGGCTACCCAGGTGTATTTCTCCCGCAAGAGTCGCCGACGCTTCAACCTCGGGTTGATCCTTGCCTCGATTGCCGTTGCGGCAGCTCTGCTGTGGCTGCTCACGGTCGGACTGGTGTCAGCCCTCGCCACCGGGCGCGCTCTCGACGCGGGCGCCGAGCCACTGCACGAACTGACCGAGGCGCGAATCATGGCGCAGCAAGCACGCACAGTCGAAACTCTCACATTGGCGAGACGGGATTCGACCGCCGAGGACAACGTCACGTTCACGCGCAAGGTCGACGCTCTGCGCGACACCCTCGAGCGCCTGCAAAACGATGATCGCGCGCGAGTGAACAGCGACGTGTTGACCGCCGCCCTCGACTCGCGCCAGCAGTGGGTGGCTGCGCACACGCGCATGTACGACCTCCTCGGAAACGGTGACTTCAATTCCGCCGCGGCCATCACCATCGGCGCCGGAGAACAGGATTCGGCCGCGGAGTACGGAAGGCTCGATCACGAACTCTGGCAGGGAATCGTGGATTCGCGGACAAATCTGCGTTCCGACGTCTCGTACGCCTCACGTGTGTTGGCAGCCTCTGCACCGGGCATGACCGTATTGGCAGTACTCGGAGTTGCCGGAATCTTCATCGGATTCTGGCCCCGACTGCGGGAGTACCAGTGACGGGAGTACCGGCAATGCGGAGGAAGAGCCCGGCTGCATGCGTCGCGGTTCTGGCGGCGGCGATGCTGGCACTCGCCGGTTGCGGTGCGGACCGAGTAGAAGACCTGAACAACGCGGCCGCCACGTCGTACACGGAACCGCCCCTGCCGGCCGAGGCCACCATCGCGCCCAGCCCGACGCCGACGACTACCGCTTCGTGCACCAATCTCACCGCGAGCCTGCGGCCCACCCCCGCAGACGCATCTCCGCAGCCACCCACGCCGAGCCTCGACGCCATCCGCGCCCGCGGGCGGCTGATCGTGGGCCTGGACACCGGTTCCAACCTCATGAGCTTTCGCGATCCGGCAACCGGGCGCCTCGAAGGTTTCGACGTGGACATCGCCCGCGAGATCGCCCGCGATCTGCTCGGCGACCCCGAGAAGATCGAGTACCGGATCCTGACATCCGACGACCGGATCGCGGCGCTCCAGGAATCCATGGTCGACGTTGTCGTCAAAACCATGACCATCACCTGTGAGCGGCGTGAGAAGGTCGACTTCTCGACGCAGTACTTCTCCGCCGAGCAACGAATTCAGGTCTTGCAGGGTTCACCGGTGCGCGGCATCGACGACCTGGCGGGTAAGCGAGTCTGTGCCGCCCGGGGAACGACGTCGGCCACTCGAATTCAGCAGCTCCAACCCGAAGCCACCGTCGTCACAGTCCCGATGTGGTCCGACTGCCTCGTCGTCCTGCAGCAGGGTCAGGTGGACGCGATCAGCACCGACGACACGATTCTCGCGGGCCTCGCCTCGCAGGATCCGTACCTGATGATGGTCGGCGGATCACTGGGCGTCGAACCGTACGGAATCGGAGTGAACAAGGACAACTCCGACCTGCTCCGATTCGTCAACGGAACACTGGATCGGATCCGCACTGACGGGACCTGGAACCGTATCTACGACCGCTGGCTCAGCGTCCTCGGTCCGTCACCCGGTCCCCCGCCGGCCGTCTACCGGGATTGAGGGTGACATGACCGAAGAAACCGGCCCCGAGCCTGACTCCACGCAGGCAGTTCACCGCGAGCCTGACTCCACGCAGGCGGTTCACCGCGAGCCTGACTCCACGCAGGCAGTTCACCGCGAGCCTGACTCCACGCAGGCATCCGTACGCCCCGAACCCGAAGCCACCGGCGCCTACGAGCGTCTCGAACCGACCTCGGCCCAGATACGAGGAACCACGCCGTCCGCCTCCTCCTCCCCTACCGGCCGCTCCACCCGATCCCGGCGCAGCCGGTCGGGACGAAAGCTGCGCCTCGGCGGCGGCCTGGTGGAGGTTCCCCCCGTCCCGCAGATCGACCCGGCGTCGGCGGTGATGAGTGACCCGACCGTCCCCGAGCGCAAACGATTCTGTTGGAAGTGCAACGAACCGGTCGGCCGTAAGAGTGCAAGCACCAAGGCAACTCAGCACGGAACCTGCCCCAAGTGTGGTTCGACTTTCGACTTCCGTCCGCTCCTCGAAGAGGGGGAATTGGTCTCGGGTCAGTACGAGGTTCAAGGGCCCATCGCGCACGGCGGCCTGGGATGGATTTACCTCGCGATCGATCGCAATGTCAGCGACAGGTGGGTAGTTCTCAAGGGGCTCTTGCATTTCGGTGATTCCGAAGCCCAAGCCGTCGCGGTGGCCGAGCGTCAGTTCCTCGCCGAGGTCGCCAACCCCAGCATCGTCAAGATCTTCAATTTCGTCGAGCATCCGCGCCCGGACGGCACACCCATGGGGTACATCGTCATGGAGTACGTGGGCGGGCGATCATTGCGCGAGGTGCTGGCCGAATTCCCGGACGGCAAGCACATGCCGATCGAGCAGGCAATCGGCTACGTACTGGAAATCCTTCCGGCGCTGAGCTATCTGCATTCCACCGGCCTGGCGTACAACGACCTCAAACCCGAGAACGTGATGGTCACCGAAGACCAGCTGAAGCTGATCGACCTCGGCGCCGTGTCCGGAATCGAAGACTACGGATACCTGTACGGCACTGCGGGCTATCAAGCACCGGAGATCATCGAGACCGGCCCGACCATCGCCTCCGACATCTTCACCGTCGGAAGAACACTTGCGGTTCTCACCCTCGACATGCCGTCGAAGCACGGACGGTACCTCGACGGTCTCCCTGAACCCGAGGACGAGCCTCTGCTGCGCGACCACGAGTTCTTCCATCGCCTGCTGCTGCGCGCCACCGACCCGGATCCGAAGAAGCGATTCCAGTCTGCCGAAGAGATCGCGGGCCAACTCACCGGCGTTCTGCGAGAAATTCTCGCGGAGCAGACCGGTCAGGAGAATCCCGGACTGTCACTCGTGTTCAGCAGGCAGCGAACGTCTTTCGGCACCGATGAATTGGTCGGACAAACCGACGTTTACGTCGACGGTGTCAGCCACGACGCTGCTCTCGATCCTCGCGAAGTTGCGCACGCACTTCCCATTCCGTTGGTCGACCCCACAGATCCGAGTGCGCCGTTGCTTGCGGCTGCGGTGCACAGCGAACCGTCTCAGACTCTCGATGCGCTCAAGCATGCCCGTGAGAACGGCATCGACCGAACGTCCGGCACACCGGCGGCCGCCATCTCCGGCGAAGTTCGACTGGCCGAGGCCAAGGCACATCTCGATCTCGGCGATCCGGAGACTGCGCTGACTGTTCTGGACGAACTCCACCGATCCATCGGAGATCACTGGAAGATCGAGTGGTATCGAGGGCTTGCAGCGTTGCAACTGGACCGATTCGAGCCCGCCTTCAGTCATTTCGAATCGGTCCTGAACGCGCTCCCGGGCGAGGCCGCACCCAAACTCGCGTTGGCGGCAACAGCAGAACTGATCCTCCAGCATTGGGAGAGCGACGACCCGGACCAGTGGTGCCGCTTCTCCGAGAAGTACTACCGCACCGTCTGGCGGACCGAACGGAACTACGTGAGCGCAGCATTCGGGCTCGCCCGACAACTCGCCGATCACGGCAACAAGAAGGCAGCCATCGCAGCCCTCGACGAAGTCCCCACGTCGTCCCGGCACTACAACGTCGCACGGATGTCGAGCGCTCTGACGATGCTGTCCGGCGTTCCGATCGCCGAACTCGACGAATCGACTCTGCGGGAAGCCGCCCGTCGCGTTCGGGCGCTACCGGCTGAAGAGAGCCGAAGTCTGCAGATGCGAACCCTGGTGTTGGGTACGGCACTCGATTGGATTCGCTACGGCAACCGCTCGCACACCGAACTCGAACCCATCCTCGACCTGCCCTTCACCGAGCAAGGTCTACGCACCGGAGCCGAAGCCTGCCTTCGCGCCCTCGCTCGCGCCACGACCTCCCGCACACACCGCTACGCCCTCGTGGACCGGGCGAATGCGGTGCGTCCGCGCAGCAATTTCTGACGGACGCCCCGAGGTTTACAGCGCGGCCACCAAAGCCTTTGCCGCGCGGGCGATCGCCAACTCCTCGTTGGTGGGGACCACCAGCACCTCGACGGCCGACGTGGATGCGGAGATACGACGCTCGTCGCGGCTCTTCGCCTCGTTGAGAGCCGGGTCGACCTCGATGCCCAGACGGGAGAGGCCGGCCAGACTGTCGCGTCGTACGTCGATGTTGTTCTCCCCGACGCCACCGGTGAAGGTGATGACGTCGACGCCGCCGAGTTGAACGATGAAGGCGCCGATGTACTTACGCAGCATGTGGACGTAAACGTCGTACGCAAGTTGTGCGTCGTCGTCGCCGCCCTCGATCAGTGCGAGCAGAGCACGAAAATCGTTGACTCCCGAGAGCCCCTTCAAACCGGAACGACGATTGAGGAGGTCGTCGATCTCGTCGACCTTCATTCCCGAGTTGCGGTTGAGGTGCAAGATGATGCCTGGGTCGATGTCGCCGCTGCGAGTACCCATGACAAGGCCCTCGAGCGGGGTGAGGCCCATCGTGGTGTCGATGGCCTTGCCGCCCTTGATCGCCGAGGCCGAAGCGCCGTTTCCGAGGTGCAGGACTATCTGATTCAGCTCGGCCGGATCCTTGCCGAGGAAGTCCGCGACTCGTCCAGACACGTATTCGTGTGAGGTCCCGTGGAAGCCGTACCGGCGAATCTGGTTGGCCTTGGCCACATCCCGATCTATCGCGTACGTGGACGCTGCGGCAGGCAACGTATGGAAGAACGCCGTGTCGAACACGGCGACGTGCGGAACGTCCGGCAGTTCTTCGCGCGCCACCTCGATACCGATCACGTTGGCCGGATTGTGCAGCGGCGCAAGGTTCGACAGATCCGCGATGGCTTTCACGACGCCGTCGTCGATGAGCGTCGGCGAATAGAAGATGTCGCCGCCGTGCACGACTCGGTGACCCACTGCGATGATTCCTGCCTCGCTCAGCGGCCGTCCGACCTCGGCGACGATGTCGAGCACCATCTTCAGGCCCGCTCGGTGATCGGCGATGGGGAGGCTTCGGTCTTCGACTCCGGTGCGGTGGTTGTAGACGATGTGGCCGTCTGGTTCACCGATGCGCTCGATGAGGCCGTGCGCCACCGATTCCGCTGTATCCGGATGCACGAGTTGAAATTTGATGGATGACGAGCCGGAATTGATGACCAGTACGGTGCCGTCGCTCACGCTTGCGCTCCCTGTGCCTGAATTGCCGTGATAGCCACGGTGTTGACGATGTCCTGGACCAACGCTCCACGCGAGAGGTCGTTGACCGGCTTGTTCAGTCCCTGCAGAACCGGGCCGACGGCGATAGCGCCGGCACTGCGCTGCACTGCCTTGTAGGTGTTGTTACCGGTGTTCAGGTCCGGGAACACGAACACCGTGGCCTTGCCCGCCACCAGAGAATCCGGCATCTTCTTGTCGGCGACACTCTGCTCGACGGCGGCGTCGTACTGAATGGGTCCTTCCACCAACAGGTCCGGCCGGCGCTCGCGCACCAAAGCGGTTGCGGTGCGAACCTTGTCGACGTCGGCTCCACTGCCCGAATCGCCCGTGGAGTACGAGAGCATCGCGATGCGCGGATCGATCCCGAACTGCGACGCTGTCTGAGCCGACGAGATGGCTATGTCCGCCAACTGCTCCGACGTCGGGTCCGGGACCACGGCGCAGTCACCGTAGGAGAGCACGCGGTCCGCCAGGCACATCAGGAAGATGCTCGAAACCGTCGAGACGCCGGGGGCTGTCTTGATGATCTCGAACGAGGGCCGGATCGTGTGAGCGGTTGTGTGGGCGGCACCGGAGACCATGCCGTCGGCAATACCCAAGTGCACCATCATCGTTCCGAAGTACGAGATGTCGGCGATCACCTCACGGGCCCGCTCGATGGTCATGCCCTTGTGAGCTCGCAGCGCGGTGTATTCCTGTGCGAAGCGCTCGGTGTACTCGGACTGCGCGGGTGCGAGTACCTGTGCGCCGCTGATGTCGACGCCGAGTTCCGCTGCGCGTCGACGCACACTGGGTTCGTCACCGAGGATCGTCAGGTCGGCAACCTGGCGCTGCAGCAGCCGGCCGGCCGCGCGCAGGATCCGGTCGTCGTCACCCTCCGGGAGGACGATGTGCTTGCGATCGCGTCGAGCGCGGTCGATCAGCTTGTACTCGAACATCTGTGGGGTCACGACGGACGGGATCGGCAGTGCCAGTCGGTCCATCAGGACGTCGGCGTCGACGCGCTGTTCCATCAAGCTCAACGCGGTGTCGACCTTGCGCTGCGAACCGACTGCCACGCGTCCGCGGGTTTGGGCTGCGGCGCTTGCGGTGTCGAAGGTACCGAGGGTTGTCGTCAGGATCGGAAGACGCTGTTTGAGGCCGGCCATCAACGCTGCGATGGCCGGGTGCGGTGTGATTCCGCCGTTCATGATGATGCCCGCGAGCGACGGAAATCCTTCCGCCTCATGTGCATTGAGCAATGCGAGCAGAACGTCCGAGCGATCGCCCGGTGCGATGACGACCATGCCCTCGACCAGACGCTCGAGGATGTGCTCCGCGGTCATGCCGCCCACCATCACCTTGAGCGCTTCGCGGTGCAGCAGTTCCGGGTCACCCGAATACAACTCGCCGCCGGTGGCCTCCATCAACTCGGCCATCGTGGGCGAGACGAGCAACGGAATCTCCGGCAGGCTCCACGTCGGAACACCGATGTCGGACAGCGCTGCGGTGACCTCGTCGAGCTTGTCGGGATCGCAACGATTGGCGACGACCGCGAGCAGATGAGCGTGGTTGGCGGCCAACTCGGCGGCGCATAGATGCGCGAGCTGGGCGACCTCCTCGACACTGCGCCGAGCGCCTCGAACCGCCAGCAGAACCGGCGCGCCGAGGTTCACGGCGATGCGGGCATTGAAGCTCAGCTCGCTCGGGCTTGCTACGTCGGTGTAGTCACTTCCGATGATGACGACGGCGTCGCACTGCTCGGCCACGGTGTGGTACTTCGCGACGATGTCGGCCAGCGCGGCTTCAGGATCGGCGTGAACCTGCTCGTAGGTGACGCCGAGTGCGTCGGCGTAGGAGAGATCGGCGGTGGTGTGCTCGAGCAGCAGTTCGAGGATGTAGTCGGTTTCCTCGGTAGAGCGGGCGATCGGGCGGAAGACACCGACCCGGGCGACGGTCGCGCACAGCATCTGCAGCACGCCAAGCGCGATGGTGGATTTTCCGGTGTCACCTTCAGGAGAGGCAACGTAGACACTCGACACGGCAGCGGGCGCTTCTGGCATGCCCAACAGCCTAGTGTGGGCCGCCGCCCACCTTGCCACTGATCGTGGTCACGCTCACGCTCGTGCCGACAACCGGCGGCTACGAGAAAGACGAACGGTGCCTGCCACACGTCGAGTGGCAGACACCGTTCAGTTGATCTCGAGGATCAGCCCAGAGCACGCAAGCGAGGCGCGAGGTCACGCTCGAACAGTTCGAGGAACCGGCGCTGATCATGGCCCGGTGCGTGGAACACCAGGTGATTGAGACCGGCATCGACGTAGGCCTTGACCTGCTCGACGGCGTCGTCCGGATCGGAAGCGACGATCCAACGCTTGGCCACCTGCTCGATGGGCAGAGCGTCGGCAGCGGCTTCCATTTCGATCGGATCCTCGATGCTGTGCTTCTGCTCCGGCGTCAGGGACAGCGGAGCCCAGAAGCGGGTGTTCTCGAGTGCAGCCTCCGGATCGGTGTCGTAGCTGATCTTGATCTCGATCATCTTGTCGATGTCGGCGACGTCGCGCTCGGCCTTGGCTGCGCCCTCGGCAACGGCTGGAAGCAGCTTCTCGGTGTAGAGCTCCATGCCTTTTCCGGAGGTGCAGATGAAGCCGTCACCGGCACGTCCCGCGTATCGGGCGACAACGGGTCCGCCGGCCGCGATGTACACGGGAATGCCGCCCTCGGGAACGTCGTAGATCGACGCGCCCCGAGTGGTGAAGTACTCGCCCTCGAAGTCGACACGATCGCCCAGCCACAGCTCACGCATCAACCGCACGGACTCACGCAGCCGCGCGAAGCGTTCCTTGAACTCGGGCCACTCGCCCTGGAAGCCGGTGGCGATCTCGTTGAGAGCCTCACCACTGCCGACGCCGAGCATGATGCGTCCCGGGTAGAGACATCCCATCGTCGCGAACGCCTGAGCGATGACTGCCGGGTTGTAGCGGAACGTCGGCGTCATCACGGACGTGCCGATCTGCACTCGCTCGGTGCGCTCACCGACGGCCGTCATCCAGGCGAGTGAGAAGGGCGCGTGTCCACCGTTGTGTCGCCACGGCTGGAAATGATCGCTCACCGCAACGGAATCCATGCCGTGCTGCTCTGCCAGAACTGCCAGCTCTACCAGTTCGCGAGGGCCGAATTGCTCAGCCGATGCCTTGTATCCGAGCTTGAGTTCCTGCGCCACCGTGCACTCCCTTGTCGTCTGTTTCGTTTACTTCTCTGACGTGCTTCTCGTTCTTTGCAGACTATCCAGACACCGCTCGGACTTCTCTGCCTGTCTCAGCGAGCGAGGCTGGTAACCACCGTTGCCACACCGGCTGCGACGGCAACCCCGGCCAATGCCAGTGCAAACAGCCACAATGCGTGCGGTTCCGGCATCGCCGCTCCGTCCTCGAGCGCCTTCTTCACCTGTAGCCAGCGTCGCATACCCACGAGGGCGGCCGCCGCGGCGAGAGCGATCAGCGTCAAACCGAGAGTCGTACGAACCCACCCGGTACTCCATTCCGGCACCAACTGGACGACTGCAATGCCGCCCGCCAGCAAGGCGAGTGAGCTACGCATCCAGGCGAGGAAGGTGCGCTCACTGGCGAGTGTGAAGCGCTCGTCCGGGCGGTTCGGTTCGCTCATGCGTGCTCGCCTCCGTGGGGTGCCACCAGATCCGGGTCCTGACGCCAGTCGTAGACGACCTCGGTGCGCAGAACGATGTCCTGCAACGATCGTCGTCGTCGATCGACCGCCGACCACAGCAATCCGAAGGCGAAGAGCACGCAGAGCACCGCTCGGATGAAGGCCAACGGCCAACGGACCAGCCGGTGACCCGACGTGATCACCCGAAGCCCCATCACGAGGGAGCCGACGGTCCGGCCGGTGGTCGCCCAACAGGCGGTCAGATACGCCACCGAGACACCGAGAAATGCCGTCGTGGACAGGAAGATTCCCGGTTCCGAGAACGTGAAACTCTGCGGCGAGAAGAGCAGTCGGACGAAGGCGAAGCCCACGTACACGGAACCCATCAGGAGCAGGACGACGCCCAGGTCGATCAGTCCGGCGAGTCCACGGGTGACGATGCCGGCCGGGCCGGAACTCTCCTGGGCCACTAGCGTTCGCCTGCGTTCGTCTTCGGATCGGTCTCTGGTGCCGGCTTTTCTGGTGACGGCTTTTCTGGTGACGGCTTTTCTGGTGACGGTGCGTTGTCGCGGCCGAACAGGCGGCCGACGAACCCGGCGACAGCGTCGTCCGCCTGCATGCCCTGCACGCGCGCCCCGTGCACGGCCTCGGTGGAGAGTGAACCGGTCGATTCACGAATCATCTGGGGGAGGTCGACACCCTCGATGACCTGGTCGGCGATCTTGACGAGGTCGATGCGGTTGACCTGGCGTTCGAGGTCGACCGTGTCGACTATGCCGTCGAGGTCGAGGCGGTCGATCACAGCTTTGACGTCGAGGCGGCTTGCGATCTCGTCCACGTCGACCCGGTCGATGATCGGTTCGAGCGAGACCCGTTCGGCAATCTTGTCCACGTCGATGTTCTCGGCGATCTTGTCGATGTCGACGTGATCGACGACGATTTTCGTGATGTCGACTTCGGCCAGAGCAGCGTCGACGACAGCTTTGATCACCGTCCTCAACGTGGAATCGGCAAATTCCGCCGTCGAGCGGATCGCGTCAGTGCCGCGAGTGGTGACCTGGGTGATCGCGTCGTCGAGGGTGCCACCGACTACGGGGATCCGCTGCACCGAATCAAGGGCGAGACCAGCGGTTCTGCGCGCCGCACCGGCCGTGATCGCAGCCAGCCCGAAAGCCAGCCGAATCACGTCGGATTCGGGGTGGTGCGACTGCGATCCCACGCAATTGTCTCCATCTTCTTATACGACTGTTACCCGGACATTCGTCACTCCTCTTCGCATTGTGCCACTGTTGGAAGGCACAAATACGCTGTCCGGCTTGCGCCTGGGGGGAAATATGAAGACACGTCGTTTCACGGTTCGGCTGACGATGGCGGTGGCCATGGCCGCCGGCTTTCTCGGCCTCAGCGCGCCGACCGCGAGCGCGGATTCCGTGGTCAGTCGCATCGACGTCTACTCCCCGTCGATGGACCGCTGGATCGCCAACGACGTGATTTCCCCGGCCGGAGGTGGCCCCGCGCCGACCTTCTATCTGTTGACCGGCGTCGGCGGCGGCGAGGACGGAATCTCGTGGTTCAACAACACCGGAGTTCGTGACTTCTTCGACGACAAGCACGTCAACGTGGTCATGCCGGTCGGCGGCAAGTTCAGCATGTACACCGATTGGAACGCCGACGATCCGGTGCTCGGCCGCAACAAATGGCAGACGTACCTCACCAAGGAACTACCGGCGGCGGTCAACGCTCGGTACAACACGACCGGCGTCAACGCTCTGGGCGGTGTGTCGATGGCGGGTGGACCGGTTCTGGACCTCGCGATCCAGTCGCCGGGCACCTACCGCGCCGTCGGCTCGTACAGTGGCTGTCCGCGCGCCGGCGACCCGCTCGGTCAGGCAGCGGTGCGCTCGATGGTCGAGATACTCGGCGGCGGCAACGCAGCCAACATGTGGGGTCCGTGGGGTAGCCCGCAGTGGGCTGCGCACGACCCGCTGATCAACGCCGAGAAACTGCGCGGGACAGCGTTGTTCATCTCCACCGGCAACGGCCTTCCCGGCCCTGTGGACGGAATCAACTCACTGGCCATGGCTGCCGGCGTCGTTCCCGGCGCTGTGCTCGAAGGCATCACCAACATGTGCACCGCCGCTCTGCAAGGTCGATTCGGCCAGCTCGGCATTCCCGCGACGTTCAGCTTCCGACCCGAGGGCACCCACACCTGGGGGCTCTTCGAAGCCGACATGCGTGCGTCGTGGCCGATGATCGCCGGCGCTATCGGGGCGTGAGCTTCACCGCCCTCATCGCAGGCCGTGGCCTCAGGTGAGACTGCGCGCCCAGTCCCGCATACCGGCGGGGCCGGTGCCAGTGGCGTATTCAGCGAACAACCTTCGCGATTCGTCACGGCGAATTCCGCCGAGCACTTCACGCGGCTTACAGAAAAACGGAAGCTCCACGGGCGGCGCCCAAAGCTCCACGAGTTCCTTTGCACCGTCGTTCGGGGATTCGAGAGCGAACCACACCCGGGTCACACCGAGCGTGATCGCCGCACCCATGCACATCAGACATGGTTCGAGATTGACCGCCAAGGTCAATTCTCCTGACGCTCGAGTGAACCCGAGAGCCTCGTCGGCCTGCAAGATCGCTTGAAGGTCCGCATGGACTACCCGTCGGCCTAGTGCCCGTTCTTGCGTATACGCCCGCCCGAGCACACGGTCGTCGTCGAACACGACTGCGCCGATCGGCATCTCCCCGAGCTCCATGCCCTCACGCGCTACGTCAAGAGCAAGCGCAAGCGCATCTCGAGGTGAAAACATCATTCGACACTAATGGACCAGGCGAGCTCATGCTGCGAGTAGTGCGGGTAGTCCCCATTCCTTGGCCAGCAGCTCGTACGAGCGCAGGCGATCCTCGTGCCGATAGGTCACCCCGGTGATCACCAATTCGTCCGCCCCGGTGAGCTTCTGCAATCTCTCGAGCCTGTCGGCGACGGTGGTGGGTGAACCGACGAACTGCGTGATCAGCCGATCCTCCACCACTGCTTTGTCGGCATCGGAAAGTGGGAGCGCCGTCGCCGGATCGGGATACGGTATTGCTCCGTGCCCGCTGCGGATGCTGTGTGTCCAGTGTCCGAACGTCGACGCCAACTCTCTCGCCATCGCATCGTCTTCCGCAGCAACAACATCCGCGGACACGACCACGTACGGCTCCGAGAGGACGTCCGACGGGCGGAATGCTGCGCGGTATGCCTCGACGGCATCAAGCGTACTCGACGGCGCCACATGATAATTCGCACCGAACGGCAATCCGAGCCGTCCGGCCAGCTCGGCGCTGGGGCCTGCACTGCTTCCGAACACCCACAATTCGACGTCGGCATCCTCGCCGGGACTGGCGTGCAAGTCGATGCCGTCACGGGTGCGGTGAGTGCCGTTCAGGAGTGAAAGTATGTCGTCGACCTGCTGCTCGAAATCGGGCGCCTGCGCTCCCGGAAAGGCCAGCGCCTCGAACGACGCCTGCAAGCGCGGTGACGTGAGGAGCCCGGTGGGATCGAAGGGCGCCGGGATCACGACGCCCTCACGCACGACCGCCTCACGCTTCGATTCTGCCGGGGCAGGCGTTCCGGCAGCGACGGCGCGAAGTGCCTCCACCCGACGCTGTCCGCTGCGCCCGATACCGAGATCGATACGACCCGGGTACAACGCTTCGACGGTACCGAAGGCCTCGACCACCTGAGCTGCCGTGTTGTTGCCCAGCAGCACGGCGGCCGAGCCGACGCGAATGGTGTTGGTCGCGGCCGCAATCAGTCCGACAAGCACGGCCGGTGACGAGCTCGCTACGCCGACGAAGTGGTGTTCGGCGACCCAGTACCGCTTGTATCCCCACGCTTCGGCAGAACGAGCGAGGTCCAACGAGTTCCGCAAGGCCTGGCGGGCCGTTCCGCCCTCACTGATCGGCGAGAGGTCGAGTACGGACAGCGGCGCGCTCACCTCGGTGCGCTTCCGTCGCGGGTATTCGGTGTCTTCTCGCCGGCTTCCACCGCGAACGGCAAACGATTCTCGGCGGGAGCGACGGGGCACGTCGCGTAATCGGTGAAGGCGCAGGGCAGGTTCGACGCCCGGTTGAAATCGAGGACTACCGCGCCACCGGGCTCCGGTGCGCTCACGTGCAGCGAGCGTGCCGCCGGGTAGGTGGACACACCACTGGTCGCATCGGTGAACAGGATGTGAAAGCCGTTGTCCTTGCCCGCGAACGCAATCAGCGTGTGCGTTTCACCTTCGTGTTCGAAGCCGATGGTTCCCCTGGCGTCGTGATGATGCTCGAGGCGCTCGACGACCGCGCCCGTCGTGACCGTGCGAGCCTCCTCGAAAGCAGTGAAGACACCGTCGATGCGCCACTGCGGATTCGGCTCGAAGGTCGGAATGCCACTGAACTGTGCCAATGCCGGGGCCGATGAATCATGAATCCGCAGTGCCACCTCACCGGTGCGGCGGATGACCTCGACCAGCCGTGCACCCTGCTTGACGATCAGTCCCGGCGCACCCTCGATCGGATTCAGAGTGGCTGAACCGTCCACTGCGACACCGTCGATCGAGAGGTCGTCAGCCGGTGTCGCGGTGACGACAACGGCATTCGCGTCGGCGCGCCATGCACCCGGCAGATCCGCGAAGGTGGAATCGGTGTCCACCAGCCAGTGCAACGCAGTCAAGCTCAGCCAGCCGAGTGGTTCACTGAAGGTGGCGTCGCGCGAGGCATGCCAAACATTCCAATCGCCTGTGAAGGTGCTGGTGGACGTGTCGGTAACGGTCATGATGCGCGGACTCCTTCAGCCTGCTCGTGCGGGTGGCGCAGCCCCAGATGGCTGCGCAAGGTGTTTCCTGAGTATTCGGTGCGGAAACTGCCGCGGTCCTGCAGTTCCGGTACGACCGTGTCGATGAACTCGTCGAGGCCACCGGGGGTGAGGTGGGGAACGAGGATGAATCCGTCGCTCGCGTCGCCCTGGACGTAGCTGTCGATCTCGGCAGCCACCTCGGCGGGACTGCCCACGAACTGTTGGCGGGCAGTCACTTCGATGATGAGTTCACGGATGCTGAGGTTTTCGGCCTCCGCCTTCGCACGCCACTGATCGGCAACCGCTCGCGGATCCTTGACGTGCCGGACGCGTCCGCGGGTGATGTTGACGTCGTCCGACGGATCTTCCTTCGGCAAGGGGCCGTCGGCGTCGTACTGCGAAAGGTCTCTGCCCCACACCTGTTCGAGAAAAGCGATGGCAGTCTGGGGCCCGACCTGCTGCCGACGAATGTGATACGCCTTCTCCTGTGCGTCCGCGGCGTTGTCACCGAGGACGAAGGTGGCAGCGGGGAGAATCTTGAGGTCTGCGTGCGTGCGTCCGTACTTGGCCAAGCGTCCCTTCACGTCGGCGTAGAAGGCCTTGCCTGCTTCGAGCGTTCCGTGTCCGGTGAAGATGGCGTCCGCCTTGGCCGCGCCGAACTCGCGTCCTTCGTCGGAGTCTCCTGCCTGCAACAGAACTGGGTGCCCCTGTGGACTCCGAGGAACCTCGAATCGTCCGGCGATGTCGAACTGCTTACCGGAGTGTTGGAACTGACCGACCTGCTGGTCGGTGGCAAAAATACCGCGCTCACGATCGATGATCGGACGATCGATGCTCCAACTGTCCCACAGCGTCCGCACTGCGTCGACCAACTCGTTGGCTCGTGCATACCGCTCGGCATGCTCCAGATACCCACCGCGGCGGAAGTTCTCGCCGGTGAATGCATCCGAGGAGGTCACCAGATTCCAGGCGGCGCGGCCGTCGGAGAGATGATCGAGCGTCGAGAACTGCTTGGCCAACTCGTACGGCTCGTTGAACGTGGTGTTGATCGTCCCGGCCAGGCCGAGATGCGTTGTCACTCCGGCAACCGCGTTGAGAATACTGAAAGTGTCGGGGCGACCGACCACGTCGAGGTCGTGAATCTTGCCCTGATGCTCGCGTAGGCGCAAACCCTCTGCGAGGAAGAAGAAGTCGAACAATCCGCGTTCGGCACTGCGTGCGAGATGCTCGAAGGAGCTGAACTCGATCTGGCTCTTGGACGCCGGATCGGTCCACACCGTGGTGTTGTTCACGCCGGGGAAGTGAGCGCCCAGATGAACTTGCTTGCGAATCCTGTTCTGTGTCATCGGTGTTCCTGTTCTTTTCTCGCGCTACGCGAACTGATTGACGGGCAACTCGAAGCCCAACCGCTCGCGCAGCGTGGGGGCGATACTCGGTCGCGGATTGAGAGTTCGCACCACGTCCGTCGCAATCTTTTCCACTGCGGCGGCCAGTGCCAGCGGGCGCAGAACTACTCCGTCGATCCCGGCAAGCCCACCGATCTCGCGCAGCAACGCAGTCAAACCCGCGCTGTCACCGCGATAGAACAGCGAGTGTGGGGTGTACGGCGCTCCCGCCCATTCCTCGAGTTCGGCCAAGGCGTCGTCGGCCGCTCCGCGGTCGGCGCCGAGAAGAACGTCGACATCGAGGAGAACCCTGACGCTTCGCCCGAGGGCAGCGGCACTCGAATGGACCAGCTTGGCCGTGGCTTTCGCCTCACCGAGGTCGGTTGCCGAGATCCGAATCAGATCTCCGCGCGCAACAGCGAGGTCGCGAGCCTCCGGTCGACTGGCGTCGACGGCGATCAGTGGCTGCCCCTGCGGGGAGCGCGGTGTGATGGACGGACCCTTGACGGAAAAGTTCTTTCCCTCGAAATCGATGTAGTGCAGCTTGTCGCGATCGATGAATCGTCCGCTCGCCGCGTCACGTATCTCGGCGTCGTCCTCCCAGCTGTCCCACAGCCGGCTGACCACCTCGATCGCCTCGGAGGCTTCTTCCCACGCGGACTCCGGAGCCTGCACCGCCTTCCGGCCGAACAATGCTGCCTGCTCGGCGGTGTCGGACACCGCGACCTGCCAGCCGGCCCGCCCCGCGGAGGAGTAGTCGATACTCGCGACGGCCTTGGAGATGTGGAACGGTTCGGTGTGTGTGACCGTCGCCGTGGGGATCAGGCCGATACGCGAGGTCACAGCACTGAGCCGCGCTGCAGTCGCCACAGCCTCCAACCTGCCCCGCACGGCGTGCCCGCCCTCGGATTGCAGTCCGAAAGAATCCGGGAGGAATGCCAGGTCTACGCCACCCCGATCCGCGGCGGTCACCAGGTCCACCCAGTACGACGGCGTGAACAGATCTTCGGCGCGTGAGTCCTCGCGCCGCCAGGAATACGGATGAGCGCCGGTGCCCTCGAATTCGAGGCCGACCAGGAATGCTCCGGAACTACGCTCGGACATGTTCGGCCTTTCGTGTCGAATGATCCCGCCCGGGGATCGCGTCGAGAAGTGTGCGGGTGTACTCGTTTCGGGGATTGTCGAAAATCTCGGTGGTAGTGCCGATTTCGAGCAATCGCCCGGCCTGCATGACGCCGACGACGTCGCTGATCTGGCGAACTACCGCCAGATCGTGGGAGATGAAGAGATAGGTCAGGCCCAGTTCTCGCTGCAACTCGTCGAGTAGAGCCAGAATCTGCGCTTGCACCGAGACGTCGAGAGCGGATACCGGTTCGTCGAGAACGAGCAGGTCCGGCTTCAGCGCGAGCGCGCGGGCGATCGCCACCCGTTGACGCTGACCGCCCGAGAGTTCGGCAGGCTTGCGACTGAGGAACTGATCGGGAAGTGCAACCTGATCGAGCAACTCTGCTGCACGAGTCTGCTGCTGGCTGCCCCCACCAACCTTGAAGGCCCGCAGCGGCTCCGCCACGATGTCCTGGACGGACAATTTCGGGTCGAGCGATGCATAGGGGTTCTGGTACACGAGCTGGATCTTTCGACGCAGCTCGCGCAAGTCGCTGCCCTTGACCTTCGTGATGTCGTGGCCGTCGAAGGAGATGGTGCCGGCATCCGGCTGTTCCAATCGCACGGCGATGCGCGCCGTGGTCGACTTGCCCGAGCCCGACTCCCCCACCAGCGACACGGTCTGTCCCCGCGGAACAGTCAGCGATACTTCGTTCACCGCGGTGATCGAACTCCCGCGTCCGACGTTGAACCGCTTGGTGATTCCGGTCAACGTCAACAGCGGGCTCGTGTCCTGGCGGACCGGGCGATCGACCGGTCCCGAGGACAGGCTCGGAGCCGAGTTGAGAAGTTTCTTCGTGTACTCGTGTCGCGGGTTGTCCAGAATATCTGCGGTACGGCCGGATTCGACGATTCTGCCGCCCTGCATGACCAGGATCCGGTCCGCACGATCTGCGGCCACGCCCAGGTCGTGCGTGATCAGGAGCACGGCGGCACCGGATTCGGCGATCCGCGCGTCGAGATGGTCGAGAATGCGTCGTTGAACCGTGACGTCGAGAGCACTGGTCGGCTCGTCGGCGATGATGAGGGCCGGGTTCGCGACAAGCGCGATGCCGATCAGAACTCGTTGCCGCATACCGCCGGACAGCTCGTGTGGGTACTGGCGTGCTCGGATCTCCGGTCGGTCGATACCCGCGCGCTCGAGCACCTCGACGGCGTCCAACCGCGCTTTGCGACGGTCGGCGAGGCCGTGGATCCGCAGGACTTCGGCAACCTGGTCGCCGATCCGCGTTACAGGGTTGAGCGAAGTCGTCGGATCCTGCGGCACCAAACCGACACGCGCGCCGCGGATTCGCTGCCACGCACGGTCGGAGTACGAGTCGATTCGTTCACCTTCGAACTCGACGGTCCCGCCGGTGACGTGACCGCTGCCGGCGAGCAGACCCAATATCGCGTGGGCCGTGGTCGACTTACCCGAACCCGATTCCCCGACCACCGCAACTACTTCACCACGGCCGACGGTGAAGCTCACGCCGGATACCGCGGGCTCGTTTCCGTAGGAGATCTGTAGGTCGGTGACGGAAAGCAACTGATCCTCGGTCGTGCTCATCGTCGGTTGTTCCTTTCGATCTCGTGGCCGATTCGGTGTGCCGAGATGACCACGGCGACAATCGCGAGACCGGGAAGTGTTGTCATCCACCAGGCATTGGCGAGGAAATTGCGTCCCTCGGATACCAGCGATCCCCATTCAGGGGTAGGTGGAACGGCGCCGAATCCCAAGAAGCTCAGTGCCGACACGGCAAGCACAGCCTGCCCGAACTCGACTGCGGACAGCGCGACCACGGGCGCGTAGGAGTTGGGCAGCACATGCCGACGCAGGACACCGAGCCACTGCGCACCCGAACTGAACGCGGCCTCGACGTACTGAGCGCCGCGCACCCGCATCACTTCGGCACGCATCACTCGCGCAAAGTTCGCGACCATGCTGACGCCGACCGCGATGGCGACGTTGATGGTGCCGAACCCGAGTGCGGTCACCAATGCCAACGAAAGCAGCAGCGCCGGAATGGACAGCAGAACGTCGACGATGCGCATCAGCACGGCGTCGACGACACCACCGACGAAACCCGCAAGCAGACCGATGAGCGATCCCGCCACCAATGCGATTCCCACCGCGACCAAGGTCGCGGTCAGGGACAGCGCGGCACCGTGCACGAACCGTGTGTAGAGGTCACGTCCGAGATTGTCGGTTCCGAACCAGTGAGCCAGGCTCGGGCCCTGCAGTTTGTCGGCAGGGACACCGGACAACGGATCGCCACTGGCGAAGAATCCGGGTGCGACGGCAAAGCCGATCGCAAGCAACACGATCAGCACCGGAATGACCAGACCAGGCTTGCGGATCCAACCGATGGCAGTGGACCTTCGGCGTGAAACCACTGGCTCCTTCGCCTCGACGCTCGGATCGAGGAGTAGGGGTTCGATCAATGTGTCAGACATGGGCCGGCTCCAGATCGGTCGAGCTTTCGATATTCGACTTTTCGGTGTGACTCTTCTTCGTCTGGATGATCCGTGGATCTATCAAGGGGTAGAAGAGGTCGACCGCGAGGTTGACGAGCACGAACACGAGAGAGGCGAACACGACGACTCCCTGCACCACCGGGATGTCCTGCGCCATCACCGACGTCTGAGTCAGACGCCCGACGCCCGCGCGGGAGAACACCGTTTCCACGACCACCGAGCCGGCCAGTAGCGTGCCGACCAGCACTCCGGCGATGGTGAATGCCGGAATACTCGCCAGTCGCAACGCGTGACGGGTCTGCACGCGCCACCGGCTCGCGCCCTTGGCGTACGCAGTCTCCACGTGCGGCGAACGTAGCGTCGACTGCAGGCTGGTCGTGAGCACCTGCGCGATCACCGCGCCGGTCGGGATCGCCAAGGTGATCGCCGGAAGAATCACCGTTGCGAAACCTTTGTCGCCGAATGCCGGGAAGATGTGCAGACGGAACGAGAAGAGCTGCAGGAGAATCAAGCCCACCCAGAAAGTAGGCACCGCCACACCCAGCGGCGGCAGCGAGAACAACAGGTTCGCGAGCCACCGCTTGCGGGTGTAGGTAGCGAAGAATGCGATCGCCACTCCGAACAACACGGCCAGAACCAAAGCGGTGGTTGCCAGCACCAGAGTGCTGGGCAGCGCCGAGAAGATGGCGTCCGTCACCGACTGGCCGGTGGAGATGGACGTACCGAAATCACCGCGAAGAGCGTTTGTCAGCGATGTCCAGTACTGCACCCACACCGACTGGTCCAAGCCGTACCGTGCCCGAAGCTGATCGAGGGCAGCCTGATCCACTGCAACACCCTGACCGGACGAGTCGGCAGCCATGCTGACCGGATCGCTCGGCAAGAGGAACAGAATCACGAACGAGATGGTGAAGGCGGCCCACAGAACCACTGCGGCCTGGCCCAGTCGGGTGAGTACGTATCGAGTCATGATTACTTACCCGACAACCATGCGTCGTAGAACTGCAGTCGTGAGGAGGCTTCGAAGTTCAGGTCCTGCACACTCGATCCGGCGCCGATAGCCTGCGAGAGTTCGATGGTCGGAATGGAGAGTCCACGGTCGAGGATCAATTCCTGTGCGGTGGATACCAGTTCGCCGCGTTGGCCGTTGTCCGTGGCTGCAAGCTGGTCTGTGAGTACCTTGTCGAGCTCCGGATCTGCGCCGCGGCGGTTCAGGTTGCGACCCTCGGTGCTGAACGATGCCCGCAGGATGTCGGCATCCGCGCGAGTGCTGTTGTAGTACAGCGAATCGTAATCACCCGACACCCCCTTCTCGGTCCATTCACCGTTCGAGACCAGGTTGAGCTGCAGGTCGACGCCGACCTTCTTGAGCTGCTGCTGTACGAGCTCGAGGATGGCCTGGTTACCCGAGAACACCGGACTGAAGGTGACGCTGAAAGTGAGCTTCTGCCCGTCCTTCTCGCGGATACCGTCGCTGCCGGTCTTCCAACCGGCCGCGTCGAGGAGCTTCGCCGACTTGTCGGCGTCGTACGTCACGACACTGGATTCGTCGCTGTAGAGCGGAGTGGTGTGAGCCAACGGGCTCGTGGCCGGGAAGAACGACGGATCCAGAACGGTGTCGACGAGTTCTTGGCGGTTGATCGCGGGGATGATGGCCTGGCGAACAGCCTGATCGGCGAGAACGCCGCGACTGACGTTGGGCTGGAAGAAGAAGCTCACACCCGGGTTCGGCCTTGTGAGGATTCGTCCACCGGCGCCCTCGATCTGCGGCGCATCCTGTGGAAGCGCATCGCTGACCGCATCGAGCTGGCCGGAGGCCACGCTGCCTGCCCGCACACCGGATTCGGGGACCACCGTGAAGTCGACGCCGTCGAGGTAGGCCTCGCCCTGATGCGCGACCGCGTCCGACGCCCAGTTGTATCCCGCACGCTTGGCGATCTTGACGCTCTTGTCCTGCTGCCAGTCGGTGTAGACGAACGGGCCGGACGCGATCACCGCTGCACCGGGGCAACGCTGCTCGGAAGCCAGCGCGGTGGTGGAATCTGCGAGGATCCCGAGCTGCGGCGTCGAAGTTGCTTGCAGGAACTGAACATTGGGTCCGGAGAAATTGATCTTCGCCGTGTGGGCATCTACGACGTCGGTACCGGTGTACGCGGACAGGTAACTCTTCGCCAACGACGCGTTCGGTCCGAGATTCTTGACCGAGTCGAAGGTCTTCTTCACCGAATCCGCCGTCACCGGGGTGCCGTCGCTGAAGGTGGCGTCGTCGCGAAGAACGAACGTGAAGCTCGCGGCGTCGGGGCTGATCTCCCAACTCTTGGCGAGCCACGGGGTGATCTCTCCGGTGTCGGGATTTTGATCGGTCAGCGAATCCACCACGGTCCGAGTGACATACACGGTCTGGTTACTGCCGGCCTGGGCCGGATCGGCGCAGGTCGGCGCCTGTGACAGTCCGTAGCGAAGGGTTCCGCCGGACTGCGCGGGACCCGCGTCGGCCGCGCTGTCACTTCCGTTGCTGCTGCAACCGGCGAGGACGGTGCCGAGAACCGTGACAGCACCGATACCGGCGATGACGGTCGCGCGTTTACGGGCACCGAATGAGGGCGAAGACACCAAGAACTCCTAAAGAGGCATGCCGAAGAGCGCACCCGCCGCCTGAGACGAAAAAGGCGATCGAGCACGAATCACTTGTGAGAGAGAAGAAAACAGACTTGTCGACGACTCGCCTGAGTGTGAATGACTGACCGAGGTCAGTTGGTACAGAAAGATCCCGCGGTGCGGCACAGGTCTACGTGACGACGCGACCAGGCGGTATCGAAACCGCCTTCGACTGCCTTCATTTCGTGTTCCTCCATCGGTCCTGGCGGTAGCACCCGCACCCGATCACTCGGGGGGTTGCTGCGACTTCAATGAGCCAGGTCTCTCGGTCGCTCTGGATGGTCGTTCGCAAGTGTACGAGGTCAAACCCGGGTGTTGTCAACCCGGTCGGTAGGAATTGCTGCTCGAGTCACATTTTCGAGCACCCGAAGCTGCTTCTCGAACGGGTGGACGCCCACTTCTTCGGGCGAGAGCGAAGCGTCGTAAAGCGGTGTGTATCCACTGGACAGATACAGCGCGACGGCCTCCGGTTGCCGAGGACCCGTCGTGAGGAACACCCGGCTGTATCCGCGAAGCTCGATCTCTCGTTCCAACTCACGAACGACGGCCTTGCCTAGGCCACGCTTCCGATAGTCGACCGACGTCCAGATTCTCTTCAGTTCCGCAGTGGTGGAATCGAATTGACGAAACGCACCGCCGGCGATCGGCCGGCCGTCGTGGGTGAGCACCAACAGCGCTCCCTGTGGGTATGCAAATTCTTCTGCCGGATACGTCGTGAGATCCTCGAGCATCGCTTCGCGAGTCCCGCCGTAACGCGAACTGTATTCGAGGGCCAACTCCGCGATCAGTGGAGCTGCCAAGGGGTCGTCCTGCGAGACCGAGTGGACCTCTACCGCGCCGATACCCGCGAGCTGCCGAGTCCCGAGCTCCAGTGCCACAACACTTTCCTCCATGAATCTGGTCAACGCTCCCCCAGCCGAAAAACTTCCGGAGCGAGAGTGGTTCCGTCGACAAGGTCCGATACGAGTTCACCCAAGGCCGGACCGAATTTGAATCCATGCCCCGAGAATCCCGCTGCCACCGTGACGGCGCCGACTCGGTCGACGACGAAGTTACTGTCAGGTGTGCTCGTGTACAGGCACGTGATCGATTCCACCCGGGTGGAATCGACGCCGGGCAACCACGACTCGGCGTACTCCACCAATCGTTGCTCTCCGGCTGAGTCAGGGGTGTAGTCGCGGGTCTGCGGAGTCACCACCGGCCCGGTCGCGTGTTCACCGATCTTGATGCCGTCCTCGGAACCGAGTCCGTAGATCCCCGCAGTCTCCAACTGCGCACCGGTGTGGTGAACGAAACTCGGCCACTCGACTCCGGGATCGAGCGGTGCGAAGTGCGCCGGTTGTTCCTGTGTCGTGCGTAGCGTCGGCAGCACGATCTCGGAACCGAGACCGCTGTCTGCGATCAGGTCCTCAGTCCACGCACCAGCGGCGATCACGACCTGACGAGCTGCGAGTGTTCCGCCGTCCGTCACCACGTCCACGCCGTACGACGCACGTGCAAGCGCCAACACCCGAACGTCGTGACGGACCTCGGCACCGGCGAACACCGCTCCCGCTTTCAGCGCGGTCACGGCTCGGTCCGCGTGCAACCGGCCCGCATCGGGGTGATGGAGCACGGTGGTGTCGAATCGCAGCCCCGGCCAGCGGGCGGACGCCTCGGCAGGAGTGAGAATCTCGCCCTTGATACCCGCCTCGAGAAGTATCTGCGCCTTGGACTGCACTGCCTGCGGCAGACCGTGATCGACGGCACCGGTCAGTTCCAGGAACCCGATGTCCGTCGTGGCCTCCAACTCCCGCCACAACGGCAGAGCGTCGGCCGCCAACCCTGTGTACAGGTGATTGTCGTACGCCTGACGGTAGATGCGCGACGTACCGTGCGACGCACCGTGCTTGTGCCCCGGCCCGAACTGTTCCAACTGAACGACGCTACGTCCGCGCGCCGCGAGCCGCCATGCGGCGGAGGACCCGACGAGTCCTCCGCCGATGACGATCACATCGAGAATCTCACTCATGGACGAGAGCTCACTTGGTCTTCGGAAGACCGGGCGGGTTGATCAGGGACGTGTCGACGGCTTCATTCGTGATGTTCCAGCGCTCGAGGATCTGCTGGTACGTGCCGTTCTCGATCGTGTGGTTGATCGCGTCGTTGATTGCCTTGATCAGGCCGTTGTCCTTCTTCACCAGCACGGCGATCTGCCCCTGCAGAGTGTCGCCTGCACCGGAGAACTCACCGACAACTTCGGTTTCACCCGACTGCTTGGCGTGGAACTGCGACGACGGGTTCGGTCCGAAGTAGGCGTCGATCCGGCCGGACTGCAGGGGCAGGTAGTAGTCGGTGGTGTTCTGGTAGTAGGAGATGTCGGTGGGCGCCAGGCCGGCCGCGACGTTTTGCTCACTCCACTTGACCAGCAGCGCTTCCTGATTGGTGCCGGAACCTACCGCGATCTTCTTGCCTGCGACATCCTTGGGTTCCTTGATGGAGATCCCGGAGCCCTTCTTGGCTTCGAAAGCGAGGGTGTCGAGTCGGTAGGTGGCGAAGTCGTACTTCTCCTTACGCTCTTCTGTGACAGTCACATTGGAGAGGAAGGCGTCGGCCTCGCCGGAGTCGATGCGGACGAAGTTCTGTGCCCAGTCTGCGGTCTGCAGGTCGACCTTCAAGCCGAGAACGTCACCGATCAGGTAGGCGAAATCGGTCTCGGAGCCGATGAGGGTGGTGTCGTCGTCGGCGTAGAAGCGAAGCGGCGGAGCGGCACCGGCACTACCGGTGACTCGCAGTGTGCCGCGGTCGCGGATCGCCTGAGGAACCTCGGCGGCGATGGAATCCACCTTGTCGGTGGTGATGCGATTCTGGTCGGCTGTGAGGTTGTAACCCGCAGCGGCAGTGACCTGTCCACCGTCCGACTCGGCGTCCGCACTGCTGCACGCGGCGCTGAGCAGTCCGACTGTGGCGATAGCCGAAATCAGGAAGGTCGCGCGACGGGATGGGGAGAACATCAATTTTTCCTTTCGGGAATGTGTCTAGGTCGCGTCAGAGGACGCGGGAGAGAAAAGCCTTGGTCCGTTCGTGGACCGGGTTGTCGATCACCTGTGAAGGTGGGCCCTGTTCGACGATGACGCCGCCGTCCATGAAGACCGCGGTGTCCGCCACTTCCCGAGCAAATCCGACCTCGTGCGTGACGATCACCAAGGTGGCGCCGTCACGAGCCAGCTGAGCCAGGACTTCGAGAACCTCGCCCACCAGTTCCGGGTCGAGCGCCGACGTCGGCTCGTCGAAGAGAATGACCGCCGGCCTCAGTGCCAAAGCTCGCGCAATCGCCACGCGCTGTTGCTGACCACCGGAGAGTTGACGGGGATACTCGTCTGCCTTGTCCCCCACCCCCACTCGCTCGAGCAGTGCGCGGGCCTCGCGGTACACCTCGTCACGATCACGCTTCTGGGCCGAGAGCGGCGCTTCCACCACGTTTTCCAGCGCAGTCAGGTGAGGAAACAGGTTGAAGTTCTGGAACACGAATCCGATGTGTGAACGCTGCTTCAGGATCTCGCGGTCACGCAGTTCGTGAAGCCGATTTCCCTTGCGCCGGTACCCGATCAGTTCTCCGTCGATCCGTACGGTCCCGCGGTCGACCTTCTCGAGGTGATTGAGGGTACGCAGCAAAGTGGACTTGCCGGAACCCGACGGACCGAGAATGACAGTCACCTCGCCCTTGCGGACCAGGAGATCGACACCGGCAAGTACTTCCAGCGCGCCGAACGACTTGTGGATGCCGCGCGCTTCGACGGCGTACACCGTCTCTTCGGCCAACTCTGCGGTCATCGGGTCGCACCTCTCGGAATATCGAGACGCGCATCACGAATCTCTTCGAACTTCTTGCGCGCCTTCTGTATCGGCGTCAACGGAAGGGCACGGGCAGATCCACGGGCGTAGTGGCGCTCCACGTAGTACTGACCGATCGAGAGCAACGTCGTCAGGATGATGTACCAGATGGTGGCGACCATCAGCAGCGGCACAACTCGACCGTTGCGTCCGAAGATGACCTGCACCTGGTAGAACAGTTCGGCGATTGCCATGGTGGAGACGATGGACGTTCCCTTGAACAGTCCGATGACCTCGTTTGCCGCGTTGGGCAGGATGGCCCGCATCGCCTGAGGGAGAACGATCTTGAAGAACTGGCGACTGCGCGGAATACCGAGCGAGTGAGCAGCTTCGATCTGACCGTGATCCACCGAGATGATTCCGGAACGGATGATCTCGGCCGAGTACGCGGCCTGGTGCAGCGCCAAACCGATGACCGCTGCGGTGAATCCGCCGATCACACCACTGACCTGGAAGGTGAAGAACTCGGGTCCGAAAGGTATTCCGAGAGAAAGCGTCTGGTACAGGTACGTGATGTTGAACCAGAAGAGCAACTGCACGATGAGCGGAATGGAGCGGAAGGCCCAGATGTAGGTCCAGGCGATCACCTGCAGGACCGGGTTCTTCGACAGACGGCCGAGTGCCAGGAAAACACCGAGACCGAATCCGAGGATCGTCCCCCACAGGGTCAGTTTGATCGTCACCCACAACGCGGCGAGCACGGATTTCGCGGTGAAGTACTGCGCGAACGTCGGCCAGTCCCAGCCTGGGTTGACGACGAGTCCGTGAATGAATTGGGCAAGCAGTACCAGTACGACCGCGCTGATCACCCAGCGCAGCGGGTGCCAGGTACGAGCAACGACAAGCTCCGAGTCGGGAAGTTGCGGCTCGGCCACCGACTTTTCGGGGCGGACATCGGTGGGCGCGCTCACGGCGCACTACCTGACGGAGTGGACATCACGAATAGACCTTTCGGGAAATGGGAACGCAGCTGTGTGCTCGAGTAAATGCACTCGAGTTACGAAGACGACAGTTCGGTCAGCGACAGTGACACGAAGCCGTGCGGCACAGATCGATGTGACGGCGCCTGTGCGGAGCGTGCGAAGTGGAACCCATGTGATGCCTTCCATCGGTCCTGGCGGTAGCACCCGCTCCCGATCACTCGGGGGGTTGCTGCGACGTCGACGAGCCAGGTCTCTCGGTCGCTCTGGATGGTGAGCAAAGACTAGACGCGAATTGCCGAGTCGTCAAATGTTGTATTTCCCTGCACTGCAAGGGAAATGAAAGGTCGATCAGGTTGAAATCGCACTGATTTCAACGGTGCCTAAAGCCTTGACCGCCGTGTTGAATGGAGTGTTCGAATGAAGACCGGGACCGCCGTCCGGACCGACTTCGCATCTGCCGTACCGTCTGCGGAGTGAGTGGACTCGACGCTTTCTTCATCTTGTTGGCCGGCATCGGCGCGGGCGCGATCAACGCCGTCGTCGGCAGTGGAACACTGATCACGTTCCCCACCCTGGTCGCCTTCGGCATGCCACCGGTCACCGCGACCATGTCCAACGCGGTCGGACTGGTCGCCGGCGGAGTTTCCGGCACCTGGGGCTACCGACGCGAGCTGTCCGGACAGTGGGATCGACTGAAGTGGCAGATTCCGGCGTCGCTCGCCGGTGCCTTACTCGGCTCGTGGTTGCTCATGCATCTACCCGAGAAACTGTTCGAAACCATCGTGCCGGTGCTGTTGATCCTGGCTCTCGCACTCGTCCTCCTCCAACCACGCATCCAGGCTTGGGCCAAGAAGCGTTCCACCGAGGAAACGACGCTGTCCACCTCAAGGCTGATGCTCCTGACCGCGGGCACCTTTGCGGTCGGCATCTACGGCGGCTACTTCACTGCCGCGCAGGGCATCCTCCTCATCGGTGTGATGGGTGCCATCCTCCCGGAAACCCTCCAGCGCATGAACGGCGCGAAGAACCTGCTCTCACTGCTCGTCAACATCGTTGCAGCGGGAATGTACATCACCCTGGCTTTCGACCAGATCAATTGGGCAGCAGCCGGTTTGATCGCTGTCGGCTCACTCGCGGGTGGCGTTCTGGGTGCCCGCTACGGACGGCGCCTGTCCCCCACCGCACTTCGCTACACGATTGTCGTCGTCGGTTTGATCGGGCTGTGGCGACTTCTCGCTTGACCGCCCACATCGGGCGGCTCCCGCACATACTGGAGACATGACCAGTACAGAAGATCAGACCGGTTGGACCTACCTCATGGACATGGACGGGGTTCTCGTCCACGAGGAGCACTTGATACCCGGAGCGGACACGTTCCTGGCAGAGCTGGCGTCGAACGACATCCCGTACATGGTGCTCACCAACAACTCCATCCGCACCCCGCGTGACCTGCGAGCACGCCTGCTCAATTCGGGTCTCGACATCCCGGAGAAGTCGATCTGGACGTCAGCGCTCGCCACCGCGACGTTCCTGGCGAACCAACGGCCGGGTGGAAGCGCCTACGTGGTCGGCGAATCGGGCCTGACCACTGCCCTGCACGATATCGGTTACGTCCTGACGGACAGTGACCCCGACTACGTCGTCCTCGGTGAGACGCGCACGTACTCGTTCGAGGCGATCACCACCGCGATTCGCCTGGTCGAGCGTGGTTCGCGGTTCATCGCCACCAACCCCGACGCGACCGGACCGTCGCGCGACGGCTCGCTGCCGGCCACCGGCTCCGTCGCCGCCCTCATCACCAAGGCAACCGGGCGCGATCCCTACTACGTCGGCAAGCCCAACGCTTTGATGATGCGGTCGGCCCTGCGGTCCATCGGCGCTCATTCGGCCAACACATTGATGATCGGTGACCGCATGGATACCGACATCGTCTGCGGCCTCGAAGCCGGACTGCAGACGATTCTGGTGATGACCGGGATCTCGACCCGTGCGTCGGTGGAGCTCTTCCCGTACCGACCCACAGTCGTTCTCGAGTCGGTCGCCGATCTTGTAGGAATGACAACCGATCCATTCCGTAGCACCGCAAACAATTGATTCAATTGCAAAACAAAACCGCGAGTCGGTAATTAACTGGTAAAAAACACTAGATTTGCCAGGATCCGACTCGTCCACTTTGTCCAGATGGACAAACAAGCGGTTTCTTTCATAGGAAGATTGCGTACTGATAGTTATTCGCAGGTCAGAGGCGAATACACCCCCGGCGATAGGTGGATCACAGTCCAAAAAGAAATTTGAGAAAAAGTAGTAACGAATCGTTTGCCGTGGCTGATACTCATGTCTGAACGACCCATTTCGGGTCCCAGACATGAAATGAGATTTTCATGAAGAAGCAGACCAAGGGCGCGATCGCTGCTGCGGCGGCCGGCGCCCTCCTCCTCGGCGGTGCCGGCTCGCTCGCTGTGTGGAGCGACTCGGCCGACGTCAGTGGCGGCGGGCCCGTCACTTCCGGTGCACTCGACCTGAGCGCCTGCGCACCGGTCGGCGGCGGTTGGAACTCCCTCAATCCGACGAAGACCGCGATCACCAACATTTCGGCCTACCGAATCGTCACGACCGAGAGCATCGAATACACCTGCGACGTCACAGTGACCGCGGTGGGCGATCGTCTCGCGGCTGTTCTGACCGCTGATACGGCCGGCATCGTCCCCGGAGCCAACAGTTCCGAACTTGCCGCCGCTGTACAGCCGGTTACGACCATCAAGGACGCTGGTGGCAACCCGATTTCACAGATCACCAAGGTACAGAACGGCACGATCGTGCACGTCGGAGTCCGTCTGAACTTCACCGAGGTGGCCAACCAGGTCGCGCAGAACCAGTCGCTGAACTTGTCAGCGATGAAGCTGGTCGTCACTCAGACAGCACTGACACCGGCTCCGTAATTTCATGAGGAAAAAGGTCTGGGGAGCGATCGCAGTCGCGGTGGCTGCTGTAGCGGTGTTCGCATCGTCACAGCAGTCGCTCGCGCTGTGGTCCGATTCGGCGAGCGCGAGTGGTGGGACCGCAACCGCTGCCAGCGTCAACCTCACCGTTGGTACATCGGCCGGAACCAGTGCGGCGTACACCCTGGCGAATTTGACGACGGCCACGACGCCTGTGGTCCCGGGAAACACGGTGCAAGCTCCGCTCACCGTCAAGAATTCGGGGTCTGATCCTCTGCAGTGGCGAATGCAGTCGACGAGCGCACTTCCGGGATTCACGTTGACCACGTACGGAGTCGCCAACGAAGGCGCCTGCCCGGCCGGCGTCAACACCGCGGCTCCGGCAGTGACCCCACTGACGTCCGGATCGATGAATGCATCGCTGCAGTACCCGGTTTCCCCCGCGTACATGCTGACTCCGCTCGCAGCCGGTGGCACCTACGTCCTGTGTCTGCGGCTCACGGTGGAGGTTGGTGCGGTTTCCGGTCAGACGAACAACGCCACCTTCACGTTCCAGGCAGGTCCGGTATGACAAAGCACTCTACGAAGCGCATCGAACGTACCGGCCCGCTCTGGTGGGTCACCTCTATCGTCAGTTGGACACTGCTGCTGGCAATTTCGGCAGTCATCGTCGCAACCATTGTCGTCCCCTTCTTCGCGGGAGCGCAGCGCTTCACGATTCTGACCGGTTCGATGCGCCCGACGTACAACCCTGGATCACTGGTGGTAGTCAAACCTGTCGATCCGTCCGAACTGGGGATCGGTACACCTATTACGTACCAGCTGGAATCGGGTCAGCCGACCGTCGTCACGCACCGGATCATCGCCACAAGTGAAAACCAAAAGGGTGAACGAACTTTCATCACCCAGGGCGACGCGAACGGTGAACGCGACGAGAAAGAAGTACGGCCAGTACAGATCCGGGGAAAGGTCTGGTACAGCCTTCCGTATCTCGGCTACGTCAACACCTGGCTCACCGGAGAGCAGCGCACCGTGATCGTGGTGATCGTCGTGACGGCACTACTGCTGTACGCGGCCTACATGATGATCAGCGGCATCCGTGACGGCAGGAAGGAGCGAGCTCGTGCCCGATTGGCTCCTGACCCTGCAGCTTCCAACCTCATCGACTCCGCCCAGATCGAGAAAGGCCAGCACGATGCCCTCGCGCCCTGACCGTCCGGCTCACCGGATTCGTCACCTGTTGACCAGCACGCGCTTTCGCGCGCTGCTCGCGCTGGGGATGGTGCTTGGTGTCGGCGGAGTGACCACGCTCGCGGCCTGGACGTCTTCCGCGACTGCGACTTCGGGAAACATCACGACCGGGTCGATCAACCTGCAGTTGAACAGCACTGCCCAGCCCACCTTGACCAAGTCCCTGAATTTCAGCGAGCTTGGCAAGTCCGGAATGATTCCCGGTGATTCGAATACCGCTCTGATCAAGGTCAACAATCTGGGCACGGGGGCGACTGTCCCACCGAAGTACACGATCACGTCGACGAGTGGTGGTGCGTTGACGACCTCTCTACGTATGACGGTTTCCTCCAACGGAACTGTTGCCAACAAGTGCACTGACGGCACCAACGTGGTCTCCTCGCTCGCGCTGACACTCACCGCGAATCAAGCCATCGGTGCCGTCGACCGCCCACTGCCGGTCGGGGCGACGGAGAATCTATGTGTCTCGGTGCAGCTTCCGACAACACCGACACCGCCGACGAACAGCACGTCGAACATCGTCCTGACCTTCACGGCAAAGGTGTGATGGCAATGTCCCGACACACGAAAGCACGTGCAAAGGTCTCGATGCCGAACCGGATATGGGAAGTGCTACTCACTCTGGGAGCCCTCGCAGGCTTGGCGTCCATCGTCATCTTCATCGCCGGTTTGGTGTTCGGCATCACTCCGCTGATATTTCGGAGTGGATCGATGTCACCCACGATCGATACCGGCGCTCTCGCATTCGCGCGCACAGTACCCGCTTCGGAAGTTCAGGTAGGTGACATCCTCAGCGTCTACGACAGCCAAGGCACGCGCATCACCCATCGCGTGGAATCGATAGATCAGCAGGGCAACAACCTTGCCGTCGCGCAACTGCGTGGTGATGCAAATCCGATCGCCGACCCCGATCCCTACGTCATCACCGAAGCCGATCGCGTCTTCTTCAGCATCAACCGCCTCGGCTACGTGGCAGTCTGGCTGTCCGGATCGAGTGGGCTTGTGCTCGGTGCGATTGCCGTCGGAGGACTGCTGTACATCGCATTTCGCCCACGGAGAAACCCGGATGAAGGGGAACCCAGGCTGGATCGTCACGACGCGCACGGCGATTCTCACGCCCTCAAGGCAATCGTCGCGTTGGCAACGGTCGGCCTCACTGTTGTCGGTGCGTCCCAGATCGGCGGCACCAAGGCGGGGTACACTGATTCAGCGACGGCACAAAGCATCCAATTTGGCACTGCCGCAACATTTCCAACTGCGCCGAGCACGTCGAGTTGCACCGTCAACTTGCTGCTCGTTGTGCCGGTCGCAGTAACGATCACTTGGCCAGCGACTGTCGGAAGTTCATACCGCCTCATCGCTCGCGACGCCAGCGGAAACCTTTTGGGGTCGAACGACTACACCGCAACGTCGACCACTGGCTCCATGAAATACGGCTCGGGCGGTACAACGGTCGCATTCCCGCTCATCGTCGGCACCTACAACATCGAAATCCATGGGCTGAGCGGTACTTCGGTCACGCCGTCGTACTCCGGCTACCAATTCAGCATTCTCGTCGGCCTGCTCTACTCGTGCGGCGGTCCGATCAGCGGGACATCTGCTCTCAGCCGATCAGCAGCGCCGGCACTGGCGCCAGACGCTCCGAATACCACTTCCACCGCAGCAGTCAGTTCGACCACACCTTCACCCACGACTACTCCGAGCGCATCAACAACCACGCAGGCCACGACAACCACCAGCACAACTACACCTTCGACAACCACCTCGTCACCGACTACAACTACGGCGCCCCCGACGACGACCGCTACACCGACAACGACAACGACAACGACAACGACAACGGTGCCACCAATCACGACCACCCCGAGCGAGGTTCCCATCGGTGCCCCGGCAACCACGACCGGCTTCAGCGCCCAGAAGCTCTCGACTGCCAGTGGAAACGTTGTGTCCGTGTCGAATTCATCAGGCACCGAGGTGTATCGGGGTGCCGTGGACAATGACGCTGTACTGCATTGGCTCACCGGTACCGATCAGTTGTACGTGATCACCACGTCCGGAGTCACCGTCATCGACACATCAACGGGAGTCTGGGCCGAATCTCCTGTCCCGAGCGAACTTCCGGACGAAATCAAGGCGCTGGTGCCGTGATGAAGAAGACGACGAAGGCTGCAATGGCAGTCGCCGCGGCCGGAGCTGTATTGCTCGGTGGTTCGGGCACATTGGCGAAGTGGACGGACAGTACGACCCTGACGAGCGCCGCTGTCCAGTCCGGGACCCTGGATCTGGGAGCATGCGTGACCACGAGCGGCGGGGGCTGGTATTCGCAGGTCTACGTCAACGCGCCCACCAATCCGAATCCACTCGTATATATCCCGGACATCACTACCTACCGACTCAAGCCCGGATTCAACTACACGTATTTCTGCGATTCGAAGGTCTTGGCCACCGGTCCCCGGTTGAGAGCCAATGTGACGGTCGACAAGACCAAGTTGAGTGGCGGGCTCGCAGCCGCCAACATCGACCTTCGCACGTACGTCACGGATCAGAACAACAATCTTCTGTACGACAGCACGGCACCGACGCCGAATCTCATAGCGGTCACGTCGGCCTTGAACAACACCAATCTGACGGCGCAGGTGCTGTTCACGATTTACCCGAGCGATACCACCAGCTCGGGACTCACGATGAATACGACGGCGTTGACGATCGACGTCAAACAACTGGGTCTCACGCCTGCACCGTAGAACGCCTTGCCGACGAAAGTTCGAGGCAAGGCGCTCTACGGGTTCAGCCGAGAGCTCGCTTCAGATCGGCCAACAGATCGGCCGTGTCCTCGAGCCCGACGGACAGACGCACAACGCCGTCCGTAATACCCACCGCTGCACGGCCTTCCGGACCCATGGCCCGGTGCGTTGTCGTGGCGGGGTGAGTGATCAACGACTTGGAATCACCCAAGTTGTTGGAGATGTCAATGACGCGCAGGCCGTTGAGAACCTCGAACGCCCGCTTCTTGCCCTCGCCGTCAGGCGCATTGAGCTCGAATGTGACAACAGTTCCGCCGCCGCTCATTTGAGACTTCGCGAGCTCGTGCTGCGGGTGTGAAGTCAGGTACGGATACTTGACCCACTTGACGCCGGAGTGCCCTTCGAGGAATTCGGCGATCTCGAGTGCCGAAGCCACGGAATGCCGAATACGGACCGGCATGGTCTCGAGACCCTTGAGCAGAGTCCACGCATTGAACGGGCTGAGCGCAGGACCGGTGTGCCGCATCAGTTCTCGGACGGGACCGCTGATGTATTCCTCGGTTCCGAGGATCGCCCCGCCGAGCACGCGGCCCTGACCGTCGATGTGCTTGGTGCCGGAGTACACAACGACGTCGGCTCCCAGATCAAGGCTGCGCTGCAGGAGCGGCGTCGCGAAGACGTTGTCCAGCACTACCTTTGCACCGGCTGCATGAGCAAGCTCCGACACCCGTCGAACGTCGACGAGAGATTGCATCGGGTTGGACGGAGTCTCGAAGAACACGGCAGTGGTCGGCACGGACAGCGCCTCTTCCCACTGCGCGTTGTCCTCACCGTCGACGAACACAACCTCGACGCCCCAGCGCGGAAGGATCTCGTTGCACACCACGAAGCAGGATCCGAAGAGGCTGCGCGCGGCAACCAATCGGTCGCCGTTGGCCAACAGTGCGCCCAACGCCGTGAAGACTGCCGACATTCCGCTGGCCGTCGCAAAGCACGCTTCTGCACCTTCGATGAGACGCAGACGCTCTTCGAACATCTTGACGGTCGGGTTGCCGTAGCGGGAGTAGACAAAATGATCCACCTCGCCGGTGAAGGCTTGTTCGGCGGCTTCTGCACTCTCGTAGACGAATCCGGAGTTGAGGAACAGAGCTTCGGAAGTCTCCTCGAACCCGGTGCGCATCAGTCCGCCGCGAACACCGAGGGTGCCGAGACCGACGTCGTCCGGCAGCGCTCGTTGAAATGCGCCGCCCTGGGGAATTCCGCTCACTGCTGCCTCCACGGCAAGCCGATGGCCCGCCAACCTACAAGTCCGCGATGCCCGTCGGCGCCCAATGCGCCTTCGAACCCGTCGAGCACGTTGTACGACGGGCCGATACCCGCCGCAGTCGCAGCTTCCGCCGCACTGATGGAACGCTGTCCGGATCGACACAGGAAGATCACCGGACGCTCCGACCCGGAGGAATCGGCGGTGATGCCGGCTTCCTTCAACTGGTCGACGAAGTTGTCATTGCGCGCGCCGGTCGGGTGGCTCACCCATTCGATCAGTGCGGCCTGCTTGCCGAGGGAGGAAACATCGGGGACACCGACGTATTTCCACTCCGCATCGGTCCGCACGTCGACCAGCACGGCGTCGGGGTTTTCGCGGAGCAGCTCCCAGGCTTGCTCCGGCGTCAGATCGCCTGCGTAACTCACGTAGTCCATGTTTTCACAAGACTGCCGCGAGCGCCTGAGCGGGCCGTCAGTTACAGACGACCCAACGGTTGCCGTCACGGGTCAGGGCCCAGGTCGAGACTCGCTCGCCCGCTCCGCCACCGGTGATCGTCACGTCGGCCCGTGCACGATCGCCGTTGACCACGACCCCGTCCACACCCTTCAGTTCGACGGTTCCGTCGACGTCGGCCATCGGACCGTTGCTCGAATTGAAGCTCGCGCAGGTCAGGGTCTTGATCGTCTCCGCGTCATTCCGATTCTCGGCATCGACGTAGTCGGTGACGGAGCGACTCACGCGGTCCGACTCGGTGACGTTCTCCTCGGCCGGCGAGATCCACGACGCGACGAAAATTCCACCCAGGATCAAGGCGACGATGGCGACAGCCAAGAGGAACGGCCCCGCAGACGCCTTCTTGCCATCGATGTTGTCGGATTCGCGAAGCTCGTCACTCATAGCGCCAATACTCCCCCACAACTTGAAGTTGTGGCCCGTCAAGGAGCAGGCCCCTACCCCGAATACCCGAGACAACGGGAGAATGGGAAGAAAGAATAGGTTTACCCACAACCGATCGAGTGAGAGTGTGGATCCGTTCAGCCGCAACCGAGGCGCTGTGCTTAGGTTCGGCTAAATTGGATACTTGTCGATATGTTGTCCGAACTTCGAAGAAGGTAGCTGTCCTCACGATGACTGACTCCAACCGCCCACTCCGGGTCGCGATCGTCGGCGCCGGCCCCGCCGGCATCTACGCCGCCGACGCCCTCATGAAATCCGACACCGCAGTCTCCGGCCGCGGCGTCAGCATCGACCTCTTCGAGCGCATGCCCGCGCCCTTCGGCCTGATTCGTTACGGCGTCGCGCCTGATCATCCGCGCATCAAGGGCATCATCACCGCCCTGCACAAGGTGCTCGACAAGCCTCAGGTACGCCTGCTCGGCAACATCGACTACGGCACCGACATCACCCTCGACGACCTGCAGTCGTTCTACGACGCGGTCATCTTCTCCACCGGCGCCAACGCCGACCGCGCGCTCGGCATCCCGGGTATCGAACTCGACGGCAGCTATGGCGCGGCCGACTTCGTCTCCTGGTACGACGGCCACCCCGACGTGCCGCGTACGTGGCCGCTCGAGGCCGAGAAGGTCGCCGTCCTCGGCGTGGGCAACGTTGCGCTCGACATCGCCCGCGTTCTCGCCAAGACCGGTGACGAACTGCTGCCGACCGAAATCCCCGCGAACGTCTACGAGGGTCTCAAGAACAACAAGGCCGTCGAGGTTCACGTCTTCGGACGCCGCGGCCCGGCCCAGGCCAAGTTCACGCCTCTCGAACTGCGCGAACTCGACCACTCGCCGACCATCGAGGTCATCGTCGACCCCGAGGACATCGACTACGACGAGGGTTCCGAGCAGGCTCGCCGCAACTCCAAGCAGGTCGACATGGTTGCGAATACCCTGCAGGACTGGGCAATTCGCGATGTCGGAGCCCGTCCCCACAAGCTGTTCCTGCACTTCTTCGAGTCTCCCACGGAGATCCTCGGTGAAGACGGCAAGGTCGTCGGCCTGCGCACCGAGCGCACCCAGCTCGACGGAACCGGCAACGTCAAGGGCACCGGCACGTACAAGGACTGGGATGTCCAGGCCGTGTACCGCGCCGTCGGTTACCTCTCGCAGAACATCACGCAGCTGCCGTTCGACGACCAGGCAGGCACCGTTCCCAACGACGCTGGACGCGTCGTCGCCGACGACAACGCCGAGGGCGCAGCCCGGTTCATGCCGGCCACCTACGTCACCGGCTGGATCAAGCGCGGCCCCGTCGGCCTCATCGGCCACACCAAGGGTGACGCCAACGAAACCGTCGCGAATCTTCTCGAGGATTCCGTCGACTTCGCCGGCGCCGCGAACCCCGACGAGAACGCCGTCATCGAGTTCCTCGAAGGCAAGCAGGTGCCGTACACGACTTGGCAGGGCTGGTACCGCCTCGACGCGCACGAGCGCAGCCTGGGCGAGCCCGAAGGCCGTGAGCGCATCAAGGTGGTCGAGCGTCACGACATGCTGAAGGCGTCGGAGCCCGACCGCGCGAACTGAGTGCGCAGAAGTAACTGAACACAAGCCCTCCACCGGCCCGACGCGACCCAGGTCACATCGGGCCGGTGGTGTGTGCGGGGACCCAAGGCAACAGGGCAAAATAGACCCCGTGTTTGACGCCCATGTGCATATCATCGACCCGCGCTTCCCGCTGGTCGAGAATCACGGGTACCTGCCTGAGCCCTTCACCGTGGCCGATTACCGGGCCCGGATTGCCTCGCTGAAGGGCCTGAGTGTGGACGGCGGCGCGGTGGTGACAGCGTCGTACCAGGGCAATGACCAGGAATACCTGAAAGCCGCATTGTCCGAGCTCGGCGAAGGCTGGGTGGGCGTCACTGCTTTGCCACTCGATGCGACGGACGAAGACATCGTTGCTCTGGACGCGCTGGGAGTGCGCGCCGTCCGGTTCAATCTGCGCCGAGGCGCCACCGACCTGCGTCTGCTCGCCGATCTCGCCAATCGCGCATTCGATCTGGTGGGCTGGCACGCCGAGTTCTACGTCGATGCCACGCTGTTGCTGTCGTTGGAACCCGTCTTCGCCAAATTGCCGGCGGTGAGCATCGACCACTTGGGAATGTCCACCCGCGGGCTGCCGTATCTCCTCAACCTCGTCGACCGCGGAGTACGTGTCAAAGCCACCGGGTTCGGCCGCACCACCATCTCCGACGTCAGCGATGTGCTTCGCCAGATCCACGCGGTCAATCCCGCTGCGCTGATGTTCGGCACCGACCTACCCGGTACCCGGGCACGTCGAGCGTTCGAGGTCCACGACCTGGACGTGATCGCCGATGCCGTCGGCGACGACCTGTCCGCGGTCATGTGCGACAACGCACGCTCCTGGTACCGCTGCGCTCAAGTGAACGCGACGGCTCCCAGCCACAGCCCCGCCGCGATCAGCGCTCCGAACAGTTCCACCAGCATGGACAATCCGACTGCCTTCACCGCGTGAAGCGTCGACGACCAGGCGATGTCGTAGCGACGCAGCCGCGCTAGTTCCGCGAAGTAGGTTCCGACGATGAACCCGAGGAACAACCCCACGACCGGGATCACGAAGAACCCGATGATGCCGACGACGCCGCCGACCACCACCGACAGGTTGGGCACGCCCCCGGACTTCATCCGCTTGCCTGGCCACGTGTACTTCACGATCCCGGTGACCACCAGCGCCAGCGTGGACAGCGCGAACACCGTCCACGCCGTCGCCCCACCGGTCATGATCGCCCACACGAGAATTGCGGCGAAAACGAGAAGTGTCCCGGGGAGAATCGGAACGACGACCCCGATCAGACCGACCAGGATGACCAGCCCGACGAGGACCTCGGCCACAGGACTCATCCGACGGGACGCACCTTCGACGCGGCTTCGCGAGCCCGGGCGCGTGCAGTGGGCACATCGGCGGCCGTCGACACGGCAACACCCATGCGACGACGCGTGAAGCTCTCCGGCTTGCCGAATAGCCGCAGGTCCGTCTCGGGAACCGCGAGTGCCTCGGCGACACCGTCGAATCCGATTCCCTTTGCCTCCACGCCGCCGTAGATCACCGCCGACGCTCCCGGGGCCGTGAGAGTCGTGTCGACCGGCAAGCCCAGGATCGCACGGGCATGCAGCTCGAACTCCGAGAGTCGCTGCGTCCGCAGGGTCACCAATCCGGTGTCGTGCGGCCGTGGGCTCACTTCGGAGAAGTAGACGTCGTCGCCCTTCACGAACAGCTCGACGCCGAAGATGCCTCGCCCGCCCAGAGCCGTGGTCACCTTCTCGGCGACGTCCCGCGCCGACGCGAGGGCAGCCGCGGACATCTGCTGCGGCTGCCACGATTCGATGTAGTCGCCGGCCTCCTGCAGGTGCCCGATCGGCTCGCAGAACGACGTTTCGGCCTGACCGCTCTCCCCGACGGCGCGAACCGTCAATTGCGTTATCTCGTAATCGAAATCGACAAAACCCTCGACGATCACCCGGCCGTGATTAACACGGCCTCCGGCCATCGCGTAATCCCATGCGGCGTCGAGATCTTCGGCGGATCGAACCGTCGACTGTCCCTTTCCCGACGAGGACATGACCGGCTTGACGACGCACGGGAAACCGATTCGGTCTGTCGCTGCCTGTACTTCGGCAAGCGAGTCCGCGAAGGCATACGGCGAAGTGGGCAGGCCCAACTCCTCGGCCGCGAGCCGACGGATTCCCTCACGGTTCATCGTGAGCTGAGTGGCGCGGGCGGTCGGAATGACCACCGCCTCTCCGCGTTCTTCGACGAGTGCAAGCGCATCCGTCGCGATGGCCTCGATCTCGGGAACCACGAAGTGAGGCTTTTCCAACTCGATGACGGCAAGCAGCGCTTCCGGATCGGTCATGTCGACAGTGTGAGCGCGGTGGGCCACCTGATGCCCTGGGGCGTCGGGATAGCGATCCACCGCAATCACTTCGACGCCCAGACGCTGCAGCGCGATGACAACTTCCTTACCCAACTCGCCTGATCCCAACATCATCACGCGAATGGCGTTCTCGGTCAGTGGGGTCCCGAATCGGAGTGGGAGGGTCGGCAGGTGCGAAGGCGTCGAATCAAGCTGCATGGGTGCGACTATATGCCAATCCCGATGCAGGTCAGCGCAGTTATCCGCCGTCGACCACGCCTTCGCGGTCAAACCCTCGCCTGATCGTTCGAGGTACCGCTGGTTTGCGATAGGTGCGGGTGGCCGTGGTCGGTTCGGAATTCTGTTGCGGCACGGCGTCGTTGCCGACGTTGCGCACTTTCACGAGATTGCGTCCGGCACGCTTGGCGTCGTACAGAGCCTCGTCCGCGACGCTCATGAGGGTGGCCAAGGCGGGCGTCGCGTGATCAACCCACGCGACGCCGACACTGACCGTGCTCGTCACATCTGATTCGGCCGAGTACTCGACCTGCGCGCCGCGGACGGCCTCGGCGACGTCGACTGCTCGGGCAAAGCTGCAGTCCGGAAGCAGAATGGCGAACTCCTCGCCGCCGAGCCTTCCGATCAGATCGCCGTCCGACAATCGGTCAGCGGCTCGTTCGGCGAAGTTCGCGAGAACGCTGTCACCGGTCATATGTCCATGCGTGTCATTGATGCTCTTGAAGTGGTCCAGGTCGAGCATCAGCAGGCCGACCGGGGACTGCGCTCGGGCCGCGTCGGCAAGTTCCGATTCCGCATGTCCGAGAAAAGCACCGCGCGAGAGGACTCCGGTCAGATGGTCGAATTCGACAGCAAGGAAAAGCTCACGCTCGGCAGCGCGACGTTCCTCGGTCGCACAGGCAACCGCGATCGGCCCCAACGCGATCAACGTGACCGCAATGGACGTGATGACGTCCTCGTTCCAAGTCGAGGCGGCTTGATCTCCGATATCGAGTCGACCGCTACCCGCCATCATGAGTGACCACACCGACCAGACCACGGAAACGAAGGCAGTGCTCGGAACCGAGATGCGAGTGGCGCACCACAGGAGAGCTGGAATCGGCAGGACCAGCGCGATCGGCCCTTCGATGCTGAGGGCGATCGGCACGCAGGCTGCAGTGGCGAGTAGCGGAACGCTCATAGCGGCGACAGTTCTGGCCGTCAGTTTGGTGCGGAACTCGGCAAGGCTCGACGGGATGGTGAGAGTCAGAATGAGAGGAAGGACCAGCAGGTACGCCATGACCTCGGTGGCGCCCCAGTGGACAAACGTGTCGGTGAAGGACAGACCGCGTAAGAGCCGGTCCAAGGCGCCGGCGGTTGCCGCGGTACCAGTCGCCGCGACGAACGAGACGAAGACCATCCACACCAGTGACTGCGAATCGACCAATCGGAACGGTGTTCGCTTCAAGTAGTACAGAACAAGAACACCGACTGTGACACCGGCGAGGTTCGCCCCGTTCAACTGCAGGGCAAGCGACAGCGAATTGCCGGTGATCAGGTCAGCGCAGACGTATCCGACGGCCGCAGCGATCCACGTTCGCCATTCGATCAGGACCGGCCATCTGACCATCATTCCCAGCAAAATGGCGTTGGCGCACCAGAATGTCGCGAGCAAACCTGGTGGGCGGGTGAGGACGCCGATCAACGAAGCCGCAAGCACGACGGCCAGCACTAGGAGAAGGCGCAGAAAGCGACTCGTCCCTACCATGCGTCACCTCGCGGTCGGCTACCTCTGAATTCGGGAGCACCGGACGTCGCGGTGACCGTATGCCGATGTCGTCGAACCATCGTACGCAGGTGCTGCCACTCGCAGTTCTGTGTTCACATGCCAAAAGGGCAACTACGAATATCTCCGCAAACACGGGTGCCCTCCGGCCACGACAGTGGACAGAGGGCACCTGCATGCAATCCGATTGGCAGAGCCGAACGACCCTGCCGGAAGGGATGACTACTCGGCGGATCCGCTGGACAGACCCGAGAGTGAACCGGTGGACGAGCCCTCGCCCTCGCCGGACAGCGATTCGGTGGGAACGGACTTGAGGAAAGCTCCGAGCGCGGTGAGCAGGGGTCCGAGGGTGCTGAGTGATCCGAACATAGGAGGTTCTCCTGTATGTGAGGTGGTGTGATGTTCCAGCGCCATTCCGGCCGCAGGCGGTGGCCGAGATGGTTCGGGAACTTCTGCCGCACGGATGGCTGAACCGCCCCCGAACAACATCCCGAGCTGTGACGTAGCGCACTACCGTGGCGCTGACTGCATTTATAGACCGGCTACCGACACTTGTCTAGCTACCAAATAGCTACCAAGGTGAACGACCAGTAACACTTTCAGTCGTAATTGCAGTTCAGGGCGCACATCTACTGTTCAATCCTTTCAAAAATGTGATTTAGCTCACACTAGAAAGGCGGAAAGTGTGACTCGCAGACAACTGCGAGCCACACTTTCGGACAAACGGGACTTACTTGTCAGCCGCCGATCCGGTCCCAGGGGTGAGCGAGCCACCACCGAGTGCCGTGAACAGATCCTTGAGTACCGGAATGAACGTCTTGACGACGCCGCTGAAGTCTTCGAATGAACCCATGTCGGGTCTCCTTATGTCGGGATGCAGTTGAAAAGAAGTTGGGACCGAGAACTACTCGGCAGTGGAACCGGCCGAACCCGAGCCGTCTGCCGACCCCGCGTTCAACTTGGTCACGAATGCGAGAACGCTCTTGAGGAAGGCGTCGAGATTCTGAATTGAGGTCATGCGACTACTCCTGTGTTGTTTCGGAAGAATTGTTGTGGTCGAACGTCAGGAGTTCGAGCTCGCGGTGTCGAGCCCCTGAATGGTCTTGAGCATGTTGACCAGGGGAAGAAGCTGGAGAATGCCCCAGCCCATACCGTTGGCCTTGAGAAGGTTTCCGAGGGATCCCATATGTGACTCCTTGCATGAATATCTATGACGCGGCGCACGTTTTGTTCGCTCCGCCCCTTTGTAGCCAAGCTAAACAAGTACGTCCAGTTTGTTTTTGTTCAAACAGAAACGTGACATATTGGATCGATGTGTAAACCTGCAGTTCAGGCACTGTGACCTGAATCCAACCTCGAATTCGAATGTGGCAGACATCACAATCAAATAGGACAAAAGGATGCAATCGTCAGAGTCGGTGCCAACCTCGACCACGATCTGTCATACCGTGTGCTTGTGATCAATCGCGAACGAGCGGCAACCCGGCCAATTCACTGGGAACCGTCGTGTTAGCAAAACTGCTCAAGGCGTACCTCCCGCCGTACCGCTGGTTGCTTGCCGGAGTTCTCGCACTTCAACTCTTCGGGGCCATCGCGTCGTTGGTCCTCCCCACGCTCAACGCTCGGATCATCGACGACGGTGTCGCCCGCGGTGACACCGGATTCATCATGTCCACCGGCGGGATCATGCTGCTGGTCTCGCTTGCGTCGATCATCGCGTCTGTCGCATCGACCTATCTCGCGGCAAAATCGTCGATGGGCTTCGGCCACGACGTTCGAGGCGCCTTTTACAAAGCCGTCGGCAGCTTCTCGGATCGCGAATTCAACAGTTTCGGTGCGCCGACGCTGATCACACGGAACACCAACGACGTCCTGCAGATCCAGGCCCTGGTCATGCTGACGTCCTCGATGCTCGTCAGCGCCCCACTGATGTGTATCGGCGGCATCGTCATGGCCCTGCGCGAGAACCTGCAGATGTCCTGGCTCCTGACGATTTCGGTGCCACTACTCGGCATCACCGTCTCGGTCGTGGTGGCCAAGCTGATCCCGCATTTCCGAACTATGCAGACGCGGATCGACAACATCAATCGATCACTGCGCGAACAGCTCACCGGTATGCGTGTCATTCGCGCCTTCGTTCGCGAGCCTGACGAGACGATCCGCTTCGACAAGGCCAACAAGGAACTGACCGACACCTCGCTCCTCATCGGTCGGTACCAGGCAGTGCTGCTGCCCACCGTGATGTTGATCGCCAACCTGTCGAGCGTCGCGGTGCTGTGGTTCGGCGCGCATCTGGTCGACACCGGAGACATGCAGATCGGACAGATCAGCGCCTTCCTCGCCTACGTCATGCAGATCCTGATGTCAGTGGTCATGGCGACCATGTTGGCCGTGGTGATCCCCCGCGCGGCCGTGTGCGCCGACCGCATCACCGAGGTACTAGACACCGAGCCGACCGTGCCCGCGCCGGCCCAGCCCCTCCGCCCGACCAGCCCCTACGGCGTTGTCGAGTTCGGTGGAGCCGGGTTCACGTATCCGGGAGCAGAAACGCCGGTCCTGTCGAACGTTTCGATGCGATGCATGCCAGGTACGGTCACCGCGATCGTGGGCAGTACCGGTAGTGGCAAATCGACCCTCGTCTCACTCATCCCCAGACTCTTCGACGTCACGGCCGGCGCCGTCCTCGTCGACGGCTTGGACGTCCGCGGCTGGGATCAGGACGAACTCTTCACCAACTTCGGATACGTGCCGCAGAAGGCCTACCTGTTCGCCGGCACGATCGCGAGCAATATCCGCTACGGAAACCCGACCGCCACCGACGACGACATCTGGGCAGCCCTCACCATCGCCCAGGCAGACGACTTCGTGCGGGAACTGTCCGATGGTCTCGAGTCTCCGATCGCCCAGGGCGGCGGCAATCTCTCGGGCGGACAACGCCAACGTCTCGCCATCGCCAGAGCTGTGGTTCGTAGACCCCGGATCTTCGTCTTCGACGATTCGTTCTCAGCACTCGACATGCACACCGATGCTGCGGTCCGGCGCGAACTCCGCACGGTCTCGACTCATTCGACGGTCATCATCGTCGCGCAGCGCGTCGCGTCCATCATCGATGCCGACCAGATCATGGTGCTGGAGGATGGTGCGCCGGTCGGCCTCGGCGACCATCAGTTCCTTCTGGCCAACTGTCCGACGTACCAAGAGATCGTGGCTTCCCAGATTCCCGCGGAGATGAGCGCATGACCAGCCCGCAGGACCCGACATGGGGCGGCCCCAACAGCCAGTACTTCGACGATGCCCCGACGGTGGTGTTCGCCAAGATCCCGAGCGAACCCGAATCCGCGGACGGGGATGCGAAGTCGAGTAACCCCGAGAATCCCGACAAAGAGCCGAAGCCTGCGCTGACCGCGACGGACACCAAACCTCGCCACTTCAAGGCGACGATGAAGCGGCTTCTCTCGCTTCTTCAGCCACACAAGTTTGCGGTCGTCTGCGTCGTCGCTGCGACGATCGCCAGCATCGCACTCTCCGTCGCAGTGCCGAAGATCCTCGGTCACGCGACAGACCTCATCTTCGCCGGGTTCATCGGTAAGAGCCTGCCCGCCGGACTGACCCGCGAGCAGGCCGCGGACGCCATCCGGGCATCAGGAAATTCGACCTTCGCCGACCTCGTGTCCAATTCGACCGACGTCGTTCCCGGCGTGGGTCTGAACTTCGACGCGATCGGCAAGGTCGTCATGCTCGCGATCGGCGTGTACTTGCTCTCGTCGCTACTTGCCTGGTTGGAAGCATTCCTCCTCAACATCATCGTCCAGAAGACCATCTACAACCTGCGTGCCTCGGTCGAGGCGAAGCTTCACCGTCTGCCCCTTCCGTACTTCGACAAGACACCGCGCGGCGAGATCCTCAGCCGCGTCACCAACGACATCGACAACATCTCGTCGACGTTGTCGTCGACGTTGACCTCGCTCCTGACGTCGGTGCTCACCGTCCTCGGTGTCCTGACGATGATGTTCGTCATTTCGCCGATGCTCGCCCTGATCGCACTGATCGCGGTGCCGGTATCGGTGCTCCTCGTTGCCAGGGTCGCCAAGCGAGCACAGGTGTTGTACAAGGCTCAGTGGGCCGAGACGGGCAAGATCAACGCACAGATCGAGGAGAACTACAGCGGTCGCGACCTGGTTCGTGTGTACGGGCATCAGGCCGAAGCCGAGCGTGAATTCGCCGAGCAGAACAAGAAGCTCCTCGACGCGTCCTTCGGCGCACAGTTCCTCTCCAGTCTGATCATGCCGGTCATGAACTTCGTCGGAAACATCACCTACGTGCTGCTTGCTGTGGTCGGCGCACTCAAGGTCGCCAGCGGCAACATGTCTCTAGGTGACGTTCAGGCGTTCATCGTCTATTCGCGCCAGTTCAGCCAGCCACTCACGCAGATCGCGTCCATGTCGACGAGCCTGCAGTCCGGGGCCGCGTCGGCCGAGCGGGTCTTCGAGCTTCTCGACGAACCCGAGCAGTCGCCCGACATCGACGTGCCGCTTCTCCCCGAGCCCGCCGGACGCCATCGCAACGTCGGTCACATCGAGTTCGAGAACGTCTCGTTCCGCTACGAGCCGGACAAGCCGTTGATCGAGAACGTGTACCTCACGGCTCGGCCCGGGCAGATGGTCGCCATCGTCGGCCCCACCGGTGCCGGCAAGACCACCTTGGTGAACCTGCTCATGCGCTTCTACGAAGTCGACTCGGGCCGAATCACTCTCGACGACGTCGACATCTCGCAGATGCGCCGCTCCGACCTGCGAAACCACGTCGGCATGGTTCTGCAGGACACGTGGCTCTTCGGCGGAACGATCCGCGACAACATCGCGTACGGCCGGCTCGACGCCAGTGAACACGAGATCCACGAAGCCGCACGCGCTGCCTTCGTCGACCGCTTCATCCACACGCTCCCGGACGGGTACGACACCGTGCTGGACGAGGAGGCGTCGAACATCAGCTCCGGCGAAAAGCAGCTCATCACGATTGCCCGCGCATTCCTGTCGGAGCCGTCGCTGCTGATTCTCGACGAGGCGACGAGCTCGGTCGACACACGTACGGAACAGCTTGTGCAGCAAGCAATGTCCGCGTTGCGCGTCGGGCGCACCAGCTTCATCATCGCGCACCGGCTCTCCACCATCCGTAACGCCGATCTGATCGTCGTGATGGAGGCGGGCAAGATCGTCGAACAGGGCACACACGACGAACTCATCGCAGCGGCTGGCGCGTACTTCCGTCTCTACAACGCTCAGTTCGAGGGTGCCGCCGTCTAGTGATCGGCGCCTCCCTCGGCGGACACAGTGCCCCGGAGCACACCTGATCGATCCGACAGGTTACCGTCGGGTCAGAAGTGTTGTCACCGTCTGAATTGGGAGTGCGTGTGTCTGCAGAAGCTGTGGAGAAGAAGGGCCCGCTCGCGGGCATTCGGATCGTGGAATTCGCTGGATTGGGACCGGGCCCGCACGCCGCGACGCTGTTGGCGGACATGGGCGCCGACATCGTCATCGTGCAGCGCGCAGGGCAGATTCCGCAGGACTCGAACGCAACCGACCAGATCAAGCGCGGCCGCCGCATCATCGAGGCCAACCTGAAGGACCCGGCCGACGTCGCCAAGGTTCTCGATCTCCTGAGCCGCGCCGACGTCCTCATCGAGGGCTTCCGCCCCGGCGTCATGGAGCGAATGGGGCTCGGCCCCGACGTGGTCTCGGAGCGCAATCCGCGTCTTGTCTACGGCCGCATGACGGGCTGGGGCCAGGAAGGCCCACTCGCCAACGCCGCCGGTCACGACATCAACTACATCTCACTGACCGGTGTCCTCAACGCCATCGGACGCAAGGGTGAACGTCCCGTCCCGCCGCTCAACATGGTCGGCGATTTCGGCGGCGGTTCCATGTTCCTGATCTTCGGCATTCTGTCGGCTCTCGTCGAGCGCTCGACATCCGGAAAGGGCCAGGTCGTCGACGCGGCGATGGTCGACGGAACCCTCGCGCTCTCCCACATGATGTGGGCATTCCGCGGTCGCGGCGTCTGGTCCGACGAGCGTGGCGTCAACCTCCTCGACACCGGCGCTCCGTTCTACGACACCTACGAGACCTCCGACGGCAAGTACATGGCCGTCGGATCCATCGAACCGCAGTTCTACGCACTGCTGCTCGAGGGCCTCGAACTCGATCCCGCGACGCTCCCCCATCAGATGGACACGTCCAAGTGGGACGACATGAAGAAGCTCTTCACCGAAAAGTTCCTGTCCAAGACTCGCGACGAGTGGGCCAAGATCTTCCTCGGCACCGACGCCTGCGTCTCGCCGGTCCTCACGTTCGCCGAGGCTCCGTCCAACGAACACATCGCGGCCCGCGGTTCGCTCATCGAACTCGACGGCGTCACCCAGCATGCTCCGGCGCCGCGCTTCTCGCGTACGCCCACCACGACGCCCGCCGCCCCGGCACGTGAGGCGACTGATATCGACACGGTCTGGACCTAGGGCCTTCGGCCCCGTGCGTGGTCAAGGAGCCTCGGGACTCTCTAACCGCGCACGGGGCGTCAGCCCAATCTGTAGAACCTGAACATCTCGTGCTCGATCGGCAGCACGTCCACTCTCTCGAAACCTGCTGCCTTGGCATAACTTTCGAGTGTCGAGTGCCTCATCACCGTCCCTGTGGCAATGCTCCCCGGATGCGAAAGACTGTCCGGTAAGCAGCAGGTCAGCGAAAATCCGTACAGCAATTGCTCGATCGGACCCGCCTCGGGATCGAAGGCATCTGCCGTTCGTTCGTCCATCACGATCACCGGGGCGCCGGGCTGGGCAATCGCCCGAGCCGTGGACAGAAATCCCACCGGATCCGGAACGTCGTGAAGGCACTCGAAAGCAAACACGGCGTCGTAGGTCCCGGCATCGGCTCGACCCGTCTCCGGGGCTTGGCCGGCCACGTCGACCAACGAGAAATGAACGCGGTCGTCCACCCCCCGATCGTGGGCGTTTCGGCGGGCAGCATTCACCGAGGCTGCGTCGACGTCGAAGCCGTGCACCTCGATATTCGGGTACCCGAGGGCGAGCGCGATCGACGACCAACCCTCCCCCATCCCGAGATCAGCGACCTGCCCGCCGCCGAGAAGAATGGCGTGCAGATCGGTGACTACCGGCAGAAACTGCTGACAGAGCTGCTGGAGATACATCGGCCGGTTCAGCAGCGCCTGGCCCTCGCGAGCGTCCGGACCCATCGATTCCCACGTGACTCCCCCGCCGTGACGATAAGCGTCCAGCAGGCGGGGCATCGACGACGTCGTCGCGACGAACAGCCTCGCCAACGGGGCCAGGAAAAGCAGGTTCTCGTCGTCGACCAGTACATCGGCGTGGGCCTGCGGCAGGCTGTACCGCCGATCGGCATCCGAATTGACGTCCACATAACCAGCCACGGCCTGCTGCTCGAGCCACTCCCGCGCGTACCTTTCGACGGTCCCCGTCCGGTCCGCGAGTTCCGTGGACGTGAGCGGGCCGTGATCGCTCAGCGCGCGGTACCAGCCCAACCGGTCGCCCAGATACACAGCCTGCAGCTCCGACGCCCCGAGCGTGGCCGCGAACAATCGTTCTGCGAGCACTTCCGCCGCACTGGTTCCCGCTGCGCCTGTACCGTCTACCGCCGTCATGCCCGACCTCCTGGTTCACACCGCTTTCAGGGTGTGTACCCAGTTCTCAGACGACGACCATTCGTTGGTCTGCCGTGTCGCGATCCGTCGCGAGAGTGTCGTACGCAGCGGCGATGGACGCAACGCCGCGAATGAGGTCCTCGGGAGAACGTGCGTACGGCACGCGAATGAATCGTTCGAACGCACCTTCGACGCCGAAACGGGGGCCGGCGGCCAGGAGTACACCGAAGTTGGGTGCCACGGCAGCCAACGCCGTCGAGACGGGCGCGGACATTCGCATCCAGACCGACATTCCGCCGGAGCCGATGGTGGGACGCCAGTCGGGCAGATGCTCTGCCACTGCACCGAGAAGCACCGCACGCTGTTCTCGCAGAACTTCGCGACGCTGTTCGAGCAACGAGCGGTCGTCGGCGAGCAAGTAGGCGGCTGCCAATTGATCCATGACGGGAGTACCGAGGTCGACCGCGGCACGCGCCCCCACCAACTGGGTGATGAGCGCGGCATCGGCGCGAATCCAACCGACACGTAGCCCGCCCCACAGGGACTTCGCCGTCGAACCGAGCGTCACCACTTCGGTTTTCGCCGCACCTCGCCCATGTGACGCGACCGGTGCCGGCGGTGGTGCGTCGAGCCACAGGTCCACCATAGTCTCGTCGACGACCAGAGTCATTCGCGTTTCATGCGCAATCTTCGCAAGCTCTGCGCGACCGGAAGAGTCCATGCAGAGGCCGGTCGGGTTGTGAAAGTCGGGGATCAGGTAGGCCATTCTCGCAGCGGTTTGCCTTGCTGCACTTCGAATCCCGTCCAGATCCCAGGCTCCGGCCGCCGCGAACTCCGGCCGGACCGGAACCGGCACGGGCCGAGCGCCGTTTCGCCGAATCGCTTCCAGTGCATTGGGATACGTCGGGTGATCGACGAGCACCCGCTCGCCTGGTGAGGTGAGCACCGACAGCAACAACCGAAGCGCGTGCTGCGCACCCGAGGTCACCATGATCTGTTCGGCAGTGGTGGGCAAGCCCCGCGCCGTGTAGCGCTGCGCGATCACGTCACGCAAGTCGGCAATCCCGACCGGTTCCATCCCGTGCGTGGGCAGGAAGTTCGGAAGTTCCTGCAGCGCAGACGCATACGCAAGTTCGACCTGGGCGGCGGGAGCTGCCATCGCTGCGTAACTGAGATCGACGACGGGTCCACTCGGCCCCGGTTGGTGGGAGCGGAACATCAACCCGTTCGGCCGCGCGCCGGCGGGCAACGCCACGGTGCTTCGTGAACCCTGCCGGCTGATCAGATACCCCTCGTCTCGTAGCACCGAGTACGAGGACGTGATCGTGGTTCGACTGAGTTCGAGCACCGTCGCAAGTTCACGCTCACTCGGCAGTGCGACCCCCAGCGGAACGCGACCGTCGTGCACGAGCAGGCGGATACCGTCGGCAAGCGCACGGTACGCGGGCCTGCGTCCGGACTCTTCCTGCCAGGACCCCAGATCGCGCGCGAGCGAACGGGCACCGAGAACTCGAGTCATCATGCAGTCCAGTATCGCCAACTTGGCTATGTAACTCAATGCCAGTCGAGTTGATCATATGTCCATGACTACCTTCGCGACCCTGATCGGCATCGGACTCTTCGTGGCCCTCGTCTACTTCTTCGCACCCGCCGAAGGTGAAGGTACCTACATTCGCGTGGAGCAGTTTCGCCTGGCAGCACCCCTCGGCGGCATCTTCCACGACGCAACTCCGGACCGCGAGAACAACTCTGTCAGACCTCCATGCGATTGTGATCAGGGGGAAGAATTCACTGATCTCAGTCCAGTTGCGTAAAACTGGACTCTTTTCGCACTCAGAAAGTCTCCAGAGAGGTTTCCATGCCGGCTTCCAAGAAGATTCTCTACATCGATCTCGACAACACCCTCGTCAACTTCCAGTCGGGCATCGATCGCCTGACCGACGGCGTGCGGGAGAAGTACAAGAACGACCTCGACGAAGCGCCACACATCTTCTCTCGCATGGACCCACTCGACGGTGCCATCGACGCCTACCACCAACTGGCGCAGCAGTTCGACACCTACATCCTCTCGACAGCGCCGTGGAAGAACGCCACAGCCTGGCACGACAAGGTGCTGTGGGTCCAAGAGCACCTCGGAATGGAGGAAGGCAGCGTCGCGTACAAACGTCTGATCCTCTCGCACCACAAGCACCTCAACCGAGGCGACTACCTCGTCGACGACCGCGGAGCAAACGGCGCAGATCGATTCGAGGGCGACTGGATCAAGTTCGGCAGCACCGAGTTTCCCGACTGGAAGACCGTCACCGCACACTTGTCGAAGCTGGCTTGAACACGAAATCCCCGTCCCTGCAGACAGGAACGGGGATTTCGAGGAATCGAATCAGCGGACGATCTCGCGCCGGACGATCGTCTCGTCGCGGCCGGGGCCGACACCGATGCAGGAGATGAATGCACCCGAAAGCTCTTCGAGCCGAAGCACGTAGTTCTGCGCATTCTGCGGCAGTTCCTCGAAGGTGCGAGCCTCCGAGATGTCTTCCCACCAGCCGGGCATCTCTTCGTAGATGGGCTTGGCGTGGTGAATGTCGCTCTGCGACATCGGCATTTCGTCGTGGCGGACACCGTCCACCTCGTACGCGACACAGATCGGTACCGTGTCGAGGCTGCTCAGCACGTCCAGCTTGGTGAGGAAGTAGTCGGTGATGCCGTTGACGCGCGTCGCGTAACGCGCGATGACAGCGTCGAACCATCCCGTACGACGAGCGCGTCCGGTGGTGACACCGACCTCGCCGCCCTGCTTCGCCAGGTATGCGCCGTGATCGTCGAACAGCTCCGTCGGGAACGGACCGGAACCGACACGCGTCGTGTACGCCTTCAGGATGCCGAGCACCGTGGTGATCTTGGTGGGACCGATTCCCGAACCGACCGCCGCACCACCCGAGGTGGGGTTGGACGAGGTCACGTACGGGTACGTACCGTGGTCGACGTCCAGCAGAGTGCCCTGCGAACCTTCGAGCAGAACGGTCTCGCCGCGCTCGAGGGCGAGGTTGAGCTCCAGACGCGTGTCCGAGATGCGGTGCTTGAAACCCTCGGCCTGCGTGAGGACCTCGTCGACGACCTGCTGCGGGTCGAGTGCCTTGCGGTTGTAGATCTTGACCAGCACCTGGTTCTTGAATTCGAGTGCTGCTTCGACCTTCTGGGTCAGGATCTTCTCGTCCAGGACGTCCGCAGCGCGGACACCGACACGGGCGATCTTGTCCTGATAGCACGGGCCGATACCGCGGCCGGTCGTGCCGATCTTCTTCGCTCCCAGGAAGCGTTCGGTGACCTTGTCGATGGCCACGTGGTACGGCATGATCAGGTGCGCATCAGCAGAAAGCAGCAGGCGGGACGTGTCCACGCCGCGCTCTTCCAAGCCTGCCAATTCGGTCAACAACACTCCCGGGTCGACGACGACACCGTTACCGATGACGTTGTTGACGGCGGGGGTGAGGATTCCGGAAGGGATGAGGTGCAGTGCGAACTTGTCACCGTTCGGCAGAACCACGGTGTGTCCGGCGTTGTTACCGCCCTGGTATCGCACGACCCACTGAAGCTGCTCGCCCAGTAGATCTGTAGCTTTGCCCTTACCTTCGTCGCCCCACTGGGCGCCGATCAGGACGATTGCCGGCATGACGTTGTCTCCTACGGTCGACGTGCAGCAGTTGTCCCGCCGCATTGGTACTGCCTGGCTTCCGCGCACATGATGCAGCGCCGAACTGTTGCAGTGACCGAAGGAGCAGTCTAGCCCAGAGCACCAGACCAGACCTGACGGTCCAGAATTTGGCGGTGTGACCATCACGATTGCGAGTCGACACGGAGACTCGCACTAAGATCGTCGGCAGTGATTCGGACGGCCATTTCGGGGAAGGGTGGCGAGGTCCCACTACCCGAGAAGAAGTCTTGATCGAGCTAGGAGTGGCTTTGACCCCTGTGGTGCTCAAATGTGGCGATTCGCCGGTTCCACTCCCCCTGGGTGAACTCACGTCGTTCACTGTCCCTGAACTTCCGGAGAAGCAGGACTTCGACGAGGCCCTGTCTCAACTGCAGGTCGTCACCGAACCGCGCTTGATCGTCGTCGGTAACGACGGCGCGTTTGCCGCGGCTTTGACACGGTTGATGCGACTGGAGCGACTCAACGTCGAACTCGCCTACGTCACCGAGAACAGGTCCGACGCAACCGACGCGTACAAACTCGCAACGGGTGCGCGAGCTGCGCGCACGGCGTTGAAAGGCACAGTCCACACCGTGCCGCTCATCCGCGACGACGCTGGAATCGCGCTGGTAGGTGCGGCAACTGTCACGGGTCCGGCCGATGCCGCCGAATTGATCGGCGAGGCCTACGTCGACGACAACAAACTGTTCTCCGGCACGGTCCCCGGCATCCGGATAGTGCCGAGTCCCAAGCTCCCCGGCATCAAGGCATCTGTGGATCGCAAGAGTCGCTGGGGCGGGCGACGCTGGCTGGAAGGCCGAGCCATTCAGCTGGGCTCGCCCGCGGCTCGTCTGGTTCGCGACGGGGTGGCCAACCCACGCGATCTCAAGCGTTCGACCTTCTACCGGCATGACAAAACTTGGTTGTTGGTCAGGTGAGAACCGGAGCAGCACGGTCGGCGGTTCGGCCGAGCCCTGTCTTCCTCGGCGTAGTTGCGATCACTGTCATCGCCGGAGTGGTCGCCTGGAACTCGACGTGGGGCTCCATCGCGGGCCGCGCGGGTGTTTTCGTTCTCGTGGTTGCAGGCTGGGTGGTCACGCTGTGCTTGCACGAGTTCGCCCATGCGTATCTGGCGTGGCGTCACGGAGACACCGATGTCGAGGCTCGTGGCTATCTGACGCTCAACCCGCTCAAGTACAGCCATCCGATGCTCTCGATCGGTCTGCCGGTGCTGTTCATCGCATTGGGCGGCATCGGGCTTCCCGGCGGCGCCGTGTATCTGCGCACCGGGATGTTTCCGCCCAAGGTGCAGGCGCGAATATCGCTTGCCGGTCCGTTCACGAACGCCGTCGCCGCGGTGATTCTCCTCGTCGTCATACGTACGTACGGCTCAGCGGCCGAGCACCTGACGTTCTGGGCCGGCCTCAGCTTCCTTGCCTTCTTGCAGGTCATGGCGACGGTCTTGAACCTGCTCCCAGTCCCCGGTCTGGACGGCTACAACGCGCTGGAGCCCTATCTCGCACCCAACACACGGCACCAACTCGACCAGTTCAAGCCGTACGGACTGCTCCTGCTGGTTGCACTCTTGTTTGTCCCGCAGATCAATGTCGTCTTCTTCGACGCGATCTACTGGATCTTCGAATTGAGCGGTGTGTCCGACTACTACGCCATGCTCGGTAACGCCCTCATGCGTTTTTGGACGTGATCGAGTGCGCTGGTGGAGACTCGTGAGAGTCTGACATTTCAGACATTCATTCTTCTTCAGGGGAGCATCGATGATTGCGACGTCATTTCAGTCCGGCGGAGTGGAGTACACCCTCACGCGGGCCGAGATTCGACACGTGGAAGCACTGATCGACTTGCTCGCCGACGACCCGATCGGCAGCACTCGGGAGACGACCAACCCCGAAGCCCGAACGATCTACGAGGACGCGTTCAAGCGAATCGACGAGGATCCGGCGCAACTCCTCGTCACCGTTCTGGTCGGCGACGCGGTAATCGGCACCATGCAATTGACCTTCATTCCGGGGATGAGCCGGATGGGAGCGACGCGACTGCAGATCGAAGCTGTTCGCGTCCACGAGGATTACCGGAGCAAGGGCATCGGCAGTTCGATGATCCGCTGGGCCTGCGAAGAAGGCGCCCGGCGCGGCGCTTTCCTGGCGCAGCTCACCTCGGATCAAACTCGCAAGGAAGCTCACGACTTCTACGAGCGTCTCGGATTTGTCGCGTCCCATGTCGGGTTCAAGAAGTCGCTGAGCTGACACACAGCCACCCAGACCCCCACCCAGACCCCCAACGCGGGCTCGAGCACCGGGGCACGACTGTGCCCCGGTGCTCGCGTCTTCCGTTGGTTCAGTTCAGGCAGCAGTAGGTGGGCTGTTGCCGCCGATCGGCTGCTGATACGGATCGATCGACATCGGCGGATAGAACACCGACTTCCGATCCACTCCGATCTCGACACGCCACTGCGTGTGGTGCAGCGTCCGGTGATGATGGCCGCACAACAGAATCAGATTGTCGAGATCTGTTGGGCCACCATCATTCCAGTGAACGATATGGTGAGCATCGCACCACCCCGACGGAGTCCCGCACCCCGGAAACGCGCACCCACCATCCCGGACGGCCAATGCTCGCCGCTGCGGCACCGTCGCCGTTCTCGCTTCCTTACCGCAGTCGAGCGGAACACCATTCTCATCCAACAAGATCCGCGTGACCGTGCAGTCGCAGGCCAGCATCCGGGCGGTGTCGATACTGATCGGACCTACCCAATCCGTCCACGCGAACCCGAGTTCCTCGGTGGACGGCAACAGATCTTTCAGAGCTTTGAGATCGGTCATGTCTTTCGCGCTGGCGGTGACCGTGATGTGCGGTTTCACCCCGCCCTCGATCGGACCCAACCCCGCCCGCTCGTACCGCCGCAACAATTCGCAAAACCCGTCGGCCCGCCGTAAAGCAGGCGTGCGGGTGTCTTTGACGCCGTCTTTCTCCGGTGTCGGAGCGGACAGGCTCGACAGCAGCGTGATCAGACGGGCCCCGTTCACCGCATCCACATCACCCTTCACGGTCACCCGCCCGTACAAGCCTTTCGAGGCGTAGAACTCATTGCGCTCAGAGTCTTCCCCGACCGGAACACCGTCCTCACGGTTTCCGTACTGCTTCTCGATCCGCCGAACCGCAGCCCGCACCGCATCACAATCCGCAATATTCTTCGACGCCAACCCCAACAAGATCCCGCGAGCCTTGTCCACATCCGCCAGCGACATGTTCTTCGGCGGATGCTGACAAAACGACGCCACCTGACGCGCCTTCAACGCATCCACATCACCACGATGAAACGCATCCGCGACAACAGGTTCGAGCATCAACAACCGCGCCAACCCGACCAGCAGACTGCACTCGCCGATCTCCAGATTCGTCGACCCGTGCAACCACTGCGCGATCGCCCGAAAACCCTTCCCGCCGAGAACCTCCCGGGAAAACATCTCCACGATCAGCAACACCAACCGCGACTGCAACTCGTGTCGGACACGCACCAGATCGAGAACCTCACTCTTGAGGCCCTCGCCATCCAGCTGCCATGCTTCCCGACTGTTCATACCGAAAGTTTAATCGAACATACTTTCGATAACCAGAGACATAACGGACAACTTCAAGAAGGCCCACAGCTCGAGAGCTGTTGAAATGCATCGCTATTCGCGCTGACGTCCACGCGATTCGTTGACAGAGACTCGCAACTCGCCGAGCGGCACTTCACGCCCCGACTCACTGCGGACCTCGACGCGAACGGGCTCACCGGTAGCGTCGTCCGCCACCGCCAGCGGTCCACCCTTTCCGCCGTGCAGGTACTTGTCACCCCACTGCATCAGCGCAAGAACCGCCGGCAGCAAGTCACGACCCTTCTCGGTGAGCACGTACTCGTGCCGCGTCCGCTTTCCAGGCTCCTTGTACGGCACACGCTCGAAGAGGCCCGCCTCCGTGAGCTCCTTCAGCCTCGCCGACGCCACCGCCTCGGTAATGCCGACCCGCGACGCGAAGTCGTCGAAACGAGTTGTGCCGTAGTAGGCCTCTCGCAAAATCAGCATGGCGGAGCGAGTGCCGACCACTTCCATGGCCCGCCCGATCGAACAGTGCGTGGCCCGCCAGGCGTCGCGATCTTCGAGCACCCCGGTCAGTCGTACAGCGTCCATGAGTTTCACCATACCCCCTGGCTTGCTATAACCATAGCCAGAGTCTAGATTGCTGACTATGGAACTTCATAGCCAGCCGGTGCGGACCGGACCCCTCCTCGCGATACTGTCGGGGGCGCCGTTCGTCGCCAGCCTCGACCTCTTTGTGGTCAACGTGGCCTTCGGCGACATCGCCAAGAGCTACCCGGGTCACTCGCTCGGCGAGTTCAGTTGGATCCTCAACAGCTACGCGATCGTCTACGCCGCACTGTTGATCCCCCTCGGACGCTGGGCGGACAGGATCGGACACAAACGCGCCTTCATCGCCGGTCTCGCACTGTTCACCCTCGCCAGCGCCGCCTGCGCCTTCAGCCCGTCACTGTGGGCGCTGGTGGCTTTCCGCATCGTCCAGGCGGTCGGCGCCGCGGCGCTCACCCCGGCCAGCCTCGGCCTCCTGATCAGTGCCCTCCCGGCTGCGAAACGTCAATCCGGCGTGCGCATCTGGGCGGCGGCCGGTGCGGCTGCCGCGGCATTCGGCCCCGTCGTGGGCGGCATTCTCGTCGAGGCGTCGTGGCGCTGGGTCTTCCTGATCAACGTTCCGGTGGGGATCGTGTTGCTCTACTTGGCAGTCCGACTCGTACCGGACACGACCCACAAGGACCCAGATGCCGGGATCGACGTCGTCGGCGCTGCCCTGCTCACAGTCGGAGTCGGCTCCCTCGCGCTGGCACTCGTACAAGGACCTGACTGGGGGTGGACCGACAGTCGCGTTCTGATCGCCTTCGCCGTGGCCGCCGTGACACTACTCTCGTTCTGGTGGAGCAACTCTCGTCACCGAACTCCGTTGATTGCTCCGGATCTTCTGAAGATCCGCTCATTTGCCTGGTCCAACGTCACCGCCATTCTGTTCAGCGCAGCGTTCGCCGCCGGCCTGCTCTCGAACATCCTCTGGCTGCAAGAAGTTTGGGGATACTCGGCATTGCGTACCGGCTTCGCCGTCTCACCGGGTCCGCTTCTGGTTCCGCTGTTCGCCATCGCCGGTGGATCGCTTTCGCGCAAGTACTCGGCCGGCCGCGTCGCCGCACTCGGCAGCCTTCTGTGGGCCGTCGGAACGGTATTGGTCCTCGTCTCGGTCGATACGACGCCCAACTACGCGACCGGACTTCTACCAGGCTGGATCATCGCCGGGATCGGTGTCGGTCTTGCCCTGCCGACCATTCTGTCGCAGGCCACGGCGGATCTGGCACCGGCTCGATCGGCCACCGGTAGTGCAATCGTCAGCATGAGCCGACAGATCGGAACCGTTCTCGGCGTGAGCGTTCTGATCGCGGTTCTCGGTTCTGCTGTCGACTACGACACCTTCCGCCAGGCCTGGTGGGTGATCTTCGCCGTCGCGCTCGCGTCTGCTCTGGCATCGCTGGGAATGACACCTGCGACCACACCCACCCCAGTTGTCCCTGCTGAATCCGCCGTCCCTGAAAGGAATTTGTCATGAGAGACGCAGTTATCGTCGAAGCCGTTCGCACTCCGATCGGCAAGGGAAAGGCGAACGGCGCCCTGCACGGCATCAACGCCGTCGACCTCCTCGCCCACAGCCTCACAGCGGTAGTCGAACGCACCGGAATCGATGCAGCACTGATCGACGACGTCATCGGTGGTGCGGTAAGCCAAGTCGGTGAACAGAGCCAGAATGTCACTCGCACTGCCCTTCTCGCCGCCGGCTACCCCGAGTCGGTGCCGGGAACCACCGTCGACCGCCAGTGTGGAAGTAGCCAACAAGCAGTTCATTTTGCCGCTCAGGGCGTTATTGCCGGTGCATACGACATCGTTGTCGCGGCCGGAGTCGAGTCCATGAGCCGAGTGCCGATGGGCTCGAGCAGCATCGGGCGCGAATCGCTCGGCGTGGGTTTCGAAGAGCGCTATCCGGACGGTCTGGTACCACAGGGCATCAGCGCCGAATTGATCGCCGCCAAGTGGGGACTGAGCCGCACCCAACTCGACGAGTTCTCGGCGTCGAGTCATCGGAAAGCCGAGCTGGCAACCGAAAGTGGGTACTTCACCAAGGAACTCGCAACTCTCCCGCAGCTGTCGGTCGACGAGGCCATCCGCCCCGGCACCACCGTCGAGACCCTTGCCGGCCTACGGACCGCCTTCGAATCCGACTACTACGCAGAGCGATTCCCACAGATCGACTGGTCCATCACCGCAGGCAACAGCAGCCCCCTTTCGGACGGCAGTTCGGCGGTGATGATCACGACCAGTGAAATCGCCGCGAAACTCGGGCTCACCCCGAAGGCACGGTTGCACAGTTTCGCGGTCGCGGGCGACGATCCGCTGTACATGCTCACCGCGGTCATCCCCGCTACGCAGAAGGTCCTGGCCCGTGCGGGTTTGACGGTCTCGGACATCGATCTGTTCGAGGTCAACGAAGCCTTTGCCCCAGTGGTCCTCTCGTGGGCAGCAGACACCGGCGTCGACCTGTCCAAGGTGAACGTCCACGGCGGTGCCATCGCGCTCGGCCACCCACTAGGCGGCAGTGGAACGCGGATCATGACCACCCTGGTCAACGCCATGGAACAGCGCGGCGCGCGCTACGGACTCCAGACCATGTGTGAGGCAGGTGGGTTGGCCAACGCGACCATCCTGGAACGCTTGGGCTGAGCACTCTCCCCGATGGACGGCATTCCGACATCAGTGACCGAGTGCCGTCCATTCGGGGTCCGGCTTGCGCGCAACGACCCGGAACACGATTCCACCCCGTCCGGTGCGCTGCACCTCGTCGATCAGGAAACCGGCGTTTTCGAGGTATCCAATCGGTTCGCGGGTGAGATGATCGGCACCGAACCGAACAAAAAGCGGTTCGACAACCTTCATCAAAGTACGAGCCACAATGTTCTTGCTCGGTCCGTGCTCGGCGAGAACGAATCGACCGCCAGGCACCAGGACTCGAAACGCTTCGCTCGCAACTCGGTCCGGATCGGGGATCGTACAAAAGGCGTAGGTGGAGACCAATGTGTCCACGCACTCGTCGGGAACATCGAGTGCTTGCACGTCTCCGAGTCGTAGGTCGACTTCGGTCTTCACTCCCTCGGAGACCTTGAGCCTGGCCTGATCGAGCATCGCAGTCGAGATGTCCACGCCGATGACGTAATCGACATCGTCCCCGTAGAGCGGCAGGTTCAGTCCGGTACCCACGGCGATCTCGACCACGCGGCCATGCGCCTGATCCACAGCCCATTTCCGGGCGTCACCGAGCACAAAGCGTTCGAAGCGCCCGATCTGTCGGTCGTAGTGCGCCGCCATTGCGTCGAAAGTCTTGGCGACCTGTGCAGTGTCTGGTTCACGCATAGTGCCCCGTTTCGATCGATCTTCTGTGCAGTCTTACACGCGAGCACCGGGTCGGGAAGACCTTTCGTGACGAAGGGCAACCGGCCGAGCGAGGTCGTCCCTGACGGATGCCCCCGGTATCGTTCCAGGTGACCTGACCTCACCTACGACGATCATGGATAGAGACCTCGTGCGATCAAGTAACTGCGTCACCGGTTCGGTCCGGCCACCTTTTCTCACTGATTCCACTGGAGGTCTGTGATGGCCGGCGGACTGTTCGCTCTGCTCGACGACGTCGCGGCCCTGGCTCGCATGGCCGCGGCCTCGATCGACGACGTTGCTGCCGCAACCGGTAAGGCGACGGCCAAAGCTGCAGGTGTCGTGATCGACGACGCAGCCGTCACACCGCAGTACGTCCGTGGACTCGCGGCCGAGCGCGAACTACCGATCATCAAGCGCATCGCCATCGGATCGCTGCGCAACAAGCTGCTGATCATCCTCCCGATCGCTCTGCTGCTCAGTCAGTTCCTTCCCTGGCTCCTGACGCCGCTGTTGATGGTCGGTGGCTGCTACCTCAGCTATGAAGCAGTGCACAAGATCTGGGGTGCGATATTCGGCCACGGTGATCACCACGAAACGGCCGACGAGCACCCTCGCGACGAAGAGGCCGTGGTTTCGGGTGCCGTCCGCACCGACCTGATCCTGTCCGCCGAGATCATGGTGATCGCACTCAACACCATCGCAGGTGAAGGCTTCTGGAGCCGGTTGGTGATCCTTGCCGTCGTGGCGGTTGTCATCACCGTGGTCGTCTACGGCGTCGTCGGACTGATCGTGAAGATGGACGACATCGGCTTGAAAATCGCCGAGACGTCGTCGGGCTTCACCCACAAGGTCGGCCGTGGACTGGTTCGCGGTATGCCTCACGTGATGTCGGTGCTCTCGGTGGTGGGTACTGCCGCGATGCTGTGGGTCGGTGGCCACATCCTGTTGGTCGGCATCGACGAACTGGGCTTCCACCCGCTGTACGACGCCGTTCATCACGGGGAAGAAGCAGTCAGTGACATCGCCGGAGTCGGTGGCGTACTGGCGTGGATCGTCAACACCCTTGCCTCGGCATCGCTGGGTCTGGTGGTTGGCGCCATCATCGTCGCAGCTCAACTGGGTATCACCCGCCTGTTCGCAAAGCGTTCTGCGACGGCCTGATCGCCTACCTGTGGCGGAGCACCATCTGCTCCGCCACAGTTCGCATCCCTTCACGCAACGACGAGGGTTCGAGCACCTCGACGTCGGCTCCCAGCCCGATCAATTGTGAGAGCGCGACGGCTTCGCTCTCGAGTTTCAGCCAAGCGCCCACCCATCCGTCGTCGTCCTCGGGTCCCACTTCGACAGCAGCCGCAAGCTCGCCCACCACATCGGGGAGCCGGCGCCTGCCCTCTGGTGACAACCGCACCTGGCAGTCGAAACGAAGCAGCGACCGGTCGAACTCGGCCATCGACGCAGCCCACCACGACGGCAGATCGAAATCCACCGGCCGGGTGAACGAATCATCTTCTACCACCGTATTTTTGATGCGGCCGACTCGAAACGACAGCGTTCGACCGTTCATCCCCGCCACCAGATACCAAACGCCGGCTTTGATGACCAGCCCCAGCGGTTCGACCGTCCGCTCGCGATCGCGGTAGACGAAGCGCAGTCGACGCGAGACCAGCACAGCGGATGTTATGAGCGGAAGCGCAGAGATGTCGTCGACGCCGCCGAACCAGCCCGGGACGTCCACCAGGATTCGGTCCTGCCACAAGCGCGCACTCTCGCGCAGCGGACCGGGCAGGGTGCGGAGTAGTTTGGCCCCTGCCGAACCGACGGCGTCGGATCGCCCGAGGTCCGCAGCGATGGACGGTACGCCCAACAGCATGAGTGCCGATGTCTCGTCGTCCGTCATGCCGGACAGCTTGGACTGCCAACCGTCGAGCAGATGGATGCCGCCGCCAGGACCGCTCTCGGTCCAGATCGGCACGCCGGCAGCCGACAACGAGGCCACGTCGCGGTAGATCGTCCGCACCGATACACCGAACTCGTCGGCTAATTGATCTGCGACGACGCCAGGGCTGCCCTGCAAACGCAACATGAGTTGGAGCAGTCGCGCAGATCTCATGGTGCGAACATTACCGAGAATCACTGACAGAAGTTGTCAGGAATAGGGGTGCACAATGACCGTCATGGTCACCTGGAAGCAATTCTCCGAAGAAGTTCCCACCCTTGCCGACGCGGTTCAAGCGCGGTTCACAGCCCACAAGCATCACGTACTCGCAACGCTGCGCAAGGACGGTTCCCCGCGGGTCAGCGGCACCGAAGTCGAAATCCTCGACGGACGGTTGGTGCTCGGTTCGATGTTCGGCGCTCTCAAGGCGAAGGACCTCGTCCGTGACGGGCGCTACGCCCTCCACAGCAATCCCGGCGAGCACACGATGGAAGGCGGCGATGCGAAGATCGCCGGAATTGCACGCGAGGTGACCGGCGACGAGTTCGAAGCCGTTCTGGAAAGCTACACCTACGAGGTTCCGAAACCCCTGCACCTCTTTGTCCTCGATATCGACGAGGTGGTGCACACGACCGTCGACGGGGAACACATGTACGTCGACCTCTGGAAGCCGGGCAAGGAGATCACCCGCTTCACCAAGTGACGTTCTTCTCGCAATGCTCGCCGTTGGCACACGATTCCACCTGGACAGTGGCGTGGGAAAGACCGTGACTCTCGAGGACGGTGCGCGCGGATTCCAGAACGTTCGACGAATTCGCGTCACTGGTCAGGTGGACCGTCGCGACATCCATCCCGGTGGTGAGCGTCCAGACGTGCAGGTCGTGGACACCCATCACGCTCGGCAGTGCGGCCAGGTCGGCCTCGACAGCTTCGACGTCGACGTCGGCGGGCGACGCCTGCGTCAGAATGCGAAGCGATGCTGCAGCCAGTTTGATCGCACGCGGCACCACCCACAGCGAGATGAGAACACCGACGACGACGTCCGCCCACGTCCAGTTGAACACCAGGACAAGGCCGCCGGCGATCAGAACGCCGACGCTACCGACCGCGTCGGCAAGCACTTCGAGGTACGCGCCACGCACCGCGAGACTGTCCTTGGAATCGCCGCGCAGCATCAGCATCACGACGATGTTCGCGGCCAGACCGGCGGCAGCAGTGATGATCAGGGCGCCGCCGGGAATCTCGGGTTCGTTTCCGATCCGGCCGATTGCCTCGTAGAAGACCCAGGCCGCAACGGCCAGCAGCATCACCGCGTTGGCCATGGCGGTCAACACCTCGGCGCGGTGCCAACCGAAAGTCCTGGCCGCGGTGGTGCTGCCCTTCTTCGCGAGCAACAACGCTGTCAGTCCCATGGCCATACCCACCACGTCGGTGAGCATGTGACCGGCGTCGGCGAGCAGAGCCAACGAGTTGATCAGGATGCCGACCGTGGCTTCAAGCACGAGGAATGCAACGAGAATCGCAAGCGCGATCGCCATTTTCCTGATGCGTTGCGGTGACGGTCCTACGCCGACCGAATCTGCTGCCGAGTGGCCATGTGAATGACCGTGCCCTGCTCCCATTTGTCCCGTTCCCTCCCAAGTCCTTCTCAGAGCATATGCATACATTCGCATACATACAATGAGTTGCTCAGTGAGCGGGAACCGGCAGAGGTCAGTGATCCGGCTCGTACGCGGGATGAGGCACAGTGGGCGGCAGGGTGGCGATCGACGAGATGCGCTTCATGCCTGCTACCTGCAAGAGGTCGACGACCAGCGAGCGAATCTGGGCGAACACCACGGTCGAGGACAGTCCTGCGTTCTCGACTATCGCCGGTTTCAGCTCCTTTGCGACCGAGCGCAGGACGCGCGCTGCTTCGGCCTGATCAGGCTGCTCCCCCGGCTCCGCCAGGATCATCTCCTTCAGAACTTCGACGGCTTTCGACAAGCGCTCCACCTGAGCTACCAGACGCGGATCGAGGATCTCGTCGTCCCTGACCAACGTCAGCGAACGACGCGCGAGCACTCGAATGTTGCGCATCGCATTGTCGATGGGATCGGCTGTCGCCATGAGCCTTTCGAGGCGCGGTCGACTGTTCCAGTACAGCGGGGAGATTCGGCTGATCTCGCGCCCGCCGAGAAGGTTGCTGCGCAATCCGTCGATGGCACCTTGAGTTGCGCGCGCCTTCTGCAGCGCCTTCACGATCGGGTCAGGGTCGTTCGCAACAAGCCCGTCTGCCACCAATTGCAGTACCTCGGAAGCGGTTCCGAGAATCGATGCAGCATCCTTGCGTGCGCGTCGTACCGGGTGGGTGGGGATGATCGCGACCACAGCGATGCCCACCAGGCCACCGACCAGGGCATCGATCATGCGATCGGGTCCGCCACTGCCGCCCGGCGGGATCAGCGTCGCCACCAGCACCGCCGAGTTTCCCGCCTGCATGGAGAAAATCGGTCCGCTGTTCAGAAGCACCGCCACGGACATCGCCAGAACAACGACCAAACTGATCTGCCAGGGCCCGCTCCCGATGCCGGAGATGATCAGGTCACCGATTCCGATACCGACCGTGACTCCCGCAACCAACTCGAACGAGCGTCGGAGTCGGGCGCCCAACGACAGACCGAGCGAGACCACGGCGGCAATCGGCGCGAAGAACGGCGCATGGTGCCCGATCACCGTGGTGGCAACCCACCACGCCAATCCGGCCGCCAAGGCACATTGAATGATCGGTAGGGCCGACGTTTGAAGCCGACGCACCGATTTGCGAGCCCGGTCCTTGATACCGGCCCGGCTCGGACGGAAACTGCTAACCGAGGCCAAGCGCTTCGGCGGCGTTGGGATCGCAGTCTTCGAGCAGATCGAGGCAACGCGCGTACTCGTCGGCTTCACCGATCGTCTTCGCGGCCTTGGCCAGGACGGCGACGCAACGCAGGAAGCCACGGTTCGGTTCATGGCTGTACGGCACGGGACCGAAACCCTTCCAACCGTTTCGACGCAGTTGGTCCAGTCCGCGGTGGTAACCGGTACGCGCGTAGGCGTAGGCCGTGATGGTTTCGCCCTTGTCCAGGGCAGCCTCGGCGAGGTAGGCCCACGCGATGGAGGCAGTGGGATGGTCGGCCGCGACCTGGGCCGGGTCAGCGTGGTTGAGCAGTGCCGATTCCGCTTCGTCGTCGCCGGGAAGCAGGGTGGGCTTGGGTCCGAGCAGGTCACCGAATTGGGTCATGCGCTCATTGTGCCCGCTACGCCTTTCTGCCACAGGACCGCCTCGCCGACGGTCGGAGTTATGCAGGCTACATACCGGTCGTTACCCTGACATGGTCATTGCTGCATAAGACCGAAGGGTTACCCGTGCCGGACTCGAAAGACGACAACTCGACAAAGAGCGCAGCCCCGAAGGGTGCGCCCGAGAAGTCGGCCCCGACCGAACCTGCGACTGTGGCGATCCAGAAGGCAGACAAGAACTCGAAGGCCGGCAAGGATTCGAAGGCAGACGGCGACGCCAAGGCCGCTAGTGCGCCAACGGTCGCGATCCCCAAGGCAACTCAGGCTCCCACGGCAACTCCGGCTCCCACGGCAACTCCGGCACCCACAGCAGCCCCGACACCCCAGCCGAACCCGGAGCCCGCCACCGTCGCGATTCCGAAAGCCTCGCAGCCGACACCACCGCCCCGGCAAGCTCCGACCCCACCACCGGCGCCGCAGCGCGCCGCGCCTCAACCGCCGCAGCGCGCCGCGCCTCAACGTGTTGGTGTCGCAGCGACCCAACCTCCGGCCCAGCCGATGCCGACTCGCATCGAGCCCGCCGCGCCGGAGAAGACCAAGCGCAGCGGCAAGGGCTGGTACATCGCGGCAGCAGCGGCCGGCGTGGCCGTCCTCGCGGCAATCGGCGTCGCCGTATTCATCTCGTCCAACAGCGGTAGCGGTGAAAGCTCACCCGAAGCCCAGGTCCAGACCGCCATCTCGACGTACGTCGACGCTCTGCAGACCGGCGATCTGGCAACGCTGCGAACGTCGACCTGTGGGGCGTTGGGCGAGTACTACCGCACCATTCCCGACACGGCGTTCGCTCAGGTCCACGACAATGCCGTCGCGCAGAAGACGATCCCGCAGGTCGGGGCTGTCGACGCGGTTCGCATCACCGACGACACCGCGATCGCTCAGGTCCAGGCAAGTTTGCCGAGCACGGGCGAGCAGTCATGGCGCACATTCGACCTCGAGCGCCAGGACGGCACGTGGAAGGTCTGCGATCCCAGCAAGTAAGTACCTGAACAGACAATGAGTACCTGAACAGACAATGCGCGCCGGCGAGAATTTCGCCGGCGCGCATTTTGTTCTGTGTAGCTCAGTTGTGAAGCCGATCAGCCTGCCGAGACCGAGCGTCCGGCCGACTTCAGGTCGTTGCACGCCTCGACGACGCGAGCCGTCATGCCTGCTTCGGCCTTCTTGAGGTAGCTGCGCGGGTCGTATGCCTTCTTGTTTCCGACCTCGCCGTCGACCTTGAGGACGCCGTCGTAGTTGGTGAAGAAGTGTCCTGCGATCGGACGGGAGAACGCGTACTGGGTGTCGGTGTCGACGTTCATCTTGACGACGCCGAAGTTCAGCGAGTCCTCGATCTCCGACTTCAGCGATCCCGATCCACCGTGGAAGACGAAGTCGAAGGGCTGCGAACCGGAAGCCAGGCCGAGCTTGGCAGCGGCGACCTTCTGGCCCTCTTCGAGAACCTCGGGCTTGAGCTTGACGTTGCCCGGCTTGTAGACGCCGTGGACGTTGCCGAAGGTGGCAGCGAGCAGGTACTTGCCCTGGTCACCGATGCCCAGAGCGTCGACCGTCTTCTCGAAGTCCTCGCTCGAGGTGTAGAGCTTGTCGTTGATCTCGGCCTCGACGCCGTCTTCTTCGCCGCCGACGACGCCGATCTCGACCTCGAGGATGATGCGTGCAGCCTTCGAGAGGGCGAGCAGTTCCTTGGCGATGGCCAGGTTCTCGTCGATCGGGATAGCCGAGCCGTCCCACATGTGCGACTGGAACAGCGGGTTACGACCGGCGTCGACGCGCTCCTGCGAGATCGCGAGCAGCGGACGCACGTAGGTGTCCAGCTTGTCCTTCGGGCAGTGGTCGGTGTGCAGCGCGATGGTGACGTCGTACTTTGCGGCGATCACGTGTGCGAACTCGGCGAGCGCAACAGCGCCGGTGACCATGTCCTTGACGCCCAAACCGGAACCGAACTCGGCGCCGCCCGTCGAGAACTGGATGATGCCGTCACTGCCGGCGTCCGCGAAGCCCTTGATGGCTGCGTTGATGGATTCGGAGCCGACACAGTTGATGGCGGGGAAGGCAAAGGAATGCTCCTTGGCCCGACCAAGCATCTCGGCATAGACCTCGGGAGTTGCGATAGGCACGGCGGGAGTCCTCCATATACGTGTCGTTCGGAGCGCTCGGCGATGTGAAAGCGCTTCGTGTGGTCCTAGCAGTATGGCAAGTCCGACTCGTCACGTCTCTTTGCGGTCTCGGCCACCACACAAGCCCGGTATCAGTCACCGCCGCCGACGCGATGACCTGCGGTGGTGGGAAACACTCAGATTCGGCCGGTACTCTGGCCCCCGTGAATGTGCAGGCAGCAACTGAATCCGTGACGAACCTGGCCTTGCTGCCCGGCTTCCTCGATCCCGTGAACCTCTTGAATTCCTTCGGAACGTGGGTTCTGGTGGGATTGCTTCTGGTGGTCTTCATCGAATCCGGCCTGCTGTTTCCGCTCTTGCCCGGCGATTCGCTCCTCTTCACCGCCGGGCTGATCGCGGCTTCCAAGTCCACCGAGATCGAACCGTTCGCACCTCTGTGGGTGCTCTTGGTGACCATTCCGATCGCCGCGATTCTGGGCGACCAAGTCGGGTTCTACATAGGCGCCAAGGGCGGAACTGCCCTGTTCAAGACGGACGACGCGCGGTTCTTCAAGAAGAAGTACATCGACGAGTCGCACGCCTTCTTCGAAAAGCACGGCCCGATCACCATTATCCTGGCTCGGTTCGTGCCGATCGTGCGTACTTTTGCACCGGTGGTCGCCGGTGCTTCGAAGATGAAGTACTCACTGTTCCTGACCTACAACATCGTCGGCGGCATCCTGTGGGGTGCCGGTGTGACTTTGCTCGGCTACCTCCTGGGGCAGATCGAATTCATCCGCGACAATGTCGACTACATCTTCATCTTGATCGTCCTGGTGTCGGTTCTGCCGATCGTCTTCGAAATCGGAAAGCGAATTCTGGCGTCGAGACGTGGTGAAACGGCGAATACTTCCACTACGGACAATTCGACGGTGACAGTCCCCGAAGACCCCACCCCCTGATTGCAGAACGAGGCGAAGAACTGACCACGATGACGCTCGCATCCGGCAGTTTCTCCCCACTCGAGACTGCCGGGCCTCTGTTGGTCTGGATCATCGTCGTCACGTTCGTCTTCATCGAGTGCGCGATCATCCTCGGATTGTTTCTGCCCGGTGATTCGCTACTGATCACAGCCGGAATCGTGCTTGCCGGTCACGAATCCGGTGCAGGCCACGTGTGGGCGCTGTCGGTGGGCGCGATGATTGCCGCCATTGCGGGTAACCAGGTCGGGTACGTCATCGGCCACCGAACCGGCAATCACATCAAAGCCCGCAAGGGCGGCAAGTACTTCACCGAGAAGAATTTGCACCGCGTCAACATCTTGTTGGAAAAACACGGGTTCTGGGCGGTCCTGATTGCCCGCTGGGTTCCGTGGGTGCGCACCCTGTGCCCGATGGTCGCCGGCGCAGCCAAGATGAACCACACGCGCTACACCATCGCGAGCACCATCGGCGCGATCATCTGGGCGCCGGTGCTCTTGCTGCTCGGTTTCTACGGTGGCTCTTTCCTCGATCGCGTTCCGTGGTTGCTACCCGCCGTGCTGATCGTGATGATGGTCAGCCTGGTCATCGGTACCGCGTTGGGTATCTGGCAGTACCGCAAGGAGATGGCCCGCCCCGCCGAAGACGTCGAGGTCGAAGAAGTCCTCGACTAGAAGCGCACGGCTCAGTGCCCGTGGCTCCGGTCCCACGCCGGTAGCGGGTCCTCGTAGCGCGTCCAGGCCCGCGGCCCTTCGCGTAGTTCGTCATCGGTCAGCAGGGCTGGATCGAGGATTCGTGACGGCGCCGCCGGGTCGAGTTTCACTCCGATGAACACGATCTCCTGCCCCGGTACCTCCGCTGCCGACGCCCACAGTTGAGCCGGTTCGATGACGAGGTTGGGGCCTGCCTGCGACCAGATCGCGGCGAACTCGGGCCGACTCGCGATCCAGCAGAAGCCTTTGCTTCGCAAGAGGCCCGCGAACTGACCGAGCGCAGCCTCGAGCCTGGACGGATGAAAGGGGCGCGAGGCGCGATACGTGACGCTGCGTATTCCGTATTCCTCGGTTTCCGGAGTGTGCCCACCGGCCAGTTCCTCGTCCCAACCGGGTACTTGCGCAGCGAGTTCCGGGTTGTAGAGACCGGTTTCGAGGACGCGATCGAGGGTGACTTTGCCGTGGTCGGTGCGAATCAGTTGCGCGGTGGGGTTGAGCCTGCGGAGCGTTGCCTCGACGGTTCCCGCCGCCCGCTGGCTCACCAAGTCGGTCTTGTTCAGCAAGATGACGTCGGCGAACTCCACCTGATCGACCAGGAGATCGGAGATGCTGCGTCCGTCCCCCTCCCCGGCTTCGAGGTTGCGCTCGTCCAGTCGCTCGCCTTTTGCCAGCTCGCCGAGGAAGGTCGAAGCGTCCACCACGGTCACCATCGTGTCGAGCTTCGCGAGCGAGCCGAGGCTGAAGCCGTCCTCGAATTCCCAGTCGAAGGTGGCTGCCACCGGCATCGGTTCGGAGATGCCGGTGGATTCGATCACCAACTGATCGAATTGCCCCTCTCGGGCCAGAGCGCCGACGGCGTCGATCAGATCCTCACGCAGCGTGCAGCAGATGCATCCGTTGGTCAGCTCGACCAACTTCTCCTCGGTGCGATCGAGGTGGCCCTGGCCTGCGACCAGGGCCGCGTCGATGTTGATCTCGCTCATGTCGTTGACGATGACGGCGACCCGCAGACCGTCGCGATTGGCGAGGATGTGGTTGAGGAGTGTGGTCTTGCCTGCGCCCAGAAATCCGGACAGCACGGTCACAGGTAGCTGCTTCATTCCTTAATGATAACCATTGTCATTATCGACAACGGGAAGCGGGCCTACTGCACTGCGGACGCACTCCCAGAGAACTGGCTCTCGGGCCTCGGCAAACCGAAATGATCGCGAAGCGTCGTACCCGAGTATTCGGTCCGGAACAAACCGCGATCCTGCAGGATCGGAACCACACGCTCGGTGAAGATCTCGAGCCCACCCGGGTAGTACGGCGGCATGACGTTGAATCCGTCAGCAGCACCGCTGGTGAACCACTCCTCGATCGTGTCGGCCACCTGCTCGGCGGTTCCGGCAAATACCCGATGTCCGCGCGCACCCGCCAAACGATGAAGCAGACCCCGAACCGTCGGACGCTCACGCTCGACAATGCCGGCAATCACCTGCAATCTGCTTTGCTTGTTGTCGGTGACATCACCTGCCGCCGCGAACAATTCGACGGGAACCGGCGCATCCAGTTCCAGATTCCGAACATCGGTTCCGGTGAGTGCACCGAGCTGCGCGAGCCCGTACTCCGGCGAAGTCAACTCGTTGAACTCGCGCTCGAGTGCCTTGGCTTGCTCTTCGGTGTCACCGATGAACGGGCTGATTCCGGGCAGGATCTTGACGTGATCGGGGTTGCGCCCGAACTGAGCGGCCCTCGACTTGATGTCGGTGTAGAACGCCTGAGCATCGGAAAGTCTCTGGTGCGCTGTGAAAATCGCCTCCGCGTACTGACCGGCAAACGCGCGACCGTCGTTGGACGCACCGGCCTGCACCAGCACCGGGTATCCCTGCGGCGTTCGCGGTGCGTTGAACGGTCCCCGCACCCGAAGATGCCGGCCGACGTAATTGATCTCGTGAATCTTGCTTCTGTCCGCGTAAATTCCGTTCTCCCGGTCCAGACTGATCGCGTCGTCCTCCCAGCTGTCCCACAAGCGCACCACCGCGTCGACGAATTCCCGTGCACGCGAGTACCGGTCACCGTGGTCCGGATGCTTGGCCAGGCCGAAGTTGGCTGCTGCCAGGTCGGTGCCGGTGGTGACGATGTTCCACCCCGCGCGTCCGTTGGAGATGTGGTCGAGCGAGGCGAACAGCCGAGCCAGGTTGTACGGCTCGTAGTACGTCGTCGATGCCGTCGCGATCAAACCGATCCGCTCGGTCGCCACTGCGATGGCTGTCAACAAGGTGATCGGCTCCAACGTCCCCGCTGGACCGTGCTCGACGTCGCTGCGCAACGCGGGACCGTCGGCGAAGAAGATTCCGTCGAACTTCGCTGCCTCAGCGGTGCGCGCGATCTCCTGGAAATAGGTGACGTCGAACAGTCGTTCCGGGGTTGTCCACGGATGACGCCATGCCGCTTCGTGATGGCCGGCGGGGTGGATGAACGCGTTGAGGCTCAGTTGGCGCGGAGAATCAGACATGCCTGAATGCTGGCAACTGCCGCCGCCGTCCGACAGGGTTAGGGTTCGCGTGATTCCAACTCAGGGTGGGCAGCTCGGTATCGTCACAAGGGTGAGCCGCGTAGTCGTAGCCGAGTTCGTACCGTCCGAGGACTCGGCACCTGTTCTTCGGCAATGGTGCGAGGTGTTCTCCGAAGGTCAACGCCGGCTCTCCGGAACTGCGCCGACAGCGGCCGCCTTGGCGGACATGATCGAGGCCGAAGACGATTCGATCGACGTGTGGCGTTGGATCGCACGCGACGCCGACACCGACGAGGTTCTCGGTATCGCCCAGGCACGACGAAAATCAGCCGAAGCCGATCTCGCAGAGTTTCGGATGTACGTGACGCCCCATGCGCAGCGACGAGGAGTAGGACGAGCGCTTTCCGAACTCGTCGAGGTCGACATCACCGGGTTCGGCGTGCGGAGAATCAGGGTCACCGCGCTCGTGGGAAGTGCGGCCGAACACTTCCTGCACAAGTTCGACGGCCATCGTGTGCTGCTTCGACTGGCCAACCAAATGCAGCACCTCAGCCCTCCCACCGCAGAAAGCGATCGCCCCGGCTATCGAATCGTCAGTTGGCGCAACCGAACCCCCGACGAGCTTGTCCACTCCTTCGCGGAGGCATTGAATCGACTTCTCGACGCACCGGGAGCCGAACTGCAGATGCCCGAACGTAATTGGGGAGCCGACGAGGTCAGATCCTGGGAACAGAAGATGACGGGTGGCTCTCAGGTACTCCTGGTGTGCTGCGCGGTCGACGGCGTCGGCGAAGTGGCCGCAGCGACAGTAGTGACGGTGGACGAGCACGACTGCACCCACGCTTCGCAGCACGACACCGTGGTACTTCCCCAACACCGCGGGCATGGCCTCGCTCAGTGGGTCAAGGAGCAACAAGCGGCTGTGTTGGCAGCTGAATTTCCTTTGCTGCAAAAGATTCACACGACGGTGAACACGGAAAATCACCCGATGCTGACCGTCAATCGGAGCCTGGGATATCGGACTGTTGCGGAGCGGATCCTGGTGGAGATCAGGAGAGTCGAGAGTGCGTCGCACAAGCCTCGGTGACGATCGTCCTCCACAGGCCCGGGTGCGACTGCCAGAAGTTGTGCGCGACACCGTCGACGACCTCGAAACTACCGTTCGGCACCAGCGCGGCCAGTTGCTGCAACGGCCACGACGGGCGAATGTCGTCGGCTGCCGCGAGAAATGTCATGGGCACGGGTGAGTCGGCCAACTGCCGAAACAGCTGTGGTTCATGGATCCATTCGACGAACGATTCTTGAAGCGATTGCCAGACAACAGGTTCCCAAGGTATCTGCGGGTCCGGCTCGATTCCCGCTTCGTACTGCTTCGACCATGTCCGGTCCTTGTGGAGGCCGTGCCCCGCGATTCCGACGACGCCGGACACCGATTCCGGACAGTCGAGTGCGTACCGCACTGCCAAGTCGGATCCCCACGAGTGCCCCAGCACGACCCAGCTGTCGATCTCGAAGGTGCGCCGGACCAGTTCGAGGTCCGCAACCGCCTGCGTCATCGAATGAGCGCCGCCACCGGACCGGCCGACTCCACGCGGCTCAGGGCACCACGCGCGCATTCCTTCAGGGACCAGCTCGTCCTGAGCAAGATAGTGAACGCATCCCGGGCCGCCGGAGAGAACCAGAACGTCCGACCCCGACCCACCGACGTCGATGTGAAGACGAACGCCGTCGGTGTCGATCACGTGCCGGGATTCCATGACGGAAAAGCCTAGCGCTTACGCGGGTATCCAGCCGCCGAGACGACAAATGCCGCTTCCATGAGCATCCACCCACCCACCTGCACCGAGAGGTCTCGCTCGGGGACGCTCGACGAGCGCACCGTTCCAGCTGCGAAGGTGGCGATGTCGCCGGACAGACTCGGCAACTGAGCATCCTTGGTCCAGTCGTGCCCGAACAGCGGCAGACCTTCGATCTGCAGTCTGTTGTTCCAGGCGGCTTCGGCGGAGGACAGAACGATCTGCGCTGCGAGTTCGCGCGCTCGCAGGTCCTCGTGCGTCTCCCAGGACAGGTTCACCACCACGAACGCGAGGTAGCGAGCCAGGATTGCGTTGAACAATCCGCCGTCGCCTCCGCCGCCGCCCGTGATGACTCCGTACTCGGTCATGCCGTCGTACACGGCGTCGACGAGTTTGTGGACTCGCTCGCGGTGACGCGGCTCGCCCAATCGCGTCGACAACTCGGTTTCCAACCCCAGCGTGACGCCTTGACAGTACGAGTAGATCGCGCGCTCGAGGGTGCCGTCGCGGCGGATACCGTCGAAGATCAGTCCGGAGTCCGGATCCCGCAGCGTTTCGTCGATCCAGTCGGCCGTTGCTTGCGCACGCCAGAGTTTTCCGGTGCGCGCCAGCATGATTCCGGCGGGTCCGTTTGCCGGGGTGTTGTAGAAGTCGGAACCTTTGCACCACGGAATGCCGCCGCCGTCGGCCGGGGACCACGAATCGAAGAGTTGCGATTCGAGCGCCTGGACCGCGGTCCGGTGATCGACCGAGAACATGCGTTGAGCACGTTCGAGCGAGAGGCCCAGCCACGCCATGTCGTCGTAGTAGTTGTTGGTCCACGCCGAGACGTTGCGGACCCGCACACTGCGGGCAACCTTCGCCACCCGGCGACGACGCTTGGGCGTCGGGTCACGTTCGAGTGCGTCGATTGCAGTATCGAGCAGGTGCGCCTGCCACCAGTAGTGCCAGGGCTTGAACATCCGCTCGCGCCGAACTGCAGGCCAGGCAACCACGCCGAGTGCTGTCCGGGGCATCCCCCACAGGCGCCGAAGGTGACGACTGACTATCGCGCCCTCAGCCGCATCGGCCCGCTCTGCCCACACTTCCTGCATAACTACCTATCCTGTCTGGTCGAGCCGCTACGCGCTAGCCGGAATACGAGAGCGAGATCAGCGGGAATCGGCGAGATCGGCATGCTCACGAACCCACGCGTGCATCGCGATACCGGCCGCGACTCCAGCGTTGATGCTGCGGGTCGACCCGAATTGCGCGATCGAGACCGTCATGGACGCAACCTCTTTCGCATGATCGGTCACTCCGGGGCCTTCTTGACCGAACAGCAGGATGCACTCTCGCGGCAGGCTTGCCGTTTCCAGCGGCACCGACCCCGGAGTGTTGTCGACGGCCACGATCGTGAGTGAATTCTCACGGGCGTACTCGACGAGTTCGCCGATGTCGGCGTGGTGAACGATGTGCTGGTATCGATCGGTCACCATGGCGCCCCGCCGATTCCAGCGCCGACGCCCCACGATGTGGACGGCGGCTGCGGCAAACGCGTTGGCCGTGCGGACTACCGTGCCGATGTTGGCGTCGTGCGCGAAGTTCTCGATGGCGACATGCATCGTGTGACGGCGCGAGTCGATGTCCTCGACTATCGCTTCCCGCGTCCAGTACCGGTACTCGTCCAAGACGTTTCGACGATCACCCTCGGCCAGCAGCACCGGGTCGTAGCGCTCGTCGGTCGGTGGTTCCGTGTCGTGTTCCTCGGCCCACGGTCCGACACCGTTGGGATTCTCGCCCCACTCGGTGGGTCCCGGTTCACCGGCCCCGCCGGAGACGTCGTCGGCTGCGACTTCGGTCATCAGAACACCTCGTTGGAATCTGCAGCCACGGTGAAGCCGTGCGTGGTCTGATCGTTGACACACGAGACGTCTGTCGCGGTGGTCGTGCAGGTGAAACCCAGTTTGCTCAGCGGTTGACCGGCGGCCAACACCGGATCGGCGTCGGGGCCGCCGGAGGTGTACACCTCACCGCCCGAACACATGAAAGCACCTTCACCCTCGTCGGTGACGCGAATGCCGTTGCCCCAGTTGACCATGCAGCTTTCCGGCCGCGGCGGGACCGGGGTGGTCGTTCCCTCGCACCCGGCTTCGATTCTGGTGGGCAACTTGATGATGCCGCACTGGAAGTTACCGTCGGGAGTGGTGAAGTAGTACGACTCGTTGCGCTCGAACTGCACGTCCGTGAGCGTCGTCGTCGGCGGCAGCGTCGTGGTCGGTGGTTCGGTGGTCGTGGTGACGACGGGCGCGACGGTGGTTGTTGTCGTCGGTGTCGCGGTCGTGGTGGTCGAACTGGGCTGCGCCGCTACGGTCGGTGCCGAATCCGCCTCCCCGCCGCACCCCGCGAGCACGAGCGCCGATCCGACGCCCAACAACACGAACCCCACCCGAACACGAACCACCCGACTACCTCCACACACGTCACCTTGGCCCAGCAACAGCCGACAGTGCACTCTATCGTGCGGCCGACTAACTGCTGGTGACGCGCTTGTTCATCAGCCGTGAGAGCCACGCGGGCGAGAACCGCGACGCACTGAGGAAGAGCTTCGCCTGAGTTCCGACCGGGTAGTGAACCTTGTGTACGCGTCCGGCGCCGCGTGTGGCCGCCCACAGCTCCTGCGCGACGTCGGTGGCAGTCAGTTTGATACCCAACGATCTGGTGGCACCGGTGTCCATTCCGGTGACCATCGCGGTCTGGACGAACAACGGCCAGAGCGCGAGTACGCGGATGTCGTGCTGTGCCCATTCCAAATCGAGCGCCTCGGTCAGGCCGCGGATCGCGAACTTGGTTGCGCCGTACGTCGCGAGTTCGGGTTGGCCGTAGATCGCCGACGCGGAGCACAGATTGACCACCTGCGCCCCGGCGGTATCACGGAGGTACGGGAAAGCCGTGTGCGTGCCGTTGAGCGTGCCGGTGACGTTGATGTCGACCATTCGGCGATGCGCCGCAAGAGAAATATCCTCGAACCGTCCCGAGGAGAGCACGCCCGCGTTGTTGATCAGGATGTCCAGACGCCCTGACTCCCCGGCAAAATCGGCCAGACACCGCGCCCATCCGGCCGGATCGGTGACGTCCAGGACACCCGTCACGACGCTGCCGCCGAAGCCGTCGATCTCGGCCTTCACAGAGGCAAGGCCGGCGTCGTCGATGTCGAATGCGCCGACGCGGTATCCGTTGCGCGCGAACAACAGCGACGTCTCCCGCCCGATTCCAGCCGCAGCACCGGTGATGAAGACGTTCGGTTCGCTCATCCGGTCAGGCTATCCTGGATGTGGAGGAAATCTGATGAATCACCGTCGCGTCGTACACACCGTGTGTTTCATCGCGGTGGGGTATCTGATCGTGCTCGCGGTGTGGCTCGGATGGCTGGTCGAGCACACCCCACCCGGCACGCTGCCCTATCAGATCGGCGGGCTGCTCGCCGCTTTCGGCTCGGTTCTCGGATTCGGAATGGCCTGGGCCAACCGCCCTACCCGTGCCGAGCGCAATCTCGAGAAGCACGGCCTCGAAGGATGGGCACGAATCGACAAGGTCACACCCCTGCGCCGAACCGTCGACGGCGAGTTGGCCAAGCTCGCACTCCACCTCACGGTTCCAGGTTCCGATTCGTACTCGGGCCGGATCGAGTACGAGATCCGGCCCGAGTTCAAAGACAAGATCACTCCGGGATCCACGGTCACCGTCATGGTGGACCCGAAGAACCGGGACCGAATCATGCTGTGCCCGTGAAAAACTAGACGCTCTTCTTGCGTCCCAGCGCCAACATGCCCTCCACCAGCATCAGTTGTGCTCCCGCGTACGACGCCAGGATCACACCCTCGGCAGCAGCGCGGCCGGCGGTGCCGCGGATGAACAGTCGACGCACCACGATCAGCCCGTCGGACGCGGTGAAGAGCACTCCGCCCAATCCGAGCCACGAGCGTCGATCCTTGTTCGGGACGACCACGTCGAGCACGGCCTTCGATTGCGGTGCCAGAGCGGGGTCCGCCGACAACGTCGAGGTGGTTCCCAACATCAATCCGTATCCGGTGAGCGGCGTCGACACGCTCGGCGCCTTGGCACGGAGCAGACCGGACGCCGTCGACCAACCGCTGATGCGGGGCCGCAGGGCAGCGCGGGTCGGGCGAGCGCCACGGCGCAGCAGCAGCGCCGAGTAACTGGCCTGCATCACCGCGAACGAGGACGCGCCCTTGATCAGACGAGCATCGTTGTCCGGGTCGATCATGAACACGTCGCCGACAGTCGCAGCGGCGAGGCCGGCCAGAAGCAGTGCGGTATCGGCAGTTTCCGTCTCCGAACGCTTGCGCAGCACTCGGGCAGCGAGGGCGGGTGCAATCAGGGGCTTCGCGATCTGCTGAACCCGCTCGTTACCGACTACTGCCCCGACCACGGTCGCTGCCGTCGCCGCCGCAAAAACTGCGTGCTCGATGCCCCACTTGCCCGCCATCACAATCCTCCTGTTGGTTACACGTCCAACAGCGACCGTACTGGGTCACTCAGGCGGCATCGCCGGATTTGACGTCCGCGCCGTAGACATCGACGTATTCCTGCCCCGATTGCTCACAGAGAACCGTCATCAATTCGTCCGTCGCCGCGCGCACGACGGCCTGGTAGCCCCGAAGTTCGCGGTACCGCGAGAAGTCGATCGGCTCCCCTACCGTGATCCGGACCTTGCTGAAGCGCCACATCCGCGTCCCCGGCGGGTTGACGGCGTCGCCGCCGTGCACGACGACGGGAACGACCGGTGCTCCGGTTTCCAGGGCAACGCGAATCGCTCCGGTCTTTCCCTTGTACAGGCACCCGTCGGGTGATCGCGTTCCCTCGGGATAGATCCCCCAGACCCCGCCCTTGTCGAGAATTCCGATGGCCGTGTCCAACGCCGCACGGGAGGCGTCGGCGCCGCTACGATCGATCGGCACCTGACCCGCCCCACCGAAGAACCAGCGCTGCATCGCGCCCTTCACACCGGTCCCGGTGAAATATTCACTCTTCGCGACGAAGGTGATGCGTCGGCGCACCATGAGAACCAGGAAGAACGAGTCGACGACTGCCCGATGGTTGCCGGCGAGAATCACCGGCCCCTTCTTGGGGATGTGGTGCTGGCCCTCGATCGTCGGCCGCCCGAACAGCCAGAGGACCGGGCCGATCAGGACGTATTTGAACAGCCAGTAGAGCACAGGGCATCACCTTTTCCGTCTAGTAGACAGTGTCTACGTTCAAGATAGTAGACACTGTCTTCCATGACTGTCAGCAGCCTTCGCGAAACACTTGTCGCCACCGGCGTCGAGATTCTCGATGTCGACGGCGCCACGGAACTGACGCTACGGGAGATCGCGCGGCGCGCGGGCGTGTCGCACGGCGCCCCGCGGAGATACTTTCCGACCCACAACAGCCTGCTTGCCGCAATCACCTCACACGGCCTGCGCGATCTCACCGACAGACTCGATCCCATCCTCGCCGGCAAACAACCCGCTCGTAGCCGATTGATCTCGGCAGCAATCGAATACGTGTCATTCGCCCAGGAGCGACCCGCAATGTTCGAGTTGATGTTCCGCCACGACCTCCTCGAGGGCGCAGGCAGCAACCTCCGGGAGTCTTCACTCCCACTCTTCGCCGCCCTGCAATCCCTGACCGACGAGGCCGACGCCTCCGATCCCAGCACTTCTGCACTGAACATCTGGACGGGAACCCACGGCGTCGCAGTGCTGGCGGCAAATGGAAGCCTCACGCTCGTCTGCCCCGACCTCGACATCGCGGCGCTGGTCACCACGACTGTGACGAACCACCTTCCGCACACTCGTTGATTTACATAGTTACCCTATGTAATAATATTTCTCGTGTCCGATGACCAGCAGCAACTGCATGAACTACTCGTCGACCTCGTGAGCAATACACACCGCTTCGCGAAGCTGGCAGGTTCGTTCGCGTCCGAGCAGTACCCACGCGCCTGGCTGCGCGCACTCTCACTTCTCGAGGAGTACGGCGAAATGCGCATCAGCGATTTCGCCCGGCTCGACAGATGCTCGCAGCCCTCCGCCACCGCATTGCTACGCAAACTCGGCGAACACGGTTACGTCGAACGCCGGGCCGACCCGGAGGACGCCCGCGCAGTGCGCGTCGCCATGACCGAGAAGGGGCGAAAGATATTGAACGACGGCCGAAACGAGATCGCCGACGCCCTGGTACCTCACTTCGTCGAACTCGAGCCCGAACAGATCAAGAAGCTGGCTGACGGATTGGCCGAATTACGGTCCATCATCAAGACTTCCGACCCCAGCTGAAATACCCACCACTGAAAAAGGAGGTGGCCGTGAGCAACACGACCGCGACATCAACGCACCAGAACGAGGCTCCGCCGAGCCTCCTGAAGCAACCGAAAGCGGTGTGGGCGGTAGCTTTTGCCAGCGTCATCGCCTTCATGGGCATCGGTTTGGTCGATCCGATCCTCAAGCCGATCGGCGAACAACTCGACGCCACACCGTCGCAGGTTTCGCTACTGTTCACCAGCTACATGCTCGTCACCGGTGTGGCCATGCTCATCACCGGTGTGGTGTCCAGCCGCATCGGTGCCAAGAAGACACTCCTTGCAGGCCTTGCCATCATCATCGTGTTCGCTTCTCTGGCAGGCGCTTCCAGCACCATCGGGCAGATCGTCGGATTCCGTGCGGGCTGGGGACTCGGCAATGCACTGTTCATCGCAACGGCACTGGCGGCCATCGTCGGCGCGGCCAGCGGCGGCGTCGCACGTGCGATCATCCTGTACGAAGCTGCACTGGGCATCGGTATCGCGGTCGGACCGTTGGTCGGCGGCGTTCTCGGTGACATCAGCTGGCGCGCACCGTTCTTCGGCGTCGCAGCCTTGATGGCAGTTGCCTTCATTCTCATCGTCGTGATGCTTCCGAGCGCACCCAAGCCCGAACACCACACATCCATCGCTGCGCCGTTCCAGGCTCTGCGGCACCGCGGGCTACTCACTGTTGCCATCACCGCGCTGCTCTACAACTACGGATTCTTCACGCTGCTCGCGTACACACCGTTCCCCCTCGACATGGGGGCGTACCCGATCGGATTCATCTTCTTCGGCTGGGGCCTGATGCTGGCGATCTCGTCGGTTTTCCTCGCCCCTCGCCTGCAACGACGCTTCGGCACCCTACCGATGATGATGCTGGCGCTGACACTGTTCGCACTCGACCTCGGCATGATGGCGCTCTTCACCGAGAACAAGATCGTCCTGATCGTCGGCGTCGTCCTCGCCGGTTTGTTCCTCGGCGTGAACAACACACTCATCACCGAAACCGTCATGATCTCGGCTCCCGTGGAACGGTCGACCGCCTCGGCTGCCTACAGCTTCGTTCGATTCGTCGGCGGCGCCGCAGCCCCGTGGGTTGCCGGCAAGCTCGGCGAGTCCAACGTCCACATGCCGTTCTGGGTCGGCGCGGTGCTCACCCTCGCCGCCGTGTTCGTCCTGTCGAGCGGACGCAAGGTCCTCGCGCACGTCGACGACCACGATCCCGCGCCGCACAGCGTCGACGAAGCGCTCGCCGTCACCGTCGGCGACTGACCCCTGTGAGTGGTTAAGGAGTGCAGGGACCCCTTAACCACTCACGGGGCGTCAGCTCAGGTTCAGATCTTCCAGGCCCAACAGCGAGCGGTACTCGACGCCCTCCGCACCGATCACCGCATCCGCACCCGTCGCGCGATCGACGACCGTCGCGACTCCGACCACGGTGGCCCCCGCCTCGCGCAGGGCCTTCACTGCTGTCAGCGGCGAATTGCCCGTGGTGGTCGTGTCCTCGACAACCAGGACACGCTTGCCCACGATGTCCGGGCCCTCGATCTGACGCTGCATCCCGTGTGCCTTGGCAGCTTTGCGAACGACGAACGCGTCGATCGGGCGTCCGGGAGCGTGCATCACCGCCATCGCAACCGGATCGGCGCCCATCGTCAAACCGCCGACGGCGTCGAAATCCCAGTCCGCGACCAGTTCACGCAGCAGCGAGCCGATCAGCGGTGCCGCCTTGTGGTGAAGTGTCGCGCGGCGAAGGTCGACGTAGTAATCGGCTTCCTTGCCCGAGGACAACGTCACCTTTCCGTGTACAACAGCCAATTCGCGCACCAGCGCAGCCAAATCCTCACGATCGCTCATGAGTGCTCAGCCTACCGACCACTGCCTTGTGTTCGGCTTCTGCCTCTGGGCTACGTTCGCCCGCGGCCTCTGCCCACGATGTTCGTCAGCCGACGAACCAGACCCTTGGGAACCAGACGCCCAGCCGTAGTGAGGACCTTGTACTGAACTCCCGGAATGCTGATGACCTTGTCGTCACCGAGATCCTTCATCGACGCCGCAACCACCTGGTCGACGCTCAGCCACATCGGCTTGGGGATCGTGGACATCTCGATACCCGCACGCTCGTGGAACTCGGTGCGGATGAAGCCCGGGCACAGCGCCTGCACGCGCACTCCCGTTCCGGCCAACCCGCCGGACAGTCCCTCCGTGAACGAGATCACGTACGCCTTGCTTGCCGAGTACGTCGAACCGCGCCCGGACAACAGCCCCGCGACGCTCGCGACGTTGACGATCGTTCCGTGCGCCGACGCGATCATGCTGGGCAGCGCCGCGCGGGTCAGCCGCATCACGGCGGTGACGTTGACGTCGAGTTGCGACTGCAGCAGCGCCGGATCTGCGGTCCAGAACTCGCCGGAGGTGCCGAATCCGGCGTTGTTCACCAATACCTCGACGCCCTTCTCCAAACGAAGCGCGACCGTGTGGCGTCCGGCTTCGGATGCGAGATCGGCAACCAAAATCTCCGACTCGGTGCCGAACATCGTCTTCAGCTCGGACGCGAGGTCATGCAATCTGACCTCGTCACGCGCGACGAGAACCAGGTCGTATCCGAGGGAGGCGTATTTCTTGGCGAAACCGGCGCCGAGACCAGAGGTAGGTCCGGTCACCAGGGCAACGGGACGCACAGGGCGATCCGAGTGGGAAGTCGACATACCGGCCACGCTAGTGGTTATCGGGACGGGACGGGAACCTGAAGGTCAGTCGACGGGGCGAATTGTGCCCGAGCGCTGCGACGCCGGACGCTGAGCCGGCTTGTCGGCCGCCTCGGGCTTGCGCAGCGATTGGTCCTGACGTGGCGCAGATTCACGCGGTCCAGATTCACGCGGTCCAGATTCACGCGGCGCAAATTCACGAGGCGCTGCTTCACGAGGCGGCTGCTCCTGACGCGAACGGGGCTGCTCTACCGGATCCTGAGCGGGGCGAGACTTCTCGGCCCCCGGCCGCGGACGGCTCGGATCGTGATCGACCTCGAGTTCGTTGGGATCGGTGACGGGGGGCAGTACGTGCAAGATGCCGGACAGCCGCGCAACCGATTCGATTGCCGCGTCCCAATCCCGGCCGTTGCTGGTCACCGGCAGCGAGCCGAGCGTCCACGGCCCTTCGCTCCACAGCATGCTGATCGACGGCGGAACGGATTCGGTGAACGCCACCATGCGCTGATCACAGACACGACGAGCGATCTCGAGGTCCGTTGCGAAAACCACCCGGGAACCGATCGCACCCAGCAGGTTCAGGTCACCGTCTTTGGGCGGAGCTGTCGACTTCAACCGGAGATCGATGTCGACGTCGGACCCGATCTCGCGGCGAACGGCCACGATGGTCGCGGTCTCTTCCAGGTCGAACAGCACGAACTGCTCTCCGCGGCGACGGCCTCGGACGACGTCGGTGGCTGTGAGGTAGTCCTGCTTGGCCATGACCGCGCGATGCCATTCGCCTGCCAGCTGATCGTCGGTAGCCGTGTACGTGTAGCCCTGAGCCTTCGCCCAGATCTGACGCACTCGCCCTGATTGATCTCGCCTCGTCCTGTCGACGTACAGAAGCGCACCCGCGCCTGCGAGTGCAATTGCTGCCAGTCCGAACCACATTCCAGTCATCACCCTCCAGGGTAGCGACTCGCGGCTTCAACCTCCCGCGACACCCTGGTGGACTCGCCCGATGTGTCGTGAACGACTCAGTTGCCGAACTTCGGCAGCGACGTACTCAGAATCGTGTTGGCGGTCATCGTCCCGTTCTCCACCGGCGTTCCGTCGACGACAATGTTGTCCCCCGGTTGCAGATCGGCGATGGTGGCACGGTTGAGCGCGATGAGCGTGGTGTCCGCAGTGGTCAGGATCGTCACCTGCGAGCCGCCGATCGAATCGATGACCAATGTGCCGCCGTCATTCGACTTGACGGTGCCGACGGCTCCCCCGGCGTCACCGATGACTTCGCCGAGCCCGCCCGGAAGCTGGCTGAGCGGGGAATCCGTCGTCGGAGTCGGTGCCGTGGTGCTCGCCTTCGGCGGTGTGGTGGTCGGCGCCTGCGTCGTGGTTGTTGGGGGAACGAAAGCGGTCTGGGTGCCCTTGTCGTTCGAACCGAACGCCGAGAACGCGACGATCGCGATCACGGCGACCAGGATCCCGACCACGCCGGCGGCCACCCACGTCGCGAGCTTGCGCTTCTTGCCGCCTCCCGACGACCCTTCCTCGATGAACGGCTGTTCCGGCGGAACACCACCGCCACCACCGGCAACCGGATACTGCTGTGTATTTCCGTACTGCTGTGTATTTCCGTACTGATCCGTGGTCCCGTACTGCTGGGCCGTGTACGGCGGATAGGCCTGCGTCGCTCCGGGCGGCGGCGCCTGCGGATCGAACTGCGGGTTGTAGGCAGGGAACGCCTGAGTGGGATTCGGCTGCTGCCCCTGCTGCCCCAAGTACTCCGTGTTCTGATCCGGGCCACCGTAGGGATACTGCTGTGCCCCCGGCTGCTGACCGAAATACTCCGTCGGCTGGTTCGGATTCTGGCCGGACACCGTCCCGTACTGCTCCGTCGGCTGGTCGGGCGTACGCCCCCACACCTCGGTGGCCTCGGGATCCTCACGGCGCGGCCCACCCGAGTTACGCGGATCGTTCTGATCGGTCATGGCTGGCTCACCTTCGGTTGGGACGAAAGAGCGTCGAAGTCGTTCGGAGAGGCGCGGGTGTACTCATCCCCGGTTCGAGCATCCAGCCATCCAGGGTAGAACAAAATGCGAATGCCCCGCCGATCCAAGTGGATCGACGGGGCATTCCGCTTACCGAATCAGGAGAGAACCAACTGATCCGCGTCCTCGCTGACACCGACGTGCACGGTGTCGCCGTCCTGGACCTTGCCTGCCAGGAGCAGCTTGGCGAGCTGGTCGCCGATCGACTGCTGAACGAGTCGACGCAGAGGCCGAGCGCCGTACAGCGGGTCGTAGCCGCGCACTGCGAGCCACATCCGAGCCGCACCGTTCACCTCGAGGGTGAGACGACGCGCAGCCAGACGCTTCTGCAACTGCTCGAGCTGGATGTCCACGATGTGCTCCAGCTGCTCTTCGGAGAGCGAGTCGAAGATGACCACGTCGTCGAGACGGTTGATGAACTCCGGCTTGAACGCGTGGCGCACCGCGTCCATGACCTGCTCGCGTGTTCCACCGGATCCCAGGTTGGAGGTCAGGATCAGGATGGTGTTGCGGAAGTCCACCGTGCGGCCTTGACCGTCGGTGAGTCGGCCTTCGTCGAGCACTGCGAGCAGGACGTCGAACACGTCGGGGTGTGCCTTCTCGACCTCGTCGAAGAGGACCACCGAGTACGGGCGTCGCCGAACAGCTTCGGTGAGCTGGCCGCCGGCTTCGTAGCCGACGTATCCCGGAGGGGCACCGACGAGTCGGGCCACCGAGTGCTTCTCACCGTATTCGCTCATGTCGATGCGGATCATCGCGCGCTCGTCGTCGAAGAGGAAGTCCGCCAAGGCTTTGGCGAGCTCCGTCTTACCGACGCCGGTCGGGCCGAGGAACAGGAAGGAACCGGTGGGCCGATTGGGGTCGGCGACACCTGCTCGGGCGCGGCGAACCGCATCCGAGACGGCGACGACGGCGTCGGTCTGGCCGACGACTCGCTTGCCGAGTTCGGACTCCATGCGGAGCAGCTTCTCGGTCTCGCCTTCCATCATCCGGCCGGCGGGGATTCCGGTCCAGGCTGCGACCACGTCTGCGACGTCGTCCGGCCCGACCTCTTCCTTGAGCATCACGTCACCGTCGGAGGCGGCTCCGGAAGCGGCTGCTGCCTCTTCCAGTTCCTTCTCCAACGCCGGGATGCGGCCGTAGCGCAACTCTGCTGCCTTGCCCAGATCGCCGTCACGCTCAGCGCGTTCGGACTCTCCTCGCAGGTTTTCGAGCTGTTCCTTCAGCACGCGCACCGAGTCGATGGCCTGCTTTTCGTTCTGCCAGCGGGTGCTGAGCTGATTGAGCTTTTCGCGGTCGTCGGCGAGTTCCTGACGCAGCTTCTCGAGCCGTGCCTTGGACGCGTCGTCGGTTTCCTTCTCGAGTGCCACTTCTTCGATTTCGAGTCGGCGAACCGTGCGTTCCACCTCGTCGATCTCGACGGGCCGCGAGTCGATCTCCATACGTAGTCGCGATGCGGCTTCGTCCACGAGGTCGATGGCCTTGTCCGGCAGGAACCGCGACGTGATGTAGCGGTCCGACAGCGCGGCAGCAGCCACCAACGCGGAGTCGGTGATGCGCACGCCGTGGTGCACTTCGTAGCGCTCCTTGAGGCCGCGCAGGATGCCGATGGTGTCCTCGACCGAGGGCTCACCGACGAGCACCTGCTGGAAACGACGCTCGAGTGCTGCGTCCTTCTCGATGTACTTGCGGTACTCCTCGAGTGTGGTGGCACCGACCAGCCGCAGCTCACCGCGGGCGAGCATCGGCTTGATCATGTTGCCTGCGTCCATCGCGGATTCACCGGTGGCTCCGGCGCCGACGATGGTGTGCAACTCGTCGATGAAGGTGATGACCTGTCCGGCGCTGTTCTTGATGTCGTCCAGAACTGCCTTGAGACGTTCCTCGAATTCACCGCGGAACTTGGCACCGGCGACCATGGACCCGAGGTCCAGGGAAACGACGGTCTTGCCTCGCAGCGATTCCGGGACGTCACCCGCGACGATGCGTTGGGCCAGGCCCTCCACGATCGCGGTCTTACCGACGCCGGGCTCACCGATGAGGACCGGGTTGTTCTTCGTACGACGCGAGAGCACCTGCACGACACGACGAATCTCGGTGTCGCGACCGATCACCGGATCGAGCTTGCCGCTTCGCGCGGCTTCGGTGAGGTCGGTGGAGTACTTCTCCAGCGCTTGGTAGGTGCCTTCCGGCTCCGGGCTGGTGACGCGAGCGCTGCCGCGGACGGTGGTGAAGGCTTCACGCAGTGCGTCCTGGGTGGCGCCGTGGCGCACGAGCAACTGGGCGACGTCGGAGTCGCCGCCGGCCAGTCCGTAGAGGACGTGCTCGGTGGAGACGTATTCGTCGTCCATCTCGGTGGCGAGGTGCTGAGCAGCGGTCAGTGCCGCGAGTGCCTCGCGTCCGAGTTGTGGAGTGGAGCTTGCGCCGGTTGTCTTGGGCAGGCGGTCGACGATTGCCTGAGCTTCACGGTGTACGACCGTGGGGTCGACGCCTACGGCTTTGAGTAGTGGGGCAGCGATGCCGTCGGTCTGGTCGAGCAATGCGACCAGCAGATGGGCGGGCCGGATATCGGGATTACCCGCCGACGACGCCGACTGCAGTGCAGCCGTCATCGCAGCCTGGGTCTTGGTTGTTGGTGTGAACGAGTCCACTTGTCACCTTTCTGGCGAAGTCGAACGGGAAGAGCCGCGACCGGTTGGTATTGCGACTGTGTCACTATGCTCAACGCGGACAAACTTGAGTCTATTCCGCTCAAGTTTGTTTTCGCCAGACCGAGTTGGTTTCGTAGGTCACATTTTCGGCCGTACTAGAATTGTGGCGAGAGTTGCAGCTGGTGCGAAAGGGGGATGGATTGGATCCGACAGTGATCGCCCGTCTGCAATCCAGCCTCGATTCTCTGACCGACGACGAAGAGAGCCGCGCGCACTTCTCGGCAGTGTTCTACACCGGCCTCTTTGCGGAACATCCTCTGTACCGCTCATTGTTCCCCGCCGGGATGGAATCGCAGGGCCACCGTTTCTTCAGAGCCGTCGAGTTCGTCGTGAAGAATCTGCCTCAGCACCGCCGAATCCGAAAGTTCCTCACGCAACTCGGCCGCGACCACCGTCGCTACGGTGTCGAGCGTGAGCACTACGAGGCCGCAGGCGTCGCTCTGAAGCGCGCGGTTCGGTCGATGTACGGCACGAGCGCGCACAGCCGCTACAAGTGGACGCCGGAACTGGACGAGGCCTGGTCGCAGTTCACCGACCTCGTCGTGAGCACGATGGCCGACGGCGCCGAATCCGATACGACCCCGGCGCTCTGGGGCGCAACCGTGGTCAGCCACGAACGAGTCCTCGACGATCTGGCGATAGTGCGCCTCGAAGCCGACCCACCCATTCCGTACGGGGCGGGACAGTACGTCGGCGTTCAGATTCCGCAGCGCCCGAAAATGTGGCGGTACTACTCACCGGCGATTCCGACCAACCCTTTCGGTCAGCTCGAGTTCCACATCCGCAAGGTGTCGGGAGGATGGGTCAGCCCCGCGATCGTCAGCGAAACCAACGTCGGTGACCGCTGGGTCATGTCCACTCCCCTCGGCGGTCTCGAGGTCGACTTCACCAGTGACCGTGACGTTCTCATGATCGGATCCGGCACCGGCATCGCTCCACTGCGGGCCCAGGTGATGGAAATGTCCCAACGCGCGAACAACCCGCGGGTGCATCTGTTCGTCGGCGGCCGCTACCCGTGCGACCTCTACGACCTCGAAACCCTCTGGCACATCTCGCTCAGCAACCCGTGGTTGACCGTCGTACCGGTTTCCGAAGAACCCGAAAACCCTTGGTGGCACAACGGACCGGTGCTCGAACCACCCTTCGGAATGCACAGCCGGCTGATCGGACCGATCGGAAAAGTGGTCGCGCAGTTCGGCTCGTGGGCCGACCGTCAGGTGCAGATCTCGGGGTCACCGTCGATGATCAAGACGACCGTCTACGCCTTGCGTGCCGGCGGAACTCCGCTCGACCAGATCCGGCACGACCCGCTCTACTGACTACAGGAGAACTTTCATGGCCCAGCGAACCTGGTCGAGCACAGTCGTCGAACATCACCGTCTCCGTGAGGATCTGGCGGTTGTCCGCCTGGTCGGCGATGTCGTCCCCTTCCGCCCCGGCCAGTACGTCGATGTCAGCGTCCCGCAGAATTCGCGGTTGCTCCGTCGGCTCTCCCCCGCCCTGCCTCCCTCACACGACGGGAAGCTGGAGTTTCACGTCAAGACGGTTCCCGGCGGTTGGGTCAGCGGTTCGATAGTCAAGGACACCCAGCCCGGTGACGTCTGGCAGATCCTCGACCCGCGCGGCAACCTGTCCGTCGACGAGAACGGACCCACCGTCATCATGGTCGCGGGCGGAACCGGCTTGGCTCCGCTCCGGTCGATCATTCTCGATCTGGCTCAGACCTCGAACCCGCCGCAGGTGTACCTCTTCTTCGGTGGCAGAACGCTTCGCGATCTCTACGCAGCGGACATGCTGTGGCTGCTCGCCGACCAGTTTCCGTGGTTGCAGCCCATTCCTGTCGTCGAAGATCTCTCCGACGGCGGCCCGCCCGACGGATGGTTCGACCGGTTGAACGTCGACATCGGATTCGGCGACGATCATCTCATCGAGGGAACGCTCGCCGACGTCGTCGCGTCGTACGGTGCGTTCACCGAACATCAGGTCTTGGTGTGCGGGTCAGCAGCAATGGTTCGATCGACGCGTGATCGATTGATCGAGGCCGGAACGCCGGCCGAAGTCATTCAGTTCGATCCTTACTGACGGTCAGTACGTCGGATCATTGCGAACGGTGTCGACGTCGATGCCCACTGCGCGCAGCCTGAATTTGGTGCTGTTGACCATGGATTCGCTGCCGACGACCTGAATGTCGTAGCCCGCCCAGTCACCGAACGAGGTCACGACCTTGCCGACCTTGCCGACGATGCGCCTGGCCATGCCGATCGGGGGCAGCGGTTCCGCTTCGGTGTGCCACCACGGATTCTCGTCTTCTTCGGAGACCGGGACAATCGTGAGCCACGGGTGCTTCTCTGCCAACTTCCACAGGTATGGAAGGTCGTACAGATCGCACGGATGCTGTCCGGAGTAGAACAGTTGGACCTTGCGGGTGTTGCCGCGTCGGATCAGCTCGAGTATCTGAGCGCGCAGCGGAGCCACTCCGGTTCCCGACGCGATCATCAAGAGGTCCTTGGAGTTCTCCGGAATCCCCAGGGCGCCGATGGGCGAACCGACCACCCAGGTGTCACCGACAGCGGTCTGGTTCACCATGACCGGGCTGACCCACCCACCGGTGACCTGCCGAACGTGGAACTCGAGGATTCCGGTCCCGTCGTACGGCGTGGCCGGCGAGAGGTAGCGCCACATCCGCGGCCTCGCGGCGACCTGCACGCTGACGTACTGACCGGCGCGGTACTCCATCGTCTGGTCGAGCTGGAGCCGCACGACGGCGACGCCCTTGATGACCGGACGGCATTCGACGACCGTGGCACTCCAGGCGGGCGGTCCGTCTTCCGCGTTGGCGGCATCCATCATCGCGGCCGAGATGATCGCGAGCGCGTTGCGCCACGCGCTGTCCACCTCGTCGGTCCACATTTCTGCGCCACCGAAAGTTTCGAGTGCTTCGATCAACGCGTTCCCGACTGCCGTGTAGTGCTCGTCGGTGACGCCGTACTTACGGTGATCGCGGCCGAGCTGCGCGAGGTACTCGAGTATCGCGTCGGACTCGTCGAGGCGCTCGACGACGTGGGCGATAGCGCCGACAAGCCGGTCCCGCTGCACATCCATCGCTGCCGGAAAGAACTCCCGGGTTTCGGGCGATCGAGCGAACAGGATCGAATAGAAGGTACGGGCGAGCCGTTCCGGACCATCTTCCACCGCAGCGACGGATTTGAAGCTCGACCGGACCAGAGAGATTGCTTGCGAATCCACGCTCATCCTCGTCCCGACTAGACGCGGCAAGACCCGCCGCGGAATTTCGTCTGCAGCTTATGTCACAAATGTCTGACTCGTAAATCATTCTGGACAAGTGTCACAATGCGACCCCATTTCGCGGTGTGACCGTCCCTTTCTTATTCTTGCGTGCAAGATAAACAAGAGCTTCGACACTCTCGATCGCCGAGCTAACGTTCAGCGAAATCTCAACCAGCCAAACAGGAGTCGTGCCGTGGATTTTGTTCGACAGGACGAATTGCCCACCGATAGCGGGCTTACGTCCCAGATCGCCTCCACTACCCCGACGCTGACCGAGCTTCAACGTCGGGAACTCGAGTGCGTCGAATTTTTCGACTCTCCGGAACTGGGCCACCTCCCGACGTCTCGGCGGCGCGAGGCCTTGCGTGAACTCCATCGGACCGGCACCTACACGCACACAGCGGAGGAATTGCTCGTCGGCGCCAAACTCGCCTGGCGAAACCACGCCCGGTGTGTCGGTCGCGCCCATTGGCGGACCCTCAAGCTCATCGACGCCCGCGATGCCGTCACCGCTTCCGCTCTCGCAGAAGCGTGCTGGGAGCACCTGCGTCTGTCGACGAACGGTGGCGCTCTGCAGTCCGTCGTGACGGTCGGCCCCCTTCCCCGCGAGGACGGCCAGGAGTACCGCATCCTCAGCCCGCAACTGATCCGCTATGCCGGCTACCGTCAGCCGGACGGCAGCATCCTGGGAGACCCCTGGCACGTCGATCTGACCGCTCAGGTCACCGCGATGGGATGGAAGGGCGCCGGTACGGCGTTCGACGTTCTCCCCGTACTGATTTCGGTTCCCGACGAGCCCTTGCAGTATTTCGACGTTCCGACGGACCTCGTACTCGAGGTCGAGATCGAACATCCCGAATACAGCTGGTTCGCTGATCTGGGGCTTAAATGGCACGCCGTTCCCGCGGTCTCGGACATGAATCTCGACATCGGCGGAATCGTCTATCCCTGCACACCGTTCAGCGGTTGGTACGTCAGCACCGAGGTCGGCGCACGCAACTTCAGCGACACCGATCGCTACAACATGTTGCCCACCATCGGAGCGATGATGGAGCTCGACATGAGCCACGACCGCACGCTGTGGAAGGACCGCGCACTGGTCGAACTGAACCGCGCAGTTATCCACAGCTACCGCAAGGCCGGCGTCATCATGGTCGACCATCACACTGTCGCAAAGCAATTCATCGATCACATCGCGCGCGAGGACAAGGCCGGGCGCAAGTGCCCGACCGACTGGTCCTGGGTGAACCCGCCCATGTCCAGCTCGCTCACACCGACGTTCCACCGCCTGTACGACGAGCCAGATCTCGACATCCGGCCCAACTTCGTCACGAAAAAGAAGAAGGGCACCGACCAAGGCCGGTGCCCCTTCCACAACTGATCGCGCTCAGAAGGGGATCTGCCCCAATCCGACGCCGACCACGAGCATCGTGATCGAGATCAGTCCGGCTCGCCACAGGACCTTCTTGTGGTGATCCGCCAGGGACACACCCGCGAGCGTGACCAGCAGCAGGATCGCCGGGACCAGCGGACTCTGCATGTGTACGGCCTGCCCGGTAATCGACGCGCGCGCCATCTCCACCGGCTCGATGCCGTACTGCGCTGCAGTCTCGGACAGTACCGGGAGCACCCCGAAGTAGAACGCGTCGTTGGTCATGAAGAATGTGAGCGGAATGCTCAGGACGCCCGTGATGACGGCGAGGTGCGGGCCCATGGCGTCGGGAATGACCTGGAGCAGCCACTCCGCCATTGCCTCGACCATGCCGGTTCCCTGGAAGACTCCGGTCAGCACGGCCGCTGCCAGGACCATCGCGACGACCGAGACGATGCTCGACGAGTGGCGGGCGATCGCTTCGCCCTGATCCTTGACCGCCGGGAAATTCACCGCGAGAGCGATCGACGACGCGATCATGAACAGCACCGGGATGGGCAGGATGTCCATCACGAGCACGACGAGAAGGATCGTCGTCAGCGCGGCGTTGAACCAGAGCAGCTTCGGTCGCAAGGTGTCCCGCTTGGGGTCGAGGCCGTCGATGAAGCGTCCGGTATCGCCGCCGTCGTCTTCGGAGCCGTTCGAGCCGCCGGTGCCGGCGCTACCGGTGCTGGAACTTCCACCGTTTCCGACCTTTTCGAGGATGCGCTCAGAAGTCAGGACCAAAGTCCCGATCCTGCGGCGTTCCATGATCCCGAGGTGAATCGCGAATCCGAGCACCATGATCAGGCCGACGATCAAGGACGGCACCATCGGGACGAAAACGTCGGACGGTGAGAGTCCCAGCGCACTCGCCGCTCGGACGGTCGGGCCGCCCCACGGAATGATGTTCATCGTCGCGTTGGACAGGCCGGCGATCACCGTCAGGACGACGGGGCTGACACCGAGTTTGAGGTAGAGCGGTAGCAGCGCGGAGGTCACGATGATGAATGTCGTCGAACCGTCGCCGTCCAGGGACACCACCATCGCGAGCACCGCGGTTCCGACCACGAGCCGCATCGGATCGTCCCGCACCATCCGCAAGATGAGTTTGACCAGCGGATCGAACAGTCCGACGTCGATCATGATTCCGAAGAAGATGATCGCGAAGAACAACAGAGCCGCGGTGGGTGCGAGCGACTTGATGCCGTCGGTGATCATGTCGCCGATTCCGAGCCCCGCCCCGGCAAGTAGTCCGAAGGCCACCGGAACCAGGGTCAGTCCCACCACCGGGGTCGCGCGTTTGGTGAGGATCAGGAACATGAACACCGCAACCATGAGGAAGCCGAGTGTGACGAGCATGATGAACTCCTTTTGTGCTGAGTTGCCGAGAAAAACGGCACGGCAAATCGAGCCGGTGACCTTCGTGGAGGTGAAACGAAACTTTCGGTTGTGCTCAGTTCGCGCCGGGCGGATCGAGCGTCGCGTCGACGAACTGGGCTTGATCGGCAAGGAAGGCAGAGAACTCTGGTTCGGTGAGAACTGCACTGTTCCAACCATTTCGGCGAGACAGCTCGTTCCATCGCGGGCTTGCCGCCAGATCCCGCACCAAATCCTGCAAGCGCTGACGCTGATCGTCGCTCAGACCCGGCGGCGCCATGAGCCCTCGCCAGTTGGTGAACGTGACGTCGACGCCCGACTCCGCCATGGTGGGCGCATCCACCGCCGGGGTGCGCTCCGGCGAGCTGACCGCAAGAACCCGAACCGTGCCTGCCGCAATCTGATCCAGGTACTCACCGATTCCGGTTGCAGCGACGTCGACCTGCCTGGTGAGCAGCGCGGGGAGCAGTTCTCCGCCGCCGTCGAAGATGCGATAGGGAGACAGCGACGGATCTATCCCGACTGCCCGTGCGAACAGAAGGCGGAACAACCCGTCAGGTCCACCTTCGCTCGAACCACCACCGATCGAGATCGACGACGGATCCGCCACCCAGGCCTGCGTCAGATCCGTCAGAGTTTTGTACGGCGAATCTGCCGGAACCAGTACGGCTTCCGGTTCTTCGACCAGTCTCGCGATCGGCGTCACGTCGGCAAGAGTGTGCTCTGACGGCAGAATCTCGAGCGAACCCAGAACACCGAGCCCCATGACCATGAGCAGATCGGGATTCCCGCTTTCGAGAGCCAGCCGGTTGAGTCCGACGATGCCGCCCGATCCGGGCAGTACAACGACGTCGGAGTCGACGGTTCCCTCGTCGGCCAGTGCCTGCACCATGGTCCGGGCGGTCAGGTCGTAACCACCACCGGCCACCGAGGGCACCAGTACTCGCAGTTCTTCGGAACTCTCACCCGCTCGGCCACCGGCGAAGAAGGACTCGACCGGAGTGCATCCGGTCGAGAGCACGAGAGTCATCGCGCAGGCGCCGAGCAGGGCGATATGCCTGCTCAGCCGCTTCGATGCCTTCATGTCGCTGCCCTTGTCTGCTGGTTATCTGCTGGTACCGCTGTGTGAACAGGTTTCATACTGACGCACTTTGTGACTGGGGTCACCATTGGGAAAGCAAATTGATTTGTGCTCATTGTGCTCACGAACGGCCGCTTTCCCGACATCGAACCGAAGGCTAGGGTCTGGCTGGTGTCCTCAGGAAACGAGCAGGCCGAGCGAGAGCGCAGGTCTCCACTGCGTGCGCGCCTGCGTCCGCGCCGGCACACTCTGGCGTCGCAACTCCTCGAGCTGCAACTTCTGATCGTCGTCGCGGTTCTCGTGTGCGTCACTGCCCTCTCCCTCGCTCAATCGTCCGCGAGTTTTCAACGCGAGGAGGGACGTCGCGCACTCTCCGCAGCGGAATCGCTCGCAGCCAATCCGGCGGTACGCGAACTACTCCCCCAGGCTCAGACCCGCCTGCGCTCCGGACTGCAGGGTTCGGTCGACTCGGTGCGCGCCATCTCGGGCGTCACCTACGTCTCGCTTGCCGACTCCGACGGCACTGTCGTCATTTCGACGCGCCCCGGTGATGTCGGCATCGATGCACGTCAGACCCAGGATCGGTCGTGGACAGGCTTGGTCGACACGCCATCCGGCAAGGCCGTGGAAGCGCACGTTCCGATCCTCGGAGGCGAAGGCACGATTACCGGAACCGCGATCGTCGGCATCGAGTATCCCTCGATCTGGGCGCGACTGCTGCAGTCGGCGCCGAATCTCCTGGTGTACCTCGCGGTGGCCTCACTCCTCGGCGGCGTCGGTTCGATCCTGTTGGCCCGCAGGGTCAAACGGCAGACCCTCGGCATGGAGGCCGGGGAGATCCTGGACCTGGTTCGCCAACGAGAGGCGATGTTGCGTGGCCTCAAGGAAGGTGTCATCGCATTCGACGCGCAGGGAAAAGTGGTGCTGATGAGCGACAGTGCTCACCAACTCCTCGACATCCCACGCGGGAGTGCCGGTAGATCTGTGCGGGACCTCGGCCTCGACGACCGCCTCCAGAGTGTACTGACCTCCGGCACAACCGAATCCGATCAGTTGGTTCTTGTCGGTGATCGACTACTGGTCCTCAACACCGTCTTGATCGAATCCAAAGGCCGCACTATCGGGTCGGTCACCACTTTCCGCGACCGCACCGAATTGCGCTCCGTGGAAGAGGAACTCGACGTGACCAGAACCAGCACCGACGCACTACGCGCACACATCCACGAGTTCGACAATCAACTGCACACCATCTCCGGCCTCGTCCAACTCGGCGAATACGACGAGGTGGTCGGCTACGTCGAGGGCTTGACCATGGAGCGCGCGCAGGTCAGTGCATCCGTCACCGACAAGATCGTCGACGTCGGTACCGCTGCACTCGTGATCGCCAAGATCGGTGCCGCTGCACAGGGACTGGTCACGGTCGAACTCACCGAGGACACACATCTGGAGACGGTGGACCGCAGGCTCGGACGAGATCTCGCGACGGTGGTCGGAAACCTCGTCGACAATGCCGTCGACGCCGTCGGTGAGATGACGGAAGCCTCGCGCCGCAAGGTTCGGTTGTCGATTCGCGACCGCGGTGCAGCCGTCGAAGTGCGAGTCGAGGACGCCGGCCCTGGTATCGCGCCGGAGAATCGCGACAGGGTCTTCGGTCAAGGGTGGAGCACCAAGGGACAGTCCAGTGACGGACACGGTTTCGGCTTGGCACTGGTGCGCCTGACGTGTCGTCGACGCGGTGGCGACGTCACCGTGAGCACGTATTCGACAGCAGGAATCGAGATACCGGGTATCGAGACAGAGGATATCGAGTGGACTGTCTTCACTGCGGTCCTACACGACGGAGAGGGCGCATGATCCGGGTACTGGTGGTCGACGACGACTTCATGGTGGCGAAGGTGCACAGCGGATTCGTCTCGCGGATAGACGGTTTCGAAGTGTGCGGCGTTGCCCATTCGGCCGAGGCCGCGCTGACCGCGGTCGGTGAGTTGCAACCCGACCTGGTTCTACTCGACGTGCACCTGCCCGGTACCACGGGACTGGATCTGATCGCCCCGTTTCGCGAGCTGGCACCGGAGTTGGACGTTCTCGTCATCACGAGTGAGCGCGAGGCGGGCTCGGTCAAGAAAGCACTGCGCAGCGGCGTCGTGCATTACCTGATGAAGCCCTTCACGTTCGAGGTTCTCCGTGAGCGGCTCGAGCGATACCGATCGACCTACGCGAACCTCGACAGTACCGGCGAAGCAGAACAGGACGCGGTGGACGAGGCTTTCGGAGTGGCCGGTGGCGCAGCGGGGGCGTCGTCCCTCAAGGGGCTACCGAAAGGGCTCAGCCCCGAGACCCTTCAGTTGGTCGAGACAGCTCTGCGAGACGACACCGAACCCGCCTCGGCAACAGACATTTCCGAGAGGGTCGGTATCTCGCGCGCAAGCGCGAGGCGCTACCTCGAGTATCTCTACGAGTCCGGGCGGTCCACCACCTCGCTGAAATACGGAGTGGTGGGCCGCCCGGAGCGTCGATACGTCTGGAAACGCTGACCCTTCGCTACACGACGCTGGTTCCTAGACTGCGCGGGCGCTGGTCTCCCAGTACCGCGCGCGCAGAGCCTTCTTGTCGAGCTTGCCCAGTGGTGTCAGCGGGAGTGAATCCACGAAGTCGACGCTCTTGGGCGCGTGAACCGAACCCTTGGCCGCCTTCACCTTCTCGACCAGTTCCTCGGTGTCGACGGTCAGTCCGGCTCGAAGTACGACACAGGCCTTGACGGCTTCGCCCCACTTGTCGTCCGGCACACCGACTACCGCGACCGACGCGACGGACGGATGCGCCGAGATCACGTCTTCGATCTCGCGCGGGAACACGTTGAAACCACCGGTCACGATCATGTCCTTCTTGCGATCGACGATGGACATGAACCCGTCCTTGTCCTTACGCGCGATGTCGCCGGTGTGTAGCCAACCGCCCCGGAACGCCTCGGCAGTTTCGGCCGGCTTCTTCCAGTAGCCCTTCATGATCAGCGGGCCGCGGACGCAGATCTCACCGAGTTCTCCCTGCGGCACCTCGTTGAGGTCGTCGTCGAGCAACCGGACGTCGAGCCACGGCACCGGGCGCCCACAGGTAGCGAGGCGGGCCGGATCGTCAGCGAGGTGTTCTTCCTTGCGCAGCACCGAAATTGTCATGCCGCACTCGGTCTGACCGTAGAACTGGAAGAAGATCTGACCGAACTTCTTGATGCCCTCCTGCAACCTGGCAGGAGACATCGCGGACGCTCCGTAGAACAGCGTCTGCAAACTGGAGACGTCCCGCTTGGGCAGATCGGGGTGGTCCATGAGCATGTAGATCATGGTGGGCACCAACATGGTTGCCGTGATCTTGTGCTTCTCGATCGCTTCGAGCACAGCACCGGGCTCGAAGGCAGGCAGGACGATCAACGCACCGCCGCGCAGCAAGGTCGGGATGAAGAACGCTGCGCCGGCATGCGAGAGTGGCGTGCAGATGAGGAAGCGGTTGTCCTCGGGCCATTGCCACTCCGACATCTGGATCTGATTGAGCGCTGCACCCGAACGGAAGGATCCGACAACACCTTTGGGCTTGCCGGTCGTTCCACCGGTGTAAACCATGCTGCTGGCGTCTTCGGCGTCGACGTGCGCGGCCTTCAGCGGCGCGGGCTCGAACGTGGCAGCCAGCGCGAGGATGTCGATTCCCACCTCGGACGGACCCATCGAGAGCACGTTGGTCAACGAGGGTGAGGACGCCTTCAACTCGGCGGCACGCTCTTCGAAGGCATTGGGATCGAAGATGAGGGTCTCGATCTCGGCGTCGTCGACGATGTACTTGTGGTCGTCGTGCGATCCCATCGGGTTCAAGGCGCTCGCCCGGCAGCCGGTGATCATGGTTGCGCCCATGCTGATCAGGACCTCGGGGCGATTCTTCGAGAGCATCGCGGTGCTGGTGCCCTGAGTGATTCCCAGTGACGCGAGCGCCTGGGCGAAGCAGCTGATCTGATCGCGCATCTGACCGCCGGTGAGGATCACGTCGCCGAGGTACAGCGCGGGCTTGTCGTGATTGCGTTCCAGAGCGGTGATGAGCAGGTCCGGACCGTATACCGGTCGGTGCAGGTCAGCGAACTCGTCTGTCATCTGGTCTTCCTTCTGCTCGGCGCGTGCAGTCATCGAGATGTGCTCCCGGTCACGGATACGATATCCAGAATTGCACAAAACTGGAACAGGTTCCACCTCTTCGATCGAATCCGAGAATGCTCCCGATCAGCGGGAAGCCCGTCGTCACCCGCCAGAGCGGTGGTTAGCGTCGATGTACCCACCGAGACGACAGCGTCTCGGTCGCGTCCAACGGAGAGTGTCATGACTACCAAGCTCGGTACCGCCCACTTCACGGCAACTGCTCCCCGTACCGCCACCACGCTCCTCTCCGATTTCGACTCGTTGTACGGCACCGTGCGCTCCGCACGCGACGGGTCCGTCGTCGAGCAGGATGTGGTGTTCTTCGGACGCCCCGACCCCGGCGCACAGCTCACCGGATCCGTGAGGCCACTGGGTTCGACACTCGAGCGAATCACCGAATACCACGATCAGACCGGGCATCTGGTGGCCGAGGTCTTCGTGCGGGAAGCCCCGTCCACTGACGCCGGCGCCGATTCCGTTGCTGCCCTTGCTGATTTCGCCGCTCGGCGTTACGGATCCGCATCGCTACGACGGTTCCGCGGACGGTGCACCGCGACCTCCTCGGGAGCAGACCTGAGCTGCTCCGTGACGGTGCTCGCCACGTACGAGAAGGACCACGAGAGCGTCACCGACGTAGCTCTGGTCGCCACCGATCCCACCGGGGTTGTCACTGCCAGGGCCTGGGCGACTCTCGCCGTCGACAATGCCGCGACTCTCGCCGGCTGAATCCCTGCAGGTCACCGAGTGGGTGTTCCATCCAGCGGGAACTGCCGTATCTCCAGCGGACGCTTCGTCGTTGTATGAGACGGATCACATCACTGGAGCGTCGCAAGACGCGGCTCGGAGGAAGACATGGCACTCGGAACCGGCCCACTCACCACTACGGACGCCCCGACGCAGTCGGGCGCCGGCGAGGAAATTCGAGAAATCGAAGCGGCAGCGCCTCCCGCGCGGTTCGCACGTGGATGGCACTGCCTCGGACTCAGCAAGACCTATCGCGACGGTCAGCCCCACCAGATCGAGGCATTCGGCGCCAGCCTTGTCGTCTTCGCCGACAGCAAGGGCGACATCAAGATTCTCGACGCCTACTGCCGCCACATGGGTGGCAACCTCGCTCATGGAACCGTCAAGGGCGATTCGATCGCCTGCCCGTTCCACGACTGGCGTTGGGGCGGTAACGGAAAATGTACGGCGATCCCCTACGCACGACGCGTTCCGCCGCTGGCCAAGACGCGGGCGTGGACCACACTCGAGAAGAACGGTCAGCTGTTCGTCTGGCACGATCCCCAGGGAAATCCCCCGCCCGCCGAGGTCACGATTCCCGACATCGAGGGCTTCGGAAGCGATGAGTGGAGCGACTGGAGCTGGAACACGCTCACCATCGAAGGCTCTCATTGCCGCGAGATCGTGGACAACGTCGTGGACATGGCCCACTTCTTCTACGTTCACTACTCCTTCCCCAAGTACTTCAAGAACATCTTCGAAGGTCACGTCGCGAGCCAGTACATGGAATCGGTTGGACGTGAGGACATCATCAGCGGCACCAACTACGGCGACCCCAACGCTGTGCTCCGTTCGGATGCTTCGTATTTCGGTCCGTCGTACATGATCGACTGGATCAAGAGCGAAGCCAACGGGCAGATCATCGAAACCGTTTTGATCAATTGCCACTACCCCATCTCGAACAATGCGTTCGTGTTGCAGTACGGAGCGATGGTCAAGAAACTTCCCGGTATGGACGACGAGTCCACTGCCGCGATGGCTGCGCAGTTCACCGAGGGAGTCGAGATGGGATTCCTTCAGGACGTGGAGATCTGGAAGAACAAGGCTCCGATCGACAACCCGCTGCTCTCCGAGGAGGACGGCCCGGTTTACCAGTTGCGGCGCTGGTACAACCAGTTCTACACCGACGTCGAGAACGTCACGGAAGACATGACGAAGCGCTTCGAATTCGAGATCGACACCACTCGCGCCGTGGAGAGCTGGAAGCGGGAAGTCGCCGAAAACGTTGCCGCACGTGACGCCCAGGCGCTCGAGACAACCTCCTGATCCGCAGTCGAAAACACTGCTGAAACAACCTGACTGGATGCAAGGAACAACATGACGTACGAAGTGCTCGAACAGATCAATGCGATGGCCGACGACATCTTCGCCGAAGGTATCGAGGCCGAGCGGATCGGCCGGGTGGCCGACGACACCGCCAAGAAGATGAAGGCAATCGGTTCCATCCGCATGCTGCAGCCCAAGGAACACGGCGGCATGGAAGCGCACCCTCGCGAGTTCGCCGAGACCGTCATGCGCATGGCTTCGCTCAATCCCTCGGCCGGCTGGGTCCACGGGATCGTCGGGGTCCACCCGTGGCAGCTTGCGTTCGCGGATCCCAAGGTGCAGCAGGAGATCTGGGGATCGGATCCCGATACCTGGATGGCTTCGCCGTACATGCCCGGCGGAATGTGTATCCCGACCGACGGCGGCTACAAGTTCTCCGGCCGCTGGCAGTTCTCCTCCGGCACCGACCATTGCGACTGGGCATTCCTCGGCGCGATGGCGTGCGACAAGGACGGCAACATGGAGATGCCGCCGCGCATGCTCCATGTGATCATTCCGCGCACCGACTACGAGATCATCGAAGACTCGTGGGATGTCATGGGACTTCGCGGCACCGGTTCCAAGGACCTGGTGGTCAAGGATGCCTATGTCCCGGATTACCGCGTCATGGACTGCGACGAGGTCATCGACGGAACGGCAGTACGCAAGTACGGGCGCACCGAGACGCTGTACCTGATGCCGTGGTCGAACATGTTCCCCCTCGGCATCACTGCCGCCACGATCGGGATCTGCGAGGGAATGCTCTTCCACGCCAACGAGTACCAGGCCGATCGCATCAACGCGCAGGGCACGGCTGTCAAGGACGACCCGTACACCTTGTTTGCCATCGGTCAGGCAACTGCCGACATCCGGGCCGCCCGCGACACCCTGCTTGCCAACGTCGACCGCATGTGGGATCGGGTGGACGCCGGTAAGGAAGTGACCTTCGAGCAGCGCGCCGAGGGACGTCAGACTCAGGTGCAGGCCGCCTGGCGCGCAATCAATGCAATCGATCAGGTCTACCCGCGTTGCGGTGGCAACGCACTACGGATGGACAAGCCGCTCCAGCGATTCTGGCGCGACGCTCACGCGGGACAGCACCACGCAATTCACGTGCCGGGCACCGTATTCCACGCCGCCTCACTGAGCCGTCTCGGCGCAGATCCGCAGGGTCCGCTGCGGGCGATGATCTGATCAGACTTCAACACGAGAAATCGACAGGAACAGAACACGATGACACACACCGACATCAAGGGACTTGGCTACGTCAAGATCTCGACCAACGACATGGCACGTTGGCGCACTTTCGCTTTCGATGTTCTCGGATTCGCCAAGGGCAGTGGGCCGGACGAGAACGCCCTCTACCTACGACTCGACGAGCGTGCTGCTCGCATCGTCGTCGTCGAGGGTGAGCGCGACGAGATCGTCAATATCGGTTGGGAGGTCGCCGATCACGCCGCACTGCGCCGCGTTCAGGAGGCCCTCGAGAAGAACGGCACCGAGGTCGAGCAGCTTTCGCTTGCCGAAGCAGATGCTCGACGGGTCGAAGAGGTCATCGCCTTCACCGATCCCGGTGGAGCAGCCATCGAGGTCTTCCACGGAGCGATCCTCGACCACAGCCCCGTGGTGACGCCCTTCGGCGCTCGATTCGTCACCGGCTCACAGGGTCTCGGCCACGTCGTGCTCCCGGTGATGGACAGCGCCGCGAGCTTCGACTTCTACACCGAGGTGCTCGGCTTCTACCCACGGGGCGCGTTCCGTCTGCCGGCACCGCCCGAATTCGGGCCGCTGCGAATCCGTTTCATGGGCGTCAACGAGCGTCACCACAGCTTGGCCCTGTGCCCGGCACCGCACGGCGGCGCACCTGGCCTGATTCACATCATGGTCGAGGTGGACACCCTCGACGCCGTCGGCCAGGCACTCGACCGAGTGATGAAGGACGGATTCTCCGTGTCGTCGACCCTGGGTCGTCACACCAACGACAAGATGATCTCCTTCTACGTCCGCGCACCCGGCGGCTGGGACATCGAGTTCGGCACCGAGGGCGCGAAGGTGGATCAGGACTCGTACTCCTCCGAGGAGATCACCGCTGACAGCTACTGGGGCCACGACTGGTCCGGAAGCGAACCACTGGCAGCTATGTAGTACCCGCCCGGTAGTAAACCGACGAAGGGGCTTGTGCGAATGCTCGCGCAAGCCCCTTCGTCGTTTCAACCATGACGCGCCCGAAAACAGACCGGTGATCCACTTCACAAATCCGCAACTCTATGACACTATTTCTAATTGAAATAGCCAGTTCACTGGTTGTGGAGCTCTAAGAGAAGTGAGGTACACGATGACACTGCAGGCTGTGGATGCTTTAGGCGGAGATTCGGCCCCGACAGCAATTCTCGATCGCGTCTCGCTGGTTCTCGACGCCTTCGACGGTCCCGGCAGGTTGACGCTCGCTCAGGTCGTTCGGAGCACCGGCCTTCCCCGCTCGTCTGCCCACCGCATGCTCGAACGTCTCGTCTCGATGCGTTGGCTGCGTCGTGACGGCCGCGACTACGAACTCGGTATGCGCCTCGTCGAACTGGGATCGCTCGCGGTTCATCAGGACCGCCTCCACGCTGCAGCCATGCCGCTTCTGCACGAGCTCTACCGCGTCACCGGTTTCGTGGTCCACCTCGGCATCCTCGACGGGCCCGATGTGGTCTACATGGAGAAGATCGGCGGACGCCTCGCCGCCGCGGTGCCGACGCGTGTGGGTGGTCGACGCCGCGCCGAGACCACTGCGATCGGTCAGGCACTGCTCGCGTTCGGTTCGCCGAAGTCCTCGGGTTACGCACTGCCCCACCTCGCCAGAATCCGCGAGTCAGGGGTTGCATTCGAATCCGGAAACGGTCTACCGGGATTCAGCTGTCTTGCGGCACCGATCGGCCCCATCGGCCGCGCGGTTGCCGCGGTATCCATCTGCGCGCCGTCGAAGGCCCTCCGCCTCGACCACGTCAGCGCAGCGCCGGTCCGTATGGCAGCCGCTGCCATTTGGCGAGGCATCGACGGCGGGTCGCTGAGTGTCACTCCGACGTTGCAGCGTCGTCACCTGTTGCGCAACATGCCGACCGCAGCCGGAGCCTGACTCAGATATTCGAGCCGTTGCCGGTGAGCCCGGCCTGCTCGAGTGCCAACACGTATTCCTCGACGTTCTTCCATCTGCCGGGCGTCGAGGGCAACGGTGATCCCAGTCGGTCGTGCTCGGCAACGTTCGCGAACTCGGCGGACGCGCGGTCGATGTCTTCGAGTAGTTCGCGAGCAAGTTCGATCTCTGCGCGGAAGTACCGTTCCGACCAACGCAGTGTCATGACCGGGAACGACCACGCCGGCTCGTTCTCGGCATGATCTGCGTGAAGTTTCGCGCGTCGAATCTGCTCTTCGACATTGGCGATGTGGGCTTCCACCAGTGCCTTCAGCCGTTCAGGCTCGTTGAGGTGTCCCATCCACAGACGCAACATCACGCCGTGCTTGAGCACCGGAACTTCCACCGGCGCCTCACGTGACCACGTCCGGACGGCGTCAGTTCCCGACTGGGTGATCGAGTAGAGGCGCTTGCCCCGCACCCCCGGCTCGGAGACGACCCGGGACTCCACGAACCCGATGCTTTCGAGCTTCTTCAGCTCTGCGTAGACCTGGCTGATGGACGGGCTCCAGTAGAAGAAGCCGACACTCCAGTCGGCCCACTTCTTCAAATCGTTTCCGGTCAGTTCCTCCCCGAACGTCAGCATCCCGAGCACTGCCCAGCTGGTAGCGGGAAGTCCTCGGGACACGTCATCAGGTTCGGACATGCCCGAAGTCTAACAATCACTGGTGATTTGCTGGTTTCGTAGAATCCGAACGGACCGCTGAGCGGGATCAAATTTGCGTGAGGCCCCTCCACCTGGCACTCGGTCGGCCCGGACCCGTGCCGAGAAGCCATTGCTGCCATTGAGTGGGACTGCCGCTGGATTACCGCCGCGCCGCCACACATCGTTGTTTCCGAAGCTGTTTGCAGAGTTTGAACAAGGAGACGACATGACCGTGGAAAACGCCGAGCCGCCAGTTCTGGACGGACGCACACTTCGCAACGTGATGAGCAATTTCTGCACCGGCGTCACTGTCATCACCGCTCACGACGGAGAGTCACCCCTCGGCTTCACCTGCCAGTCTCTGGTCTCGGTCTCTCTCGATCCCCCGCTGCTCTCCTTCTGCCCGGCGAAGACGTCGACGAGTTGGCCGAAGCTTCGCGAAACAGGGACTCTCTGCATCAACGTCTTGGCACACGATCAGCAGGACATGTGTTCGGCGTTCGCACGCGGCGGGACGGACAAGTTCCTCGGCGTCGAATGGGATGCCGCCGGCAACGGCGCTCCGGCGCTGAGCGGCGCGCTCGCCCGCATCGAAGCAACGGTCGAGCAGGAGCACGACGCCGGTGATCACACGATCGTCGTCGCACGCATCACCGATCTGAACGTGCTGCGCCACGACGGTCCGCTTCTGTTCTACCGCGGTGGGTTCGGACGCTTCGACGCCTGAGTGCTCAGGCTGTCCCGCTGCGTGGGAGATGGCGGCGCCTAATCGAGACAGCACCGATAGCGTCCGAAGTAGTTGTCAGACCCTGAACTTCTCGACTGATCGGACTAACTCGATGACCACTCTCGAACCAGACACCACGGCCGCGATCACGGCGACGGTTACCACCTACCTCGACGCCGTGGCTCGCGGATCGTCAGCGGACATCGCCGCCCTCTACGCCGAGAACGCGACACTCGAAGACCCGGTCGGCAGCGAACCCCGAGTCGGCAAGGCAGCGATCACCGAGTTCTACGGCGCTCTCGAGGGCGGTTCGCAAGAGACGGAACTGCTGACCCTGCGGGTGAGCGGATCCAGCGCGGCCTTCCACTTCCGCGTCGTCACGCCGGTCGGCGACCAGATCTACGAGGTCGAACCGATCGACGTCATGACTTTCGACGCGGACGCCAAGATCACGAGCATGCGTGCCTTCTGGTCACCGGCCGATCTGATCGCACGCTGATGCGTCAGGTCAGTTGCCGCAACTGCGGAAATCGTGTCCTGGTGGAGAAGTACAGCGACGCGCACACCAGCGTCCAATGGCTCGAAGAGTCGCAAGAGGTGTGCCCGGAACTGGGGCGCGAGAACGGCCGTGCCAACGCTCAACGGACGTGTGGTGCTCTGCGCCAGACGATCAACGATCTCGCCGACGCCGGAGAGCTCGAGATGAGCCTGCGCAGCTATCCAGTGCCGGGCAAGCTGTCCTGAACGCTTCCGCGTAGCACTTCGGCGAACGTGCGCGCCGATTCCAGGTCGTCGGCGTTCGGCCGCCCCTTGCGGATTCCGCCGAACAGCTTGAACGGAAAATACGTATCCCACGCACGGGACGAGAAGGCGGCGACCACATCGAAGCCCTTCTGTTCGAGCAGCTGAACCAGCGGACGCGAGAAGCGATGAATCCCCTTGTCGGGAAAACCACTGGTAGCAAAGACAAAAGCCTTGGATCGTCGTTCTACGGCGAGCGAGTCGATGAACGAGCGTAGATCTTCGTGGTACGAGCGCAGATAGATTCCGGACCCGAAGCCCACGAGGTCGTAGCCGGCGAGCTCCGCGGAGTCGATCTCGCCCGGTTCGACCACGCGAGCATCGAGAACCTCTGCGATGACGTCGGCGATCCGCCGCGTATTGCCGTGGGAGACAGAGGTGCACACGATGATTGCCTTCATCGACTGCCTTCATTCGTCGTGGACATATGCGTTTTCTCCCCAGGGTTGGTCACGGAACTCCCCCAAGGATATGGGCAGGAATAGGATCGATTGCCCATTGGTGAGGAAAGATACCCGGCATGTCAGCACGATTGAAAGGACGTAGGCGCGCGGTCAACGCGTTGATCGTCGACGTCGAACGATGGGCCGCCGAGCACGATGACGTCAAAGCTGTAGCCCTGGTCGGGTCCTACGCGCGCGGCGCGGAGCGTATGGCGAGTGATGTCGATCTGATGATCCTGGCCGAAGATCCGGACGCGGTTGTGAACGGGGATTGGTTCATGCAAATCCGTCCCAACGCGCGGTTCGTCCGCGCCGCGAACTGGGGGCCGGTCCGAGAGCGGCGTTTCCGCCTGCGGTCCGGACTCCTCGTCGAACTGAACTTCGCCACCGAAAGCTGGGCGGACGTTCCCCTCGACGAGGGCACTCGACGCGTTCTCGCGGACGGCCACCGAATCCTGTACGACACGGGACCTCTCGATGTCGCCACGGGCGCGGCAAGAACTCCTCGATGAGCACCGCGACGGCCTTCGAAATCCTGGCCACCGAAATCTCCGCCTTGCGCGGCTCTCCCCTCGTCGCGATCGACGGTGTCGACGGGAGCGGCAAGACGACATTCGCGAAAAATCTTGCAGCACAGCTGAATGCACGCCCCGTCATCGTCATTCACGTCGACGACTTCCTCAATCCGCCGGAGATTCGTCATCGCAGAGGTCGGCAATCGCCGGAAGGCTTCTGGCTCGACAGCTACGACTACGACGCCCTCGAACGCCATGTTCTCGACCCACTGACACCGGGAGGAACCCGCGAGTACCTGCTACGACGGGACAGCGCCGCGTACCTGCATGCAGCCGATGGAGCGATAGTCCTCGTCGAGGGCCTGTTCCTGCATCGTGACGAACTCGCCGAAAGATGGGACTACTCGATTTTCCTCGACGTGCCCTTCGAGGTCACCGCGCAGCGAATGCACCTTCGCGACGGAACGAACGCAGATCCGGAACATCCGTCGATGAACAGATATGTCGGTGGCCAACGGCTCTACTTCGCGGCCGCACGACCCTGGAGCCGAGCGGACTGCGTCATCGACAATTCAGACCCGAAAATGCCAACTCTGCAGCAATAGAAACGTGGCGCGGCGCCCGTCCAGTCCTTAGCCACGATCAACGCTCTGGCAGCGCTCGCGGCGAACTGCGAGAACATCGGCACCGGGTTCACGAATTCGTCTTGGGGTAGCGACGAAGGATAGAGTGCGCTGCCTGGGTGACGGTGGTGCGATCGTAGGTTTGCACGAAGTCGAAGGTACGCTCGAGATCTGGCCCGTTGTCATGAAGATCTCGCGCCGACAGCATCGCCGCATGATGTGGTCCCAGAGTGACGACCGTCCACTCGTTGACAAGATCATCACCTGGGTCGAGCGGTGCGTGTTGCACTTTACCGTCGAGCATCACGGACAGTCCGACACCGTAGACACCGGCGAACCCAACGGTATCGGCGAGGTGACGCCACCGTGCTGCTGTGGATGCGGTGAAATGCTCGGCTTGTTGAAAGGTGCCCAGAACAAGCATCGAGGAACCCGATGTGGCGGCTTGCGTTTCGAGGGACTTACTCAGTTGGATCAACAGTCGCTTGGTACCGCGCCGGACCTGGCTGTGAGCAGACACGATCGAGTAGGGAGTGCCGACGTCGGGGATGGGATCACTCCACACCGGACTGTCGGGCATCGCGACGACCGGTTCGGACAACAGTGAACTCGGATCGTCGACTGCGGGATACAACTCACCCGTTCCGTATGTGGCTCCGATAGTGATTGCGGCAAGACGGGCGGATTCCGAGTCGACACCCTCGGCAAGGATAATCGCGTTCGATCGCTCGACGTAGGCACCGAGCGCATGTACCGTCGTTCCGACTTCGAAATATGCTGCCTTGGAAAGTAATTCCGCGGAAGTGACAATGATGTCGGGTTCGACCAAAGACAGCAGCGTCGCCGAGTGCTTGTCGATGCCGACACCATCGAGTGCAATCAGACGCCCACACGCGCGGGCTTCTCTGATCACTGCCAGAGAGTTGTGGGGATCGGTAAGCACCGATGCGCTGTCAACCGTGATGACGATCCGTTGCAGATTTCTCGTCGTTCCTTCGATACCAGAAGCGTTCAGAGCTGCTCGGGAAGCCGAGTCAACGGCCACCAGTAACGGCAGGCGATCCGCGACGGTGCATGCGAGTGTAGTACGGGACATGGCCAGTTTGTGACTGTCGAATTCCGAGCGTTGCTGCATCAATTGCGAGGCGCGGCGAAGGGCATGCGCCGAACACAGAGAGGAATTGTCAGGCCCACGCAATTGCAGCTCGGCACCTGCAAGTGCGTGGTCGTCGAGGCGGCGTATCGGTGCGAACTGCATGCTTACTTCCAGACCAATCACATCGGAGAACTGGGTGATCGGAGAATTCGACGATGTCGAACCGTTGCTGGTGTCATACGCCATGGTGTGGCTCTTCACTACGAGTCGGGACCACCAAGCGTTCATGCGGCCGGACGCGTCGATGGCGGCGCCGGCTGCTCGACACTGAAAGAGACTACCGCAAATCACGGCGCAACCCGGTGACGACTACCTGATCGCGCGCCACAAAGTGCACATCGAGACGCAGATCAGACCAGGAAACCAAGTCAACGCGTGTCGAGCACTGCTCACTTCACATCGTTCGTGGGAGTTGTTTCCGGCTCAAGCACCGAGAGCATCAGCAGTCGATGCGGCATCGCCCGCAATGAGTTCGGAGGCACCGAGGGCCTGGAAAATCATGGAGACCGCGCGCGTCGGGGCAAACAAGCGAATGCGGTTGTTGCCACGCCCCGCAGCGTCGACAACGGCATTCGCCACTCCGGACGACATGAAGGTCACGCCGGAGAGATCGACGTGAATATCGGTGCCGACCAGGAGAAGTCGGTCGAGCGCATGCACCAATTCCACACGCTGACCCATGTCCAATTCTCCGGAAAGCCTCAGTACCGCATAGGAAGGGGTGTAGCTTTCCACGTCGATACTGTACCGATACCCTTCTCGGCCGGCGCTGTCGAAGAGATCGAGAACATTTGCAGCTGAAGAACGTTCGTTGATCGTAGTCATGAAAGCCTCTTGTCTGGACTCGGCGTGCCCCACCGCCCGAATCAGCGATGAATCACTGTGCGTCGGATAACCAACGGTGTCGGTCACTGCGTTCCAGACGAACTCTGCCACCGGCAGGTTTCGCCGACACATCTACATTCATAACGCTAGGGTCTCGAAATTGTCACAGCGCGATGTCGCATTTTGGCGCCACCCCCGATGCACTGAACGCGTATACCCCACCCGGCCCCGATGTCTCTGCGGGGCGTCTCTGCGGCGTCAATCACTAGCTTTCTCGCTCATCGGGAAGGTGGGTCGCCGCACCACCATTCCGCAATACCTTCTGTGACATGGATAACATTGTCGACGTACTCGTCATCGGATCGGGCGCTGCCGGATCGGCCGCAGCGCTCCAAGCACACGCTGACGGCGCATCGGTGGTGATTCTGGAGAAGAGTGGACGCGATGCCGCGGGCGGCAATACTCGACTGTCCGGCAGTGGATGGTTCGTCAACCAGGACCCTGCTGCCGCCCGCACCTTCCTGCGTTCGTTGAACGGATCGTTCACCGTTGCCGACGATGTCATCTACGCCTGGGCAGAGAATACGCAAGGACTGTCCGACTGGCTCCGCAGTCTGGGTGCATCTGTAGCGATGACCGGCGATTTCCATTCCACGGCGGAGTACGGCGAACTCGACGGAAGTTCTTGTTACGCAGGGATGGACACCATCGAAGGGAAGATGGGCAATGAACTTCTCTACCGCTTCCTCGTTTCCGCTCTCGCTGAACGCGGCATCACCACTCTTTTCGACACCGAAGCCACCAGACTCTTGACGGATGAATCCGGATCGGTGACCGGAGTCGAGGTCCGTTCGAGTGAACAAACTTCAGAGATCCAAGCGCGCCGGGGCGTCATTCTTGCCACCGGAGGATTCGAAGCGAATCCGGCCATGGTGCGCGACTACTTGCGTCTGGAGAATCCGAAGATCTGGGGCTCACCGTCGGCAACCGGCGACGGCCACCGCATGGCGCAGGCAGTGGGCGCAGATCTGTGGCATATGAACAACATGATGACCATTACGGGAATCCCCGGTGATCCCGAGAATCCCACGGGTTTCTTTCTCGCGCTGTGGAATGCACATAATTACGTGTTCCTCAGCCGGGAAGGTCGACGTTTCACCGACGAGTCAGCCGAAATGCGGCACGGTCATGTGTGCAGAGAGGGCTCTTACCAACACTTTCCAGTGCAACCGATGAACATCGTCTTCGACGAGACGATGCGGTTGGCCGGACAATTGAGCCCCAGCCGTGACGCACTGCCCGTCGGACACAGAGTCCTCGACGAAGGGTACGAGTGGAGTTCGGACAATCAAGCCGAGATCGACAAGGGTTGGATCGTCAAGGCGGACACGCTTGCCGAGCTCGCCGAGAAGCTCGGACTGGACCCCACAGTCGTGGAAACGAGCGTGCGCCGCTACAACGAGGCGTGCACAGACGGCGTAGACCACTCGTTCGGTCGCAAGCCCGAGACTTTGGCTCCGATAGCGACCGCTCCGTTCTACGCCGTCTCCGGGCCACCGCTGCTGGGATGGAGTAGCGGTGGGCCGCGCCGCGACGGTCATTCCCGCGTACTCGACACCGCCGGTAGCCCGATTCCGGGACTGTATGCGGCGGGCGCGGTGAGTTCCACCTACAGCGCGGCAAAGGACGGTGGATTCCACATTGCCGACGCCTTCGCATTCGGCCGTGTCGCCGGGGCCCACGCTGCCGCGCGCCAAGCTTGATACCGTCGGCCTTTCGACTGACTAGCTGCGCACAATCACGTGGCTCGTCAGTTGTGGTCGATCGTCACGCAGATGAATCCTCTGCGCCGGATGAAACCGGGATTCGTACCGGGACACTATCGCCTCGGCGGTCCCGTAATAGCTCACATCGCGCGGACGAACCTTCGCACGCCGCAAGGACTCATCGAAGCTGGTTTCAACCCAGATTCGTAGGTCGAACTGATCTCGCATCAGTCCCCGAAAAAGCAGAACTCCCTCGACGAGCACGATGGCACGATCTGGAACCCGGGCCTTCGTTACCACCGATTCGTCTGTCTCCGGATCAGTCGAGACGTAGGAAATGTCGGAAACTTCGGCCGACCGCAGCGGCACCAGCACACGACTGCTGAGGATCGAATAGTCGTACGCATCCTCGAGATACCCACGCACCGTGTCGGGATTGTTGTTTCGTACGGCTTTCGCAGTCGAGAACTCGTCGCCACGGATCGTGACGACGTCATGGCCCGCCGTCGAGATACCGTCAGCCAACTCGTCTGCGATCGTCGATTTTCCGGACGCCTCGATTCCCGAGAGCCCGACGACAGTGCGTCCGAAGCGTACTTCGTGGCACCGTACGACGTGCTCGACAAGAGAACCCGAATCATCCGCGCCGAAGGTCTTCTGCCGATTCACACCCGAGCGGCCTTGACTTCACACCCGAGCGGCCTTGACCTCGTCGAAGAACGCGATGACGGCGGCTTCATTCTCCGGCGGGACCGTCATTGACGCCCGTGGACCCGCTACCGCGATGGAGTCGTCGGCGAGCCGGTTTCCAATGGTGAGCTTCAGTCCCGACTTCGACGGTTTCGCCTTCACCGCAATGTGTTCGACATGCCAGCGAGCCACTTCGCTCGTGCTCGCAGCGGTGCGGTCGAAGACCTCCACCGTGCGGTGGTCGAGGACCATGACGATGTTGGTCCCGACGGTAACTTCCAGATAGCGTCGTTCCGCCACGGTGTGCGCCTTTCGGTCAGTTGAACCCGACGCTACACACCGTGGCAGATCTCAGCGTGACATAACTCCGCTATTCAAAACTTCAGCTGTTCAGAACTTCTGTTGTTCAGAACTTCAGCGGGATGAACTACCCGCATCCACCGGCAGGGCGACCGACGTGATGTAGCGGGCCTCGTCGGAAGACAGGAATAGAGCAGCGTTCGCTACGTCCACCGGTTCGATCCACGGAATGGCGAGCATGTTCATCGTCATCGCGGCCGCAGCGAATTCCTCCCGCGTCGGGTTCTCGAGATCGGGGCGGAACTTGCCGCGCACCAACGGGTTCTGAATCATCGGGGTGTCGACGTTGGTGGGATGGACCGTGTTGACCCGCACGTTGTACGGCGCCAGTTCCTTTGCCAGCGAACGCATCAGACCGACTACACCGTGCTTGGCTGCGGTGTAATGCGCAACCCCGACCAGCCCCCGAAGTCCGGCGATGGAGCTCGTGAGAGTCATCGATCCCCCACCTCGCTCGATCAAGTGCGGAGCCGCGACCGTCGTGGTGTGCCACACCCCGGTCAGGTTCACGTCCAGCATGGTCTGCCACATCGTTTCCGACATGGTCAGTGCCCCGTCGGAGGACGTGATACCGGCTGTAGCGCACACGATGTCGAGTCCGCCGAGCGCTTCGACCCCCGCGTCGACGGCACTGCGTAGTGCCTCGAGATCCCGAACGTCCACTACCGCAGATTCGACCTTTCGCCCCATCGCCCGGATCTGCGCAACGGTCTCGTCGAGATCGGCCTCTGTTGCGGGCGGCGTGACTGTCGTTTCCACCGACGTGCACACGTCGACCGCGATGATGTCCGCGCCCTCTTCGGCAAAACGCACGGCCTGAGCCCGCCCGATTCCCCGAGCCGCACCCGTGATCAGCGCGATCTTGCCTTCCAATCGAGAAGTCATCAATTCACACTTTCTGGGTCAGGCCGGCGTCGACGACCAACTGACAGCCGGTCATGTAACGGGACTCCGCGGATGCGAGAAACAGGACGGCATTGCTGACATCCACCGGATCGACCCAGGGAACGGGCAACAGGTTGCGTGCGCTCAGTACTGCAGCAGCATCTGCTTCGGTGGGATTCTCGATGTCCGGGCACAGGTTCGCGAACACTCGCTCGTTGATGATCATCGGGGTACGTACCGAACCCGGATGCACGGAGTTGACGCGAACGCCCTCCGCCCCCAACTCGTTGGCCAGCGTTCTGGCCAGACCCACCACAGCGTGCTTGGCGGCGCTGTAATGACCCGCTCCGGCAATACCTTTGATTCCGGCGGTCGAGCTGACCAGAACGACGGATCCACCGTCGCCGAAGTGCGGAACGCAGGCCTTGACGGTGTGCCACGCCCCGGTGAGATTGACGTCCAGCGATCGGTTCCACACTGCCGGTTCGATGGTCCACGACGGTCCCGGTGTGTCGTAGACGCCGGCGTTGGCGACCACGACGTCCAGACCCCCGAGTTCGGTAACGCACTCGGCCACTACTGCGGCCAAGCCGTCGAGGTCCCGAATGTCCGCGACGCCGGTGACCGCGACACCGCCTCGATCACGCACTGCCTGAGCGGTTTCCGCCAACCCCGATTGTGCTTGTTCGACGTCCAACGCGATCACGGACGCGCCTTCTTCGGCGAGCCGCTCGCAGTGTGAACGTCCCATTCCGCCGGCAGCACCCGTTACGAGCACCCGCTTGCCCTCGAGACGACTCATGCGTGCACCGCGCTGTTCAGCTCGAAGCCTCGGTATCCCGCTGCTGCCACGTCTGCACAGATGTCGGAGTAGACACCGAAGCCTCCGATGAAGGGCATGAAGATCCTCGGCTTTCCCGGGATGTTGGCTCCCATGTACCAGGAGTTCGCGGATGGAAACAATGTTGCCGACGCCCGACGCGAGCACTCCTCGAGCCAGGTGTCCACGGCTTCGGCGCTCGGCTCGATGGTGTCGATGCCGTTGGAATCGAGATGCTCGATCGCGTCGGCGATCCAGTCGACGTGCTGCTCGGCAGCGAGGATCATGTTCGACAGCACACTCGGGCTACCGGGTCCGGTGACGATGAACAGGTTCGGGAAGCCGTGCACTCCCAGGCCGAGATAGGTTCGCGGACCCGCATGCCAGTTCTCTCGCAAGGTCTCGCCGCTGCGGCCACGGATCTCGATGCGATCGAGTGCCCCGGTCATCGCATCGAAACCGGTGGCGAACACCAATGCGTCGAGTTCGTAGTGGGCGTCGGCCGTCTTGATCCCGGCCTCGTCGATTGCCTCGATCGGTGCGCTCTTGAGATCGACCAGGCTCACGTTGTCGCGGTTGTAGCTCTGGTAGTAGTCGGTGTCCGTCACGATCCGCTTGGTCCCGATGGGATGATCGTTCGGGATCAGCAAGTCGGCGATGGCCTGATCTTCGACCACCGATCTGATCTTGGCCTCGGCAAACGCTGCTGCCGTGGCGTTGGCGTCGATGTTGCTGGTCTGGTCGGCGAAGGTTTTTGCGAACAGGACACCGCCGAGCTTCCACCGCTCTTCGTAGGCCGCGTTTCTCTCGGCCTCGGATACCTCGAGCGCACTGCGAGGGTCCGAGACGAACGGTGATCCACCGCCGCTGCGCTTGGACAGTGCTCGACGCTCGGCGTAGTCGGCCTTGATCTCGGCGCGCCGCTTGTCGTCGAGCGGTGTGTTTCCCGCCGGCACACTGTAATTCGCGGACCGCTGGAACACGAAGAGGTGCTCGGCTTGCTCGGCGATCAAAGGAACGGACTGGATGCCCGACGATCCGGTACCAATCACTCCCACTCGCTTGCCGGTGAAATCGACGCCCTCGTGCGGCCAGAAGCCGGTGTGGAAGACCTCACCGCCGAAAGTCTCCCGACCTGCAATGTTCGGAACGTTCGCGGTCGAGAGGCTGCCAGTGGCGCACACCACGAAGCGTGAGGTGACGTCATGACCACGGTCGGTGCGCACTCGCCACGTCGACGAAGCCTCGTCGAACTGTGCGCTCTGAACACGGGTATCGAAGGTGAACCCACTGCGTAGGTCGAAACGATCGGCAACGTGATCGAGGTAGGACAGGATCTCCGGTTGCGCGGCGTACTTCTCGCTCCAGTCCCACTCCTGTTGCAGCTCTTCGGAGAACGAGTAGGAGTAGTCGAAACTCTCGACGTCGCAGCGTGCGCCCGGGTAGCGGTTGAAATACCACGTGCCGCCCACTCCGGAGCCCGCTTCGAAGCCGTGGACACGCAACCCCTGCTCGCGAAGTCGGTGCATGGCGTACATGCCGGCGACGCCGGCGCCGATGACTACGACGTCGAGTGGTGCGGTGGAGAAGTCAGGATCGGTCATGGTGGTCACGCTACGAGTGGGTTGGTTGGTAGAGGAACGGGTTCTCCCGCTGGGTGGGCGGGCGAGGCGGGTTTGTCCACCGATCGGAGGACACCGATGTTCTCCGGCACTGGGACCGGTAGGCGGACAGACCTGAAGGGAATTGGGGGCCATAGTTGTCTCATCACCGAAACACACGGTCACCGAGACCGACCAATCGAGGAGAACATGATGAGCACCAACACAATTCGACCCGAAGCAATTTCCTTCTCCGGCCTCAGCATGGCAGCTCTGGTTGCCCGCGCCGCCGGTGCGAACACGGTGAAGTCGATAACCGACACATCCGTCACGACGGCGATGATCAGCAATTCGGGTCGCGGCGCCCTGTATCTGGTCGACGCGTCCAATCCGAACGGCGACTGGGTCGTCCCGCCGGCGGACTACATCCTCCCCAACACGAACGTCAACGTAGTCGCCACCAGTAAGAACCAGAACGACTTCCCCATCGTGCTCACGTACCGCTCCGACGACGGTGGAGTGTTCGTCTTCAGTGCCACCAATTCGAAGACCAGGGCAGATGTCGGCGGTACGTACGCCACCGACGACCACGACGTCACGGTGACGATGACCTCGGGTTACCCGGCCATGAATGTCACCTACGTGATCCGGTGACGCTTGCTCACTCCAACAGACCCTGTCGCATCGCAGCGGCGACGGCGGCGCCTCGATCGTTGACTCCGAGTTTCTCGTAGAGGCGCTGTACGTGGGTCTTGACAGTGGAGGGCGCGAGAAAGAGCTGTGCGGCGATGGCCGGGATGCTTGCGCCCTGCGCGATCAATCCGAGAACCTCACGTTCGCGGGCACTGAGCGTCGGACCGGAAGGTTCACTGCGACGCCGGACCTCCCCCACCAATCCGGCGGCGATGCTGGGCGGCAACACATCTCGGCCCGCGGCACAGTCGAGTACGGCGCTCACGATCTCGGCGCGAGTGGATTCCTTCGGCAGGAACCCGGCAGCGCCGGCTTGCAGAGCCTGATAGACGACGGACGACTCGTCGTGAGCGCTGAGCAGTAGCACCCTGGTCGGAAGCTCGTCTCTGACCACTGCGGCGGCGACCTGAGTTCCGTCCAGGTGCGGCATCCGGAAATCGAGCAGCGCCACCTTCGGGCGTAGTTCGCGGATCATTGCGAGCGCTGCTGCGCCGTCGTCGGCCTCGCCCAGGACGTCGATGCTGTCACTGCCGGTCAGGGCCCGAACCACGCCCTCACGGAACAGCGGGTGATCGTCGCCGACCACCACGGAAACCTTGCCGACCACCGGCTTCGTGCCTTCTCGCATTGCTCACTTTCTCACGCCCGTATCAGCAATGCGAGCACTTGCGCCTCCCCCGATCGGGGGACAGACGATTCAACCCCGCCGCGGCCCCGTCGGCGGACATACAGCAGCACTCATTCGCGACAAGATTGATTCATCGCCGAGAACGGCAACCACACACCATCCCAGGAGCAGACATCATGCGTACCAACACCACTCGCTTCGTAGCAGTCACCGCAATCGCCCTCGCTCTCGGCGGAACCGCTCTGGGAACCGCAGCGATCGCCAACGCCGGCACCATGCCGACCGACGGCCCGACGGTTGCCATGACCATCACCAACAACACCGACAACCCGATGCTGCTGGACAGCGCGTCCAACCCCTACGGACAGTGGATCAACGGCCCCCGCTCCTACCTCGCCCCGCACACCACCGAGATCGTCACCGCGTACAGCAGCGATCCCCGAGGCATCGGTGTCGACGTCACCTACAACGTGGCCGACGGCGTCCAGACCGTGATGGCGGCCAACAACTACGCCGGCAACCCCACCCTCGACGGCACCCGCATCATCGGCGACCCGACGCACGTCATCCTCACCGACTACATGGCCACCGGCTACCCCACGATGAACGCCTCCTACGACGTCTTCACGCAGAACTGAACCAAGCGTCGAAGCACCCACGAACTTGATCCGCTACGGCCCACGACCCGGTATCCGCATGGATGTCGGGACGTGGTGTGCGCTGACCAACTCAGACGCGTTCGACCAACACGCAGCGGGCACCACTGAAGATAGTGGGCATGCACTTGTTGCAGTGGATGCACAGTGAATGGGTATCGGATTCGGCTGCGATCCGATTGATCAGATCCGGTTCTCTGAGCAGCGCCCGTGCCATGGCGACGAACTCGAATCCCTCCGCCATTGCCGTATCCATTCCAGCCTTGTCCGTGACACCGCCGAGCAGCACGAGCGGCAGCTTCACCGCAGCACGGATCTGCCGAGCCTCTTCCAACATGAACAGCGGCTTGTACGGATAGGTATGCAACATGCTCTTACCCACCAACTGCACACCGAGTCGAACAGGTTGCGGCATCGCGGCGGCAAACTCGCGGATCGGCGCATCGCCCTTGAACAGGTACATCGGGTTGAGCAGTGAGCTACCCATCGTCAACTCGAGCGCATCGACGCTTCCGGATGCTTCGAGCCACTGCGCCACCTGGATTGCTTCGCCGACCCAAAATCCTCCTGGCACACCGTCGTCCATGTTCAGCTTGGCCAGGATGGCGATCTTGTCGCCGACTGCATCGCGCACACTGCGCGCGGTGTCGAGTACGACGCGAGCCCGGTTCTCCAGTGATCCGCCGTAGGAGTCCTTACGACGGTTGAGTTTCGGGCTCAGGAACGAGCTCGCGAAATAGTTGTGACCGAAGTGGATCTCGACGGCGTCGAATCCTGCCTCGACGGCAAGTCGCGCAGCGCTCCCGTGCGCCGCCGCAATTCTGGTGATGTCCGCTGTGGTGGCGCTGCGAATCATCCTCATGCTCAACGGATTGAACGAACTCGACGGTGCCAGCGCGGGCAGTCCGGTCGACTTCTGGTTCGCCACGGGACCGGCATGCCCGAGCTGCGCCGACGCAGCAGCACCTTCGGCGTGAATGGCATCGGTGAGCCGCCGTAGCCCGGGGAGGGCATCGGGCCGCATCCACAGCTGACCGTATTCGGTGCGTCCTTCCGGTGCGACGGCGCAGTACGCGACGGTGGACATCCCGACCCCACCGGCTGCCGGGCGTCGATGGAATTCGATCAGCTCATCCGTGACCAGGGCGTCGGGAGTTTTGCCTTCGAATGTCGCGGACTTGATGATTCGATTTCGAAGGGTCACCGGGCCGAGCTTTGCCGGGGCGAGTACGTCGGGAGCAGCGGTCATCAAGTTTGCCTCTCGCGGGAGTTGTGTCCAGGACGGTAAATCCACGGCCGAGAGATGGCCAGCGCCCGTGCCACGGAGCGGGAAACGACTTCAGCCCGGCCGAAGTGGCCGGGCTGAAGTCGTCAGTGCCGTTCAGACTCGTCCGAAGTACGCATCCTTGAGCACTGCCAGGTCGTCGATGTCCTTGGCGTCGGCGTCGAGAACCACCTTGCCGATGTCGAGGACCGTCACGTGATCAGCGACGCTCATCGCGGCCTCGACTGCCTGCTCGACCAGCAGAACAGCCAGGCCGGTTTCCTTGAGTTGTTGGACGCGGTCCATCACCTCACCGACGATCACGGGAGCGAGACCGCCCGAAGGTTCGTCGAGAAGGAGTAACCTCGGCTGCGCCATCAGCGCTGCGCCGATCGCGAGCATCTGCTGCTGACCGCCCGACATGGAACCGGCGGGAAGCGAACGCTTCTCCCCCAGGATCGGGAACATCTCGTACATGGACTCGACGGACTCCATGAGTTCGCTGCGCTTCACCTTGCGGGTATAGCCACCGAGCAGGAGGTTTTGTTCGACGGTCTGCTTGTGAAAGACCCGCTTGCCCTCCTGCACGTATGCCATTCCCTGCCGCACCCGCTTGTGCGCGGGAACTCCGGTGATGTCGGCGCCATCCATTTCGACGGTTCCAGAGGCCACCTTGTTGAGGCCGGACAGGGCACGCAGCGTGCTCGTCTTGCCGGCTCCATTGCGTCCGAGCAGGGCTGTCACCTGACCGGGATAGACGTCGAACGAGACATCCCAGACGACGCGCAGATCACCGTAGCCGGTCTGCAGGTTACGGACCTTCAGAATCGGTTCCATCACTTCACCTCACTGGTCTGATGGTCCACCGCGCCGATTTCTTCGAGAAGCGCTTCCTCATCGCCGGACTTCACTCCGAGATACTCGCTCAACACGCGTGGGTGATGCTCGATCGTCGCGGCGTCACCGGTAGCGATCACCTGTCCCTGAGCCAGTACCACGATCTCGTCGGCCAACGAGAGGACGAGGCGGAAGTTGTGCTCCACCAACACCACTGTGGCCCCGGCATCACGCAGCACCCGGATCAGGTCTGCCAGGCGTTCGAGTTCGTCCTCGTCGAGTCCGGATGCCACCTCGTCGAAGAGGACGACCCTCGGCTCGGCGATGACGGCGCGAGCAACCTCGAGCATGCGTCGCATCCCCAGGGGCAGCGACGTCGCGATCTCGTTGCGTAGGTGCGACATCCCCACGAGTTCGAGGACACGCTCGGCCTCGACGATGTCGGCCTTTGCGATCCTGCGGAAGCTGGGCAGACGAAGCACGGCCGACGCCATCGACGCGCGGTGCACCGAATAGCGTCCGGATGCAACAGCTTCCAGAACCGTGATGTTCTCCGGAATCGTCGGAGTCTGGAATGTCCGCGCCACACCCACACGGGCCACCTTGTGCGGCGACGACTGCGAGACCACCGTGTCACCGATCGTGATCACACCCGCATCGGCGGTGTAGAACCCGCAGATCATGTTGAGCATGGTCGTCTTGCCTGAACCGTTGGGTCCGATCAACGCGGTGACCTTACCGGCCTCGGCCGTCAACGTTGCCGCATTGAGTGCCTGGTTACCACCGAATGCCTTGGACACTCCGTCGACCACCAACCGAGCGCCGTTGATCGCCGCAAGTTCCGGTGTCCCACCGCCGTTTTCCTTTGCAGTGACTACGCCCATGCCGGCCTTGCGATCGAGTTTCGAGACGATCGCTCGTCCGACCTTGGTCAAACCACCGGAGAGCAGCACGCCGCCGATGATCAGGAAGCCGCCGTAGAAGATCAGCGAGTACTCCTGGAACGCCGTCGACTGGTTGGGGCCGAGCTGCATGATCGCGGCACCGACAACGGCGCCGTACACACTTGCCGCCCCGCCCAGGATCGACGCCGCCAGAACTGCTGTGGCAAAGGTGAACCCGAAGGCCTCCGGCGAGATGAACAGGTCGGTGTTGGCGAACAGCGCACCCGCCAGACCCGCCGGGAACGCACCGATCGCATAGCCGAGCAGCTTCATCCGGAACACCGACACACCCTGCGACGACGCCAGAACCGGCGACTGCTTGAGCGTGCGGAACGCGATGCCGTGGCGTGAGACCACGAGGTTGCGCATCACCGCGAACCAGAGGACGGTCACGACGACGACCACCATGTAGTACTGCTGAGTATCGAGTTCGGAACCGAAGAGCGTCGGCGGTTCCATACCGGTGAGGCCGTTTCGGCCGCCGGTCTTACCGCCGAAGATCGCCAGTACGTCCGGTACCAGCAGGACCAGGAAGAACGACGTCATCGCCAGGGACCAGTTGCCCAGGCGCAGACCGGGAACACCGGTCAAGATACCGACCGCCAGCGCCACAGCTCCGGAGGCAGCGAGCTGGAGCAGAATGTCGGTGTGACCGGCCTGGGACATCAGACCCGCGGTGTAAGCACCGGCCGCGTACATCGCGGCCTGGCCGAGCGCCAGTTCACCGGCGAAGCCGAGGCTCAGGTTCAGGCCACTGACCACCAGTGCCAGGATGCAGGCCAATTGAATCTGCCGTGATGTCGACAGATCCAGCCCGAGGACCGGGAGCAGCAAGATCACTACCGCCAGGACCAACGGGATGATCCAGCTCGGAAGGGAACGGAAAGTCCGCCACGCGCTTACCATTTCACACCACCCGTTCTCGGACGTTGCCGAACAAGCCGGCAGGTTTGACCATCAAGATGACGATCAGCACCGTGAAGACGGCGATATTGCTGTACTGACTTCCCGCCCACAGGGCGGTGAACGATTCCACCAGGCCGACGGTCAGACCGCCGATCAAAGCGCCTGGCAGAGAGCCGAACCCGCCGATCGCCAACGCCACGAATCCCTTGAGGGCCAGCGCGGCACCCAACGTTGCAACTGCAAACGTCTTGGGACCGACCAGCAGTCCGAGGACACCGGCCAATGCACCCGAGAAGGCAAACGCACCCAGCGCCAAACGTCGGACGTTGACTCCGCGCAGCATCGCCGCTTCACGATCCTCGGAGATACCGATCAGAGCCAGACCCGTCATGGTTTTCTTCGAGACGTAACTCAACCCGATGACCAGTGCGATCGCCGCAACAAGCAGAGCGATCTCGACCGGATAGGTACGGCCGCCGAGTAGGGTGATCGGTTCGTTCGATCCGAAGAACGGAACCGTGAGAGGTTCACTACCCCAGATCAATTGGGTTGCACCGTTGAGCAGGGTGGCGACGCCCAACGTCGTGACCAACTGGTTCTGGTGATCGGCCACCGGTCTGATCGCGACGATCTCCTCGACCGAGGCGAGGAGCATCACTGTCACGGTTGCCATGACGGCCACCACGAGAACGGGGAGTTTCAGGGTCACCAGACCCGTGTAGGCGACGAAGGTGCCCACCATCATCAGCTGAGCTTGAGCGAAGTTGAAAGTGTTGGACGAAACGAAAACGATGTTGTACCCGATGGCAACCAGCACGTAGACCGCGCCGAGCGCCAATCCGGACCACAGAATGGTCATGACGCAGCCGGGTTTCCGAACTGACCGTTGAGGATCTTCGTCGGGCTGATGAACTTCAGCTCACTGGTATCCGGGTTCGGGCCGTGGTTGTCGGAGCTGAAGTTGTAGCGCGAGAGGAATGCGGTCTTGGCATTCTCCTGGACCTCTGCGGTTTCCAGTGCTTCGGCGAGCTTCTTCGGATCGGTCGAACTGCCGACCTTCTCCGCTGCCGCCGCGACGAGGGGGAATGCGTCGTAGTTGTCCGCGAGGATCAGCGTCGACGGGATCGAGCCCAGCGACGCCATCGTGTCCACCATCGTGGTGACGAGCGCGTTGTTCGGATCGAACACCGTGCTGGTGAACACCTGCGTCACGAGGTTCTTCACCTGTGGGGTGCCGAGCACACCGGCGGGCGGATCGTTGGCGATCAGGTTGGTGGCAGAGACCGACGTGTTGCCGATCAACGGCACGTCCCAGCCGAGTCGCTCCAGGCTCTGCAACACGTATCCGAGCGGGGCGCCGTACGCGTCCAACGCGATTGCCGTTGCACCGGCATTCTTCAGCGACTGCAACTGAGCCGTCATGTCCAGCGCGGCGGCGTCGTACTCCTCGTTGCCCGCAGCCTTCAAGCCGACCTTCTCGAGCGCACTGGTCATCTCCTCGCCGAAGAGTTCACCGTAGGCGGTACTGCCGTGCAGGACTCCGACGCTGCTGTAGCCCTTGGTCTTTGCATACTCGGAGATGCCGCGAGCGGTGTCGGTCGCACCCGGAGCCAGGTCGAAGTTCAGCGGGAACTTCGAGGGGTCCGTCGAATCGGGAGAAGGCGCCATGCTCAGCGAGAGGATGTTGTTCTGCTTGAGGATCGGGAGAACCGCAGCCGCAATCGACGAAGGACCCGAGTTGAGGTAGAGGTCAGGCTTGTTCCCCGAGTTGATGGCTTCGCGCAGCTTGGTGACGGCGATGGTTGCATCACCCGCGTCGTCGACAGTGGTGAGCTCGATCTGACGGCCACCGATTCCCCCGGCCTCGTTCTGGACCTGAACGCCGGCCTTGGTGGCCAGCAGCGAGGTCTGCGAGTTCGCCGCGAGAACGCCCTGTGCACTGATCCCGCCGGTCAACAGCACTCGGTACGGCGAATCCGCGCCACCTTCGGACTCCGAAGAACCACTACACCCCGCGAGAGCCAGAGCCGTCACGGCTACTGCCGCAACAAGAATGGGCCGACGATTCATGTCTGCACTCCTAGAACACATGTATGCACCGAACGTCAGGCGAATACCTGACGAAAGAAGGGTCGACCGGTGGACGCGCCTGATTTGGAGCACCAGCCGACCAAGCACCCGCTTGATGATCTAGCAAGCAGTTGCTTGGGTTGGAGCATAGAATGTGATCTGGATAACGTCAAACGCGTAAAAGAGGATTCATGGAAGCGGACGCTATGCACATTCAGGTCGCCTCGACAGACCGATTCCCGCTGGGTGGAAATGCCAAAACGGCCCCACGCCCTGCGGGATTCGATGAAATGAATCCGACAGGGCGTGGGGCCGTTTGTGACTAGGTCCGACTACCGCTGGTTGCGGGGTTTCCAGACCACCAACGCGTTGTTGCGCGGAATCGGAACGAGGTCCCGGCGGTAGCCCGCATGGACTTTCGCGATTTCCTCGGCCAATTCGCGGACGCGATGCTGCAAAGCCTCGACCTGGTTGGTCAGTTCGATGATCCGTTTGATTCCGGCAAGGTTGACGCCCTCGTCCTGCGAAAGCCGTTGCACCTCACGAAGAAGCGCAACATCACGCGGGGAGTAGCGTCGTCCTCCACCAGTGGTTCGATGAGGGGTGACCAAACCGAGTCGATCGTAGTTACGCAAGGTCTGCGCATGCATTCCGGCCAACTCGGCTGCCACCGAGATCACGAAGATCTGGGCGTCAGGATCGACCGTCGCATCCCATTGATTCTGCGGTCGTTCGGTCATCATGCACCGGCCCACCCGGCCCGTGGATCGAACCCGCTCGCCTTCTCGGCTTCGAGATAGGTCTTCAGCGCTTCGATCGCCGGGTCGTCCAACTTCTGCGGGACGGATACCTTGACGGTGACCAGAAGATCACCAGCACCATCGGGACGCTTGGGGATACCGCGTCCGCGAACTCGCAGAATGCGTCCGTCCACCGTCCCGGCCGGAACCTTCACTCCGACACGGCCCTCCAGGGTCGGCACGGACAGTGTCGTGCCGAGCACCAGTTCGCCGTAGCTCACCGGAACCGTCAGAGTCAGGTCGTCACCGTTGCGGCCGAAGACGCTGTCGGGCTTGACGCGGATGTTGACGAACAGGTCACCGGCCGGTGCTCCGCGGAGGCCCGCTTCGCCCTTGCCCTTGAGCCTGATCTTCTGACCGTCACTCACGCCGGCGGGCACGCGAACCGTGATGGTCCGTGTCCGGTTGGTGACGCCGCTACCGTGGCAGTCCTCGCACGGCGAGTCGATGATCGAGCCGGTTCCCCGGCAATCGTCGCACGGCTCACTGAATCCGAAGGCGCCCTGGTTCCGGCTGACAACGCCGGTTCCGTTGCAATGCGGGCACACTCGCGGGCTGGTGCCTGGCTTCGCGCCGCTGCCGTGGCACGTGGTGCACGACGTCGGACTTGTCAGACGAAGTGGGACGGTGACACCGAGCGCTGCTTCACGGAAGGCGAGCGTCGTCTCGGTCTCGAGATCCTTGCCTCGACGCGGGCGGTTGGGTGCGGCTGTGCGCTGGCCCGCTCCCCCGCGGTTGAACAATCCGCCGAAGATGTCGCCGAGGCCCGAGTCCTGCGCGCCGGCACCGCTGCCGAACAGATCGTTGATGTCGAAACCGCCGGCGCCGGGGTTGAATCCGCCGCCGCCTTGAGCGCGGGGGCCGAAGCCTCCGCTGGCAAAGAGGCGCCTGGCCTCGTCGTACTCCTTGCGCTTGTCCGGATCGGACAGAACGGCATGAGCTTCACTGACGGACTTGAAACGCTCTTCGGCCTTCGCATCGTCAGGGTTGGCGTCGGGATGAAGATCCCGAGCCAGCTTGCGATACGCCTTCTTGATTTCGTCGGCCGTCGCGGTGGACGAGACGCCCAGCTCCTTGTAGAAGTCCTTCTCGATCCACTCCCGTTGACTCACTGGGCGTCTCCTCCTCTCACTCTTACTTCGCTTCTTGTTCTGAACCGTCTGCAGGCTTGTCGCCTACCCGGTCCGTCACGGCCACCATCGCGGTCCGAAGGACCCGGTCGCCGAGCTTGTAACCCTTGCGCATGACCGTCCCGAGTACGGGGTCGTGGCCTTCGCCTTCATGCTGCACCGCTTCGTGGAGTGCGGGATCGAAATCGTCACCCTCGTTACCGAAGTCGGTCAAACCCAGACCCGTCAGGGTCGTGTTGAGCTTGTCCGCGAGTGCACGCAGTGGACCCGATTCGAGGTCACCGTGTGCCCGAGCGCGATCCAGGTCGTCGAGGATTCCGATGAGCTCGGTGATGACCGAAGCCCGCGCGGTTTCCTTGATGACCTGCTTGTCACGCTCGACGCGACGACGGTAGTTGGTGAACTCCGCCTGAAGTCGCTGCAGATCCGCAGTTCGTTCGGCGAGCTGATCGGTGGCGGATGCTTCCTCCACGATCGACTCTGCTTCCTGAACTACCCCTGTGTCTTCCGAGTCGAGCGGCGGCAGGGATCCCCCCGCCGCCTCTCCCTGTGCACCGGTCTCGGGGTCGACCGGGTTGTTCTCGGGGTTGTCCGAGGTCACTTCTTGTCCGAGTCGGTGGGCTCGTCGACAACCTCGGCGTCGACGACGTCGTCGTCATTGCCTGCGCCGTCGGTGTTTCCGGCCTCGTTCGCAGCGGAAGCCTCGTAGATGGCCTGGCCCAGAGCCTGCGACTCGGTGCCCAGCTTCTCCACTGCGGTCTTCACTGCAGCGATGTCGGTGCCTGCCAGGGCGTCGTTGACGTCCTTGACCGCTGCCTCGACCTTGGTCAGGATCTCCTCGGAGACCTTGCCCGCGTTCTCACCTTCACGCTGCTCCTTGACGAACTTCTCCGTCTGGTGGACCAGCGACTCGGCCTGGTTGCGAACCTCTGCCTCTTCGCGACGGGCCTTGTCTTCCTCGGCGTGAGCCTCGGCGTCCTTGACCATGCGCTCGATCTCTTCCTTGGACAGACCGGAGCCGTCCTGGATCTTGATCGTGTTTTCCTTGCCGGTGCCCTTGTCCTTCGCCGTCACGTGCACGATGCCGTTGGCGTCGATGTCGAAGGTGACCTCGATCTGCGGAACGCCACGCGGGGCAGGCGGCAGATCGGTGAGCTCGAAGGAACCGAGCAGCTTGTTGTGCGAAGCGATTTCGCGCTCACCCTGGAAGACCTGGATCTGCACCGAAGGCTGATTGTCGTCAGCGGTGGTGAAGGTTTCGGAACGCTTCGTGGGGATCGTGGTGTTGCGCTCGATGAGCTTGGTCATCACGCCACCCTTGGTTTCGATACCGAGGGAAAGCGGCGTGACGTCGAGGAGCAGAACGTCCTTGACCTCACCCTTGAGCACGCCGGCCTGGAGTGCGGCGCCGACTGCGACGACCTCGTCCGGGTTGACGCCCTTGTTGGGCTCACGGCCACCGGTCAGTTCACGAACCAGATCGGAGACGGCCGGCATACGGGTGGAGCCACCGACGAGCACGACATGGTCGATGTCCTTGACGGCGATTCCGCTGTCCTTGATCACTGCCTGGAACGGCGCACGAGTGCGATCGAGCAGGTCCGAGGTGATCTTCTGGAACTCGCTGCGAGTGAGCTGCTCGTCCAGGAAGAGCGGGTTCTTGTCCGCGTCGACCGTGATGTACGGGAGGTTGATGGAGGTGCTCTGCGAACTGGAGAGCTCGATCTTCGCCTTCTCCGCAGCCTCACGCAGACGCTGCAGCGCCATCTTGTCCTTGGTCAGATCGATGCCGTTCTGAGCCTTGAACTTGTCGACCAGCCAAGCGACGACGCGCTCGTCCCAGTCGTCGCCACCGAGGTGGTTGTCACCGGAGGTTGCGCGAACCTCGACGACGCCGTCGCCGATTTCGAGCAAGGAGACGTCGAAGGTGCCGCCACCGAGGTCGAAGACCAGAATGGTCTGCTCGGTGTCACCCTTGTCCAGTCCGTATGCCAGTGCAGCCGCGGTGGGCTCGTTGACGATACGAAGGACGTTGAGGCCGGCGATCTGGCCGGCTTCCTTGGTTGCCTGACGCTGTGCGTCCTCGAAGTACGCGGGGACGGTGATGACGGCGTCGGTGATGTCTTCGCCGAGGTAAGCCTCCGCGTCACGCTTGAGCTTCATGAGCGTGCGGGCGCTGATTTCCTGCGGCGTGTACTTCTTGCCGTCGATTTCCACGTTCCAGTCAGTGCCGATGTGGCGCTTGACGGAGCGGAGGGTGCGGTCGACGTTCGTGACTGCCTGGTTCTTCGCGGGCTGACCGACGAGAACCTCGCCGTTCTTGGCAAATGCGACCACCGAGGGGGTGGTACGTGAGCCTTCGGCGTTGGCGACCACTACGGGCTCGCCGCCCTCCAGCACTGCAACTACCGAGTTGGTCGTACCGAGATCGATACCGACTGCACGAGCCATAGTGTTCCTACCTTTCGTTCTGCGGTTCTCTGCCCGAGTGGTTGATCTCGAACATGACCGCGAGTTTTTCGCTTGGTGAGCGTCCTCCGCTCAAGTTTGCCTCCGACCGTGGCCGGGAGTCAACTTGAAGTTGAGCCGAGGGCGCTCAAGCTTGTCGAAATGGTCAACTACAGCCCACGTAGATTTGTTCCCGCCTTCCCCGAAAAGCCGGAAAAGTGCGCCACATCACTTCCGTATCTCTCCGAATGGCTACGATCGGCCGGTGACCGATCCCGACAGTTCTCCCGCGCGACCTCCTCGCCCGTCACCTCCACGCCCGGCACCCGAGCGACCCGACGTCTCGGTTCGGCCGCTCCGACCTGCAGCGAGCGACGAGACACCCAAAGCCGTGACATTGTCTTCCTCTGCCTGGATCGGCTCGTTCGTCGTCCTGGCCGGAATCGCCGGAGTGGTAGTCACCAGCCTCGACGACGTCCGGTCAGCCCTCGAGGAATCGACTGCGCGCGACAATCCCGGATACTCGTCCGCCGACATCTCCGATGCCGTGACGGTCGTCCTGGTGGGCAGCGGCGGCGGCGCTCTCGTCCTGGTCCTGCTCGCACTCATGAGCCTTCAACTCCTCCGTGCCCGCAAGGACGCCGGGCGGGCGATGACGGCGATCGTGGGAGTCGTGAGCATCGCGGCCGGACTCGGCTTCATGTCTCTGGTCGACGGCGCTGCGGATATCGGCGCTGGAGTTCTGAGATGGGGTCCGATTCTCTACTGCGTCCTTGTCGCAGTGGCGGCGATCGCTCCGTTCACTCCCGGTGTCAGCACCTGGTTGCGAGTACGCCGATGAAGGTTCACGTACAACTCGACTCCGCGCCGGGCGCGGGCGCTGCTCGCAGCCGTGAACTCGCGGAGACCGGCGCCGGCGGCCTGTTCACCTTCGAGGGACCACACGACGTGTTCTTCCCACTCGTCGAAGCGGCATCGGCCGTCGACCTCGACCTGATGACCAACGTCGCCATCGCGTTCCCCCGCAGTCCCATGCATCTGGCGCATTCGGCCAACGACCTGCAGTTGCTCAGTCGCGGGCACTTTCGCCTGGGTCTCGGATCGCAGATCAAACCGCACATCGAAAAACGCTACAGCGCAACGTGGTCGCGTCCAGCGGCCCGCATGAAGGAGACGGTCGCCGCGGTCAAGGCGATCTTCACGGCATGGGAGAACACTTCGACGCTGAACTTCCGCGGCGAGTTCTACACCCACACACTGATGCCACCGACGTTCGATCCCGGCCCCAATCCCTATGGGCCGCCGCCCATCCTGATGGGGGCACTCGGGCCGGTGATGACCCGAACGGCGGCGGAGGTGGCCGACGGACTACTGGTCATGCCGTTCCACACACACCGCCATTTCCTCGAACGAACACTTCCGGCCGTCGATGCCGGTCTTCGTGAATCCGGCCGCACCCGAGAAGAATTCACGATCATCCCGCAGGTCATCGTCGGCGTCGGCCGCGGCGACGAACAACTCGCCGCGGCTGCACGAGGCGTCCGAGCCCTGCTCTCGTTCTACGGTTCGACGCCCGCATACCGTCCGGTGCTCGACGTCGAAGGGTGGGGCGAGGTCCAACCGGAACTCAATGCCCTGTCCAAGCGAGGCGGCTACGCCGACATGGCATCACTGATCACCGATCCGATGCTGACCACACTCGCCGTCGTCGGCACCCCCGAAGAGTGTGCGGCCGAGATTCGGCGGCGGTTCGGCGAGCATGCCGACGAGGTGTGCTGCTACTTCCCCGGTTACGACGCAGAACCGGCCGACGTGGCGTCGCTGATCTCGTCTCTCGACTGAACTGCTCAGGCTCGCAGAGTGCGTGCCAACTCGACGAGCGATTCCCGGGCAGCGCGCAGGCTTTCGTCACCCTGCTCGATCAGAGGTGCCATCGCCGGAATACGGTGCGCCAACGTCAGTTCCGCGGTGATGACGGAGACATCCATTCCCATCGACACCCCGAGCACCTGCACGAGTGGCGGGACGGTGTGATCGTTGGCCTCGTTCCCCGAACCCGGCCCATAGGTGTTCCCACGGCTGGACACGATCACCACCGGCTTACCGGCCAGCGGCTGAGTGCGCGTGTCGAAAGGCACCGTCGTCCCCAGGACGTGTACGTAATCGATCCATGCCTTCAACGTGGACGGGATCGACCAGTTGTACATCGGTGCACCGATCACGACTACGTCCGCAGCGATAAGTTGCTCGATGATCCGAGCCTGCAGTGCTTCCGCGGCGGGATCCGGAATCTCCCCATCGACTCGCAAGCGTGGTGCGTAGTGCAGGGCCGCATCCGCGAGGTGCGGCAACGGATCCCGATGCAGGTCCACCGTCACCGTCGTGTGATCCGGGCTGTTCTTCGACCACTGCTGAGCGAACAGGGCAGTCAGATCACGCGAGGTCGAGTTGTGGAGTTCGGCAGACGAATCGATGTGAAGTAGCTGTGGCATCCCTCATCACTACCAGAGCGCGCTCAACTCTTCTCCGCGGCGAGATCGGATTCTGCCGCGTACTGCGCCAGCAGAACACGTTCGCGCTCGCGATGCGGATAGAAGAACGTCACCACCGCGGCCCCGGCGCACACGATGATGATCGCCGCGATGTAGGCGTTCGTATCCCCGTCCAGGAAGGCGTTTTTGGCGGCGGTCATGATTTGGTCCGCGTATTGCGGGTAGCGTTCCGCCAGAACTTCGGCGCTGGAGAAAGATTTGGTGAGCGCGGCCTGAGTTTCGGGAGTCACCTCCGATGCGTTCGGTGATGACGAGATCGCATTACCCAACGATTTTGCGTACCCGGCCGTGAGTATTCCGCCGAGAATCGACTGCATGATGGCCCCGCCCAGGTCGCGTTGCAGGTCGGACGTTCCCGACGCCATACCCGCGCGATGCACGGGAACGGATCCGGTGAGAGAACGAGATGCCGGTGTGCCGGCCAGGCCGACGCCGATGCCGACCAGTGCGTAGGCCAGCGCGACCTGCCAATACTGGGTGCTTTCGTTCCACAGGAACAGCGCGACGAACAACCCCAGAACGACGAACAAGTAGCCGGAGAGCAGCGTGACGCGGGCGCCGTACCTTTCGATCATGGTCGCCGAGCGCGGCGCAACGATCACCATCGCCAGCGCAGCCGGAATGATGGCCGCACCGGCCGCCAGCGTCGAGTAGCCGAGGACGTTCTGCAGGAACTGCTGGCCGATGAACATCGCACCCATGAGCGAACCGAACACGACCAAACCGCCCACCGCCGCGACCCAGAAGGTCGGGCGCGCGGCTACGTGAAGATCGAACAACGGATTGACCGCACGTCGCTGTTGCAGGAAGAACCCGATACCCGCGACGACCGCTATCGCCCCGAGCACGAGAGCCAACGTGCCCGAACCCTTCACCGGCGCGAAGTTGATGGACAACACCAGCGCCCCGATGAAGACGATCGACACTGTGCCGCCGAGGTGATCGACCCGCTCGGTCGTCTCGTTGACGTGAGCGGGCACCAACACCAGCGAACAGATCAGGGCCACGAGAGCCAACGGAAGGGTGACGAAGAAGACCGAACCCCAGTGAAACTGCTCGAGCAGCGCCCCCGAGACGATCGGACCGAGTGCTGAAATCGCGCCACCGATTGCCGACCACATGGCAATCGCCTTGGTTCGTGCCGGCCCGGCCCACAGCGCCGTGATGATCGCCAGCGTCGTCGGGAATGCCAGACCTGCCGACACGCCCCCGACTATCCGAGCGAGGAACAGCACTTCGAAGTTCCCGGCGAATCCCGCCACGATCGACGCCGGAATGGACAGCGCCATACCGGTGACCAGCAACATCTTGCGGCCGTATCGGTCTCCCAAGGCCCCCAGGTAGAGCACCGTTCCGGCCAGGCCGAGCGAGTACCCGACCGCGATCAGGTTCAGTTGCGTCTGGCTGGCGTCGAAGGCCCGCCCGATGTCCGGCAGCGCGACATTCGCGACCGAGAGGTTGAGGTTCGCGACCGCAGCGACCAGGATGAGCGTCCCCAGGACGAGGGTGGCTCGATCCGGTGAAGCGGACTTGATGTCACTCGCCATGCGCGTGCTCCCATCGAGGTGGGACCCGGACCTGGGAGTTATGCCCGGATCATCCCGAACTCAAGATAGAACCCTCTCCAGGCGCTCGCACAGTGAACGGGTCCCTATTCGGGCACAATTTCAGCCAAGACGCCCTCGGCGCTGCGGGCAGCAACCAGGCAGGCGCGCGAGGTAAACCTGTCGAAGAGCGGATGCCTGGACAACTCGCGCCATCGCCGGACAGCCGCGGTAGCCCGCGCACGCTGCACCTCCGGCGATTCTTCCGGTTCGCAGCCCAGACGGTCACTGGCCCGGATTCCGTAGCCACCGATCAGTCTTTGCAGTTGTGCCAGGTCGTCGGGTGGCAGATCCGTGTGTACCGAACGAAGTCGCCCGAGCAGTCGAAGTTCGTGGAAACCGTGAACGTCGGCGAGCAACCGTTGTGCCTCTGCCGCGATCTGATCGCCTTCCTCACTCGGATCGGCTTCGAGGATCCTGCCCAACGTCACCAGAGCGGTGTGCGATTTCAGTTGATCCGCGCGCTGCCCGAATTGAACGTCGATCACCTGACGCAGTTCGTCCAGTCCGCTTCGCTCCAACAATTCCGCGGCCAGGGACGGGGAATCAGTGGCGCCCAGCTTGATCGACGTCACGGCGAGACGAATTCCGAAGAGCCCGAACCGATCGGCCAACTGCGCGCGCATGGCCGCGTCGACCGGAAGCGGACTGTCCTGCCTGGCAAAACGGTCCGCGGAGAGCAGCGCAAGGCTCAGATCCTCGGCCGGAACTTGCGCGAGCGCCGAGAAGGCCGCGAACTCACTCTGCCGCATCGTCCGAGCAGCGAGGGCGAGCAAACCTGCCACCGGAACCACCGACTGGCACAGGCCGGTTCGCTCCAACTCCTCGGCAAACCGTGCCGCGACGTCCTTCGCCGAGGACAACGCGTCGAGTCTGCCTGCGCCGACCTCGTCAGCACGCGAGAGAACACCGATCACTCCGAGCGGGCCGGATTCTCCGCCGACATGATCAGCGATCTTCCCGAGGAACTGCATGTCGCTGGCGTTCAGGGCGCGCAGCAGATAGACCACTGCATCCGCGCCCGGTGCCCCGCCGTCGGGAACAAGCATGTCCCACGTTCTGGCCGAAACCTCGGTCGAGAGCGACGAGGTACCAGGGGTGTCGATGATCGTCGTGCGAGCCAATGCCGAAGACGGCCAGTCGACGTCGATGCGGTCCACCGAGTCTGCGGTGTACTCCCCCAGATCGAACGTGAGCCTGCCGTCGCGGCGCGTCACCGGCACGTTGAACTCGGCACCGTTCTCGGCCGTCGCGGTCACCTGCGGCGTTGTCCCGTTCCGATACCAGGTGACGACGCGCGTGCATTCGGTCGCGTCAGTCGGCGCTATATCCTGTCCGACAAGCGAATTGAGCAGCGTCGACTTACCCGCCTTGAGGGAGCCGGCGAGCGCCACTCGGAGTGGCTCGTCGAGCCTGGCTGCACATTCTTCCAACTGGACTCGCGTCTGCGGCTGGTCCGCGTAGACCCGTCTGGCGTGGTCGATCAGTGCGTGTGCCGACTCCACGGCGGTCAGAGCAGTCGCGGCATTCATGCGTTGGTCACCTTTGCCGAAGCAGGAGCGGGAGTTTCGCCGATCAGCGTTCCGGCAACGGCATCAAGCTCTGCGACGACGCGCATGTCGGTCTCCAGACGCTTGATACGAGCTGCATGTTCACTCGACTCCAACTGCGCGGCTTCCTGCGTGGCGCGGAGGGATTCGTTGATCGAGCGCAGCGCCTGCTCGGCGATGTCGGTGAAATGATCCCGCAGAAGCCGCTGCACCAGGCGGAGGCGATCCTTCGACTCCTTGCCCACCTGGAAGCTGACGTCGTCGGCAAACCGTCGGATAGCCGCTTTCGCCTCGGCCCGACGCTTGAGCACCTGCGCTTGCTTGTCTTCGCGATAAGCCTTGGTACCCAGCAGAACCCCGGCTCCGATCGAGATCGGGTTGACCAGTGCCATGCCCATCATCGTGGTGATCAAGCCGAACATCAGGACGCCGCCGTACGAGCCGCGCATGCCGACCAGGACCTTCTGAGTGATCCCGATTCGGCCGGATTCGAGGTCCGACAACGCGCCAACCGGTTCCAGGAAACCGTCGGTGTCGGCAACGTCGAGATGCGGGAGCGCGACGTCGCCGGTCTCCGCAAAGTGCTGCGCCACAACCTCTGCCAACCATTGAGCTCGATCGTGAGCCCACACGAAGTTGTCTCCGATGGCGGTGGCAATCTCCTGTTCGAGCCACTCCCCTACTACGTCCCAGTCCTTACCGGGATCGCCTTCGTCGACAGTCTCCTCGGCCTGGCGGGTGACCCGGCGCAACCGGTCCCGGAGGTCGTGATCGATGTCGGCGGCGAGGTCTGCAATGCCGTCGCCGAGGCTCTGTTGCCAGAGTGAGGTCTTCTTGTGCAGTTCCTCGGCCGCTACCCGAGCACGCTGCAGGCCGGCAACCGCTGCCTGAGCTGTCGACGGATCCTTCAACGCCGCAAGCTCACTGCCCATCTCCAACGTCAGATGCGCTGCCGCGGAACGGACGTCCATCGCAACGGCGCGTCGAGTGTTCGACTCGGCACGCGCAACGACGTTGTCCCGCAAGAACTGATAGAGGTCCAAAAATCCGGATTCCGCTTCGAGTTCCTTGTCCCCCAGCCTCAGAGCGTGCGACCGCAGTACCGAGGAGATCGGAATGAGCGGCAGGTCCAACCCGGCTCGCTGGAGATGTCCGCGATCGGCGTCGAGGATCTGCCGCCAGTGCGGGTACAGATCGGTCTTGCTGATCAACCCGGCTACCGCAGGACACAGATTGACGACCTGGCGGATGAATCCCAACTCCGGTTCGGTGAACTCCTGGCTGGAGTCCGACAGAACCAACACTGCATCGGCCGCAGTGATCAATCCCAATGTTCCTGCAGCATGAGGATTTCCATGACCACCGACACCGGGGGTGTCGATCAGAACCAAACCGTCGGCCAACAGAGGACTGGGAACACCCACTTCCACACGCAGAACTTCACGCCCTTCGGCGCGAGGCGTGGCCGGCGTGATCCCCATCAGTTCTTCGAGTGGGAGGGGCACCCGAATGGGCGCCGCACCCGGATCGGCGAGAATCAGTTCGGCGACCGCGGTCTCCGCGTGCTGAACGACCGTCGCCACGGCAGTGGTCTCGTCGTCACCGACCGAGCACACGTCGATGCCGAGCAGAGAATTGACGAACTGGCTCTTGCCCTGCTTGAGGGGTCCGACCACCACGATACGAATACGCGGATCATTGACTCTGACCTGAGCATTCTCGAGTCGGCGCACCAGATCCGTTCGCCCGAAATCCTTCGCCACGACTGCTGTTCGTTCGAGCAACGACGCCGTCGACGACGCGACGCGCGCCTTCCGACTGCTTACCTGACTCGCTGAATCACTCATGAGCTTCGTTGACCCGCAATTCTTCCCGACTCGAATATCCGGCCCTGCGAACGCATAGCGCGCGCAGGGCCGGATTTGTTACATCAGGTCATTTTGACCGATTTCAGTTCCTGCGTCAGCAGATCAGGGATGCAGGTGATCGACAACCGCAACCGGGTCGATGTGATCGACCGGCGCTGCAACCGAATCCTCGGCGAAGAGCGAGTGCCCGGTATCGGCGCTCAGTCCCGAATCGGAGCCCGAACCGAAAGCATCGGTCGCATCGATCGACGACCACGGGTTCAGCGCACCGGTCAACGAACTCGTCAGGTCGGACACTCCGCTGACTGCTCCACCGAGTGATCCACCCAGGTCAGCGACGCCGCCGCCGCCAACGGTACCGCCACCGTCGACGGTGCCACCAGCAGCCGCGGCTGCGTCGGCACCGATCGAACCCGTCACGTCGGTAGCTGCTCCGACAGCCCCGCCGAGCGATCCACCGAGATCGGTGACGCCGTTCAGTGCTGCGCCGAGCGACCCTCCCAAACCGGCTGCCGCGTTCGTGGCTGCGTCGAGACCTGCGGTTGCGTCGAGACCTGCTGTTGCGTCCAGAGCACCGCCCACCGTCGCTCCAAGATCGCCGGTCACAGCACCGAGGTTCAGTCCGTCCGCCGCGATACCTCCGAGGTCGACGGAAGGCAGTTCAGCGGAGATCGGGCCAAGGTTCACTGCGCCGAGGTCGACGGAAGGCAGGTCGGCGCCGATCGAACCGGTGTCGATTCCGCCGAGGTTCAGTGCCGTGTCCAGCGCTCCACCGAGTGCACCTTCGGCACCGAGAACGCTGTCGAGTGAGCCCCCCAGTCCGAGGCCGGCGCCCAGCGCACCGTCCAGCGCGCCGGTGAGGTCCGTGCCCACGGAACCGACAGCACCCAAGCCACCTGCACCTGCGAGAGCGGTGTCGAGAGCCGCAGCCACACCGGCGGCCAAGCCTGCTTCGCCGCCCAGGCCGAGTGCACCACCGAGGTCGATTCCGGTAAGTCCACCTGCGCCCAGCGCCGCGTCGAGGGCGCCGCCGAGTCCACCTGCGAGCCCGGCATCGACGCCGAGCGCCGAACCGAGGACGCCTTCGAGAGCCGTCGACAGATTCGCGCCGCCGCCCAGAGCCGCTGCGAGGTCTGCGCCGAGACCGCCTTCGATGTCGAGTGCTCCCCCGAGCAATCCGCCCAGTGCGCCGCCCAGGTCGGCTCCGACCGTTCCGCCGGCGCCGAGGGCACCGGAGAGTGCTGCGCTGAGCTGAGCGCCGAGGTCCGCGCCGCCGCCGAGTACGGCGTCAAGGTCGAGTCCTCCGCCGAGGCCCAGTGCTGCGTCGAGTGCGCCGCCGAGTGCAGTTTCCAATCCGCCACCGACGCCGAGTGCGCCGCCGAGTGCGCCGCTCAGGGCAGCACCGAGGTCGAGGCCGCCTGCGATATCGGTGAGGACGCTGACATCCGTGATCGCTCCGAGGACGCCGCCGAGCGATGCACCCAGATCGGCGCCGATCGTGCCGCCGGCTCCCAGGACACCGGAGAGCGCGCCGGACAATGCCGTGCTGAGGTCGCCCGTCAGAGCGCCGGCCAGATCCAGGCCGCCGCCGAGGGCAAGGGCGGATTCCAGAGCGCCGGTCAGGCTCGCCCCCAGTTCGCCGCCGATGTCGAGAAGACCACTGAGGTCTGCTGCGCCGCCGAGGAGTCCACCGAGAGCCAGTCCGAGATCGGCTCCGAGATCGCCACCGATGGCGAAGACGGGTGCGAGAGCTCCGCTGAGCCCTGCCGTGAGGTCGAGTCCGCCGACCGCGCCGATCGCGGCGTCGAGGGCTGCTCCCAGTTCCGCGGTCAGGCCGCCGGTCACCCCGAGGGCACCGCCCAGAGCCGCGCTGAGCTGTGCGCCCAGATCGAGAGCTCCCTCGAGATCGAGTGCACCACCCAGACCGAGACCGGCTTCGATGACAGCGCCGAAGGCTGCACCGAGGTCGGCACTGATCTCGCCGCCGATGGCAAGCGCAGCACTGAGGGCTGCTGCGAAGTCGCCGACCAGGTCGAACTGGCCGCCGAGGGCTCCTCCGACTCCGAGGCCCGCGCCGGCGCCGAGACCCAGGCTGCCGCCCAGACCGCCACCGAGACCACCGGTGAGGCCGCCGCCGATTCCGAGTCCGCCGCCGATTGCACCGGCAGCGGACGCGCCGGCGTTGACGATCGCGGACAGGTCGGCGCCGCCACCGGCAAAGAGGCCGGACTCGGCGACCAGCGGAGCGACCGCGACGATGTCGGCGGGGCTGACGTCGCACAGACCGGCAGCATTGAGGGCCGCAGTCGGGTTGGCGCAGTAGTTGGCAGCTGCCTCGTCGTCACGAAGTAGCCCGAGGATGAATTCGAGTACGGCGTTCGTTGCCATGGCGGGTTCTCCTGAAGTTCGTTGACCGGGTTGTTGCCGGTGGGTTGTTGCCGGTGATCCGGAAACTGGTGCGCTGCCAGAGGTAGCGAGTGGAATCAACGCTAAGAACTTTTGCGGTGGGGGCCAACGGGGTGCACCCCCCTCATCTGCAGGGGCGGACGGGGAAGTCCCCTATGGGCTACGCCCGGTCGGATTAGGGGATTTGCCCCGATTAGGGGATCGGCCCCCTACTTCTTCGCGACGCCTCCGATCCGGTAACGATCTTGGTCCTGAAACCGACATCGCAGACAACCGCGACAGTCCTTCTGTCGCCCACGACCAGGGGAGTTCGTTCATGGCGGCAGGGCTCGGCATCAGCATCGGTTCGGCCACTCTCGTAGCTGTCACCGACGGCTCGACCGGTGAAACGCAACAGGTCCGCTTACCCAGTGCACTGCAATTGGACGACGGATCCGTCATCACCGGATTTGTCGAGCGCGTCGGCGACCCGATTCCGATACTTGCCGCCGACGGTACCGAGTACCGTGGCGAGGCTCTCGCGGCAACAGCGGTAGGCGCGCTCGTGGGCCAGGCGGACGGCGATGAAGGGACAACCGTTGTCCTGGCTCACCCGGTGGCGTGGAACCGCCACACAACACGCACCATGGAGTCCGCGCTGGACGATGCCGGCGTTCACGGGGCTACTCTCGTCGCCGAACCTGCGGCCGTCATGGCGTGGCTCGCCGCTTCCGGAACTGCTGTCAACGACGGTCTGACCGTCGTCTACGACCTCGGCGCTCGCTCGCTCGACGTCACGATGATGTCCACGACCGGCGGACGGAGCGAAATCTTCGGAAAGCCACTGCGCAGCGAGGACATCGGCGGCGACGAATTCGATCACCTCGTCACCGTGCACCTGCTCGATGCGGTTTCCGACCACTTCGCAACCCTTGATCCGTTTGCTCCCGAGACGATTGCCGCGCTGGAAACTCTGCGCGAGAATGCCCGCGCAGCCAAGGAGGAGCTTTCCACCGAGACGGAAACCGTTGCCCGAGTGGCGCTTCCCGGCGCCCTGAGCGACATCCGACTCGTCCGTTCCGAGCTCGAGGATCTGATCCGGCCCGCCCTCACCGAATCGGTGGCTTTGGTGCGTGAAAGCCTGCGATCTGCCGGCGTCGAGTCCAGTGACGTAAATCAGGTTGTTCTGGCCGGAGGAAGCTCGTCCATTCCCCTAGTCGCCGAACTGTTGTCTGCGGAGCTTCGTGTCCCGGTGATCGCCGACGCCGATCCAGCGTCGTGCGCGGCGTCCGGCGCCGCGGCCCTCGCACTCGACGCCAGAGACTCGCACGTGCCGGCCGCCGCCACTGCAGTGATTCCCGTCGAGCCGTCGCGCAAGCCCGCACCGGTTCCCACCTTCTCCACCCCGTTGCTTGCCGAGCCGACCGAAGAAGAGAACACGGCGACTCGACGCTCGTCGAGAGTGGGTGTCGTTGCTGCAGTGGTGGGAGCATTCATCGTGCTCGCCGCAGGCGGACTCGGAATCGGAACAGCCATGGACAAGATCAACATTCCGTCCAGTTCGGCGAACACCACCAACGAGTCCACCTCGTCCACCGCTTCGACCACACCGGGCTCTACTCCCGGCAGCACCACGGCAGCCGAAGCAGCAGGCACCGGATCCACGACTGCGAACAACGGTACTCAGAACAATCAGCCCGGATCTCCCGCTGCCGCAGCGGGTTCGACGACGGCGCCAGGGGCAGTGCCGGTTGCCGGCGCACCGGCTGGATCCGCGCCCGCACCGGGCGAGACCGCTCAGTCGGCGCCTGCACCTGCCGCACCCGGCGCCCCGGCTCCCGCACCAGCCCCCGCCCCCGGCCCGGCACCCGCGCCCGCGCCCGCCCCGGGAGCAGGCGTCGGAACCGGTATCGGTGATGCTGCGACCGGCATCGGCAACGGAGTCGGCGGTCTGGTCGACGGCGTCGGGAACGGAGTCGGCGGCGTGGTCGGAGGCCTCGGTAACGTCGTCGGTGGTGTCGGCAACGTGGTCGGTGGTGTCGTCGGCGGCGTCACCGCGCCGATCCGCTGACCGGACGGCTTTCGATGAACCGTGACAGCGGCGCCGAATCGTCCTACATCGCGGGACTTTTGCGCGGCATCGACCTGACTGCATCGCCACTGCGCCTGTTCGTCACCGGGACCGACGCCAGCGCTCGGCCCCAAGTGACGAGAGCGGTACGGAAGAGAATCGAATCGGGTGACAAGCCCGTGGTCACCGCAGTCACGCTTGACGCCCCGGTCGATGCGATCGTGGTGATCGCGGACGCGCAGGCTCTGACCTCCGACGAAATCCGCGCCCTGAACGAACTGGTTCACCGTGACGACCTCGGAGTTGTCATCGCCTCCGATCGGATCGATCCCCCACTCGCACCGATCTATTCGAACATCTCGAGTTTCGGCACCGTCCTTCATCTGAACCCGTTGAACCGATCCGACATTCGGAAGATCGCCGCAGAGCGAAGAGTTCCGCTCGACGACCGTGCCGTGCTGGCGCTCGAGCACCTTGCCGGTGGTTCCTTCGGGGCCGTCGAAGCGTATTTCGCCGCCGCCTCGGCGGGCCGCCCGGAAATGGCGACAGCCGTACGCACACACATCCTCCATCAGGTCACCGCTCTGCATCCGATCGAGCGGGAGATCCTCGAGGTTTCACTCGCCGTCCCGGACATCGACGCCTTCGAACTCGATCTGGGACAGGAGAAGTTCAGCCTCACAGCGGCATTCGACCGAGCACTGGCGACCGGCCTTTTCGGTTCCCGATCACCTCTCGTCGCAAGCGTGCTGGCCGAGTCGACCAGCACCGCGCGCATCCGCAGCGAGCTGATCAGAATCGTCGAATCACGCGCGCACGCGCGAACTCTCGACGTCGACACCGCGCGACAACTTTTCGACTCCGGCATCCGCCACCGCGACCTCACGGCCGTACTACGAGACGCAGTCGACGGCAGCACACCGGCGGTCGCGGCAGATCTCCTCCGTCGCGTGAATTCGATCGAGGCTCTCAGCCTGGCCGACACGCTTCTGTACGCACAGGTCTCGGCTCGAAGTGGTGACCTCGACACCGCTTGCCGCCTGGCCGATTCCGTCATCGCCGAACCCGATCCCGGCAACGCGCAACTGGCGGCGGCGGTACGAATCCGCGCAGCTTCATCCGCGGCGTGCGGCCAACTCGGCGCCGCTGCAGATCTCTACACCTGGCTCGGTCCGGAGCGCACCGGAACCGAATCCCCCTTCGCCGCAATCACCTTCCTCGGCATCGGCAAGGTCGACGACGCGAACGCAGCACTGACCGGAATCACCGGATCACCGTCGAGTTCCACGGTCGGCGCTGCGACCCTGGCCAATGGGCTGATGCAGTCGGTGACGGGAGTCGCACCGACTGCGCTCAACACGATGTCGCGCGCGCTCTCGCTCCCCGGCGGAGCAGACACATCTGCATTCCAGCCGGATTCCGCCCCGGCACTGGTAGCTCTTGCACTCCTGCACAACGGCGCCCACGAACGGGCCGCCACTGTCGTCTCGGCCGCGATCGCCGCCGTCGACGCAAGCAGCCACACGTGGGCGCGGCTCCACATCCTTCGCGCCTGGATCGCGATGGTCCGCGGGCAGGACGCGGTCCTCGAGGGCCTTCCGGACGAGGTGGTCCGCGGCCCCCTCCGCGAGCGCGACTCACTGTTTCTACACGCGCTGATCGTCGGCCTCGCTCGTCGCACCGGCGATCTCGCTCAGTTACGTCGAGCTTGGTCGGGCGCAGCAGGCGCCCTCTCTTCGTGCAGCGTAGATCTCTTCAATCTCCTCCCCGTAGGCGAACTGTGGCTTGCCGCAGTGCGACTCGACGAGACCGAGCAGGTCGAGCATCTGGTCGACGGCGCGCGCTCGCTCCTGCGCGCACTCGGTGAGCCGCCGCTGTGGTCTTCGCCGCTTCATTGGTACGGCGTCCAGGCATCGATCCTCGCGCAGTCACCCGCCGACCTCCTTCCGCATGCGCACGCACTCGCGGAATCAGCCAAAACCCACACGTACGCAGCCGGTTTGGCGACCGCAGGCCGCCAGTGGCTCCTCCTCCTCCAGGGCAGCGTCGACGCCGACGATGTCGAAGCCGCGGCGCGGATGCTGAGTCGGATCGGACTCCCTTGGGACGCAGCCCGCCTCGCCGGCGAAGCAGCGCTCCGCACACCGGACACCAAATCGGCGACGGCATTGCTCCACGTCGCGCGCTCGCTACGCACAGCGTCGACGGCCGAGACGAACGGAACCGATTCGGTCGACAATGCGGCGCCACCGTCGGTACTGACCGAGCGCGAACAAGAAGTTGCCGAACTCGTCGTCGTCGGCCTGACGTACCGGGAAATCGGCGAACGTCTCTACATCTCCGCCAAAACCGTCGAGCACCATGTCGCACGCATCAAGCGTCGCGTCGGCGCGCAGTCTCGTTCGGAACTGCTCACCATCCTTCGTAGCATGACACCGGCGAACAAATAGTTAGCTGAATATTGTCCGGACGGTTGCATTTATCCGTTCAAGTGATAGTTTTCACAGGAATCAGGGCATACATGCCGAGCAAAGTTCGGTAACTGTGAAACGGGGATCGCTATGAAGTGGGGAGTCGGACTCGCCGTCGGCAACAAACAAAGCATTGCCGCGATCGCGAAACCCGACTCGGCACCAATGATCCTCGAACGCGAATCGGTGCTGCACCGCGCTCCTGACGGCACCGTGCAGCTAGGTGGAACCGCGACAGGATCCGCCGGCTTGCGGGGGTTCCTCGACAGGGTCGGAACTGACGATACCGACAACTTCTCCGAGCACATGACCCGAGGAGAGGAACTCGTAGCGACAGCGATGTATTGCCTGGTCAAGGAGGTCCGGACACTCACTGACCAGAGTCCGAACATCTCCGCGGTGATCCCGGCTGGCTGGTCGAACGATTCTGTCGCCGCGCTACGTGACGCACTCGACAGTATGGATCTCGACGGCGTCGACCTGATTCCGGAAGAGGAAGCCTCCGCGGCTTGGCTCGCGGATCCGGAGGCCGCCGACAGAGCAGCTCGCGGAGCAGCAGCGTTGGCCGCGCCTTTCGCGATCGCCCCTACCCAACCCGAACCCGAACCAACCGACCTGGCCGAGCCGGAGGGAGTCCCCGAGGAGTTTCCACCGTTCGTCCTGATCGAGCCGGAGCCGGAAAGTGACGCAAAGGTCCCGGTCGCGAAAGCACCGAGCGTCGACGGCTGGCTGAATCGTCAGTGGCAGTCGGAGCGCCGACCGATCATCGTCGCAGCAGTCGCCGCAGTTTTTCTGACGCTGTCGGGTTGCGCGGCAGCGCTCGTCATCGGGCACACGTCGACGGTTCCGGCGCCTCGGATTCTCGACGCACAATCTCCCGTGTCCCCCGGCACCACGCCTGACACCGCACCGAGCCCGTCCGGCGGGGCATCGCAGTCAGCGATCTCGCTCCCATCTCAGGTACCCGCGCTCGGAGTACGACCGACGACGCCGTGGTCACCCGAACCGGAATCGCTCTCGCCCGACCCCTTGCCGACATCCGAGATTCCGAGCGTCGGCGTCGAAAAATCGCCGACGGGCACCGCGACCGTGCAGCAAGGTTCGCCGATCACCGTGCAGATCCCCCCACTTCGGATCGAGAATCTACCGCCGGCGGTCGGACCGCTGGATCCGGTTACCCCGGACAACCCCACCGCGACCGACCCCACGAATACACAGTCGACGCCGACACAGCCCTCCAACCCGACCGACACAACCGATCCGGTGGTTCCGAATCCCGACATGCCCGTCATGCCCGTGGCCCCGAGACCCGGAATGCCAAGTCAGCCAGAATAATTCAGCTGTCCGAGCGGAGGCGCACATTCGTTGTCGGAACTTTTCCCCTATGGTGGGTGCGGTACCTACCGGCTCGGTGCCGGGGACTTGAAGGGATTTCATGCGTAACTCGTTGGCGATCCGCACCGCTGTGGTCGGCGCCTCGGCACTACTGCTCGCAGCTCCATTCATCACGACGGCATCGGCAGAGCCCGCCTCCGATACGCAGGTCGAACAGCTCGAAGCCGATCAGCTTCCGGCCGAGTTGGTCGAGGCGATCGCACGCGATCTGAAGATCTCCCCACAGGAGTATCTGGACCGCGCCGCCAAAGCTCAGGAACTCGGCGCGTACGCCCAGGAGTTCAAGTCCGAGCGCCCTGGCGACTACGCCGGCTCGTGGATGGGACTCGACGGTCAGCCCGTCGTAGCCGTCACCACCACCGAAGCTGCTCGCATCGCCGCCGACGACGGTTACCGCACGCACGTCGCCCCTGTCTCCGCCGACACCCTCGAGAAGACGCTGGCCGACGTCAACGGTTGGATTGCCGGGCTGCCCAAGGAAATCTCACGCGCAGTCAATTCGGCGACGATCGACGTCTTGAACAACCAGGTCGTCATCGACGTCGCGAACAGCCCTGTCGGGCAGGCGCTCAATCTTCCGACCCTGCTCGAGAACACCAAGATCGTTCTCAGCCCGGACGGTGGCGGATCGGTCGAGCCCGGAGCACTCGGCGGCGACACCTACATCACGTCGACTGGCCCCATTCGTGAGACGCCGACCGAGAACATCTCGGTCTGCTCGTTCGGGTTCAACGCCGTCGACGATCAGAACAATGCACTCAATATCAGTGCCGGACACTGCAATCCGGCCGAGGGCTCGAAGTCACCGGTCTACCTGCCGAACCACGCGAACGTCGACGACAGTCAGTTGATCGGCGCGTTCTCACAGTCTTCCGTCGGCAACAACTCCGGCGATCTCGATTACTCGGTCATCAAGTTCGACCAGTCGGGTATCGACGCAGGCCTCGACCGCGCTGCCGTCCGCGGCGCCAACGGGACCACCCTCGCGATCACCGGAACAGCACGTCCCGTGATCGGCGCTCCCATCTGCAAGTCCGGTCAGACGTCCTCGTTCACCTGTGGCGTCGTGGCAGCCGATCGCGTCGAAACACAACTGGTCATGGCCGACGGTGATTCACGAACCGTCCGCGGATTCGCCGGTACCGCGTGCACCCTCGCCGGGGACAGCGGCGGCGCCATCGTCTCCGGAACCTTGGCGCTGGGTATCACCAGCGGCTCCAACAGCAGCGGCGCACCGAGTTGCAACGAGGCGAACCTGGTACTGGCAACCTCCGGTGGAACCTCGAACCTGGGTATTCCGGTCGGAGACATCCTCGATGCGGCAGATCGCGCATCCGGTGGCGGTGTCGGTTCCGGTATCCGCGTTCGCACTGCCGGTTGACCAACCCCTGATTCACGCTCTGTGCCCGCCGATCTGTTCTCGATCGGCGGGCACAGTGCTGTTATCGGTCGGGATCAGCGCTGTGTGCTCATGTAACGGGTGGGAATAGCGCGTTCGAACCCATATAGTCATGGTCGACTGTGATCGGCTCACCACAAGTCCGTGAGCCGTATCCGTGTGCTCCCAGGGGGGTGGTACGCGGTCAACGAAGTGGAAAGGCCCTCATGCGAAGCTCCATCGCACGTCGTGCCGCAGTGTTCGGTTCGGCCGCGCTGCTGCTCCTCGGACCGATTACCGCGGTCGCGAACGCAGAACCGAACGAATCCGGAGTATCCGACCAGGCAGCCCATCTGCCCGTCGAACTCGCCGACGCTCTACAGCACGACTTGGCGCTGACGCCCGACCAGTTCGTCTCGCGTTCCGAACTCGCACAGAAGCTCGCGGAGTTCGCCGCCATCGCGCGCGTCCAGTTCCCCGACTCCTTTGCCGGCGTGTGGCTCGACGACCTCGGCAAGGGCGTCGTCGCTCTCGCTGACGGTCGCGACAAGGACGCCGCCCGCGAGGCCGCCGAAAAGGCCGGCTTCGAGGTCAAGGACGTCGCGCAGAGCGAGCAGGCTCTGCAGAGTCAACTCTCGGCACTCAACTCGTGGCTCGATTCGCAGCCTGCCGAGGTCGCGGACCTCGTGCGTGGCATCGCCGTCGACGTGGTCGGCAACGGAGTTGCCCTCACGGCCGATCCGGCCGCCGGCATCGAATTGCCTGAGTTCCTGAAGCGGACCGTTGTGCACACCGCTGCTCCGCTGCTGGTTCCCCCGATCGTCGCGGACCTCGTCCCCGCAACCGGATCCGCAACCGGCGACGCCGCACTGGGCGGAGACGCCTTCGGCGCGACCTCAGGCAACACCGGACTGCGTTGTTCATTCGGCTTCAACGGCACCGACGGTTCCGGACGCACGGTCAACATCAGCGCCGGCCACTGCGACCCCAACCGCGCCGCTGCCGGTACCTCCAACTCCAGCCAGGTCTTCCCGATGGTGAACAACCAGACCGGGCCCCGTGTCGGATACTTCGCCAAGAGCAGCTTCGACGGGCGCGACTACTCGATCATCAACATCGACGACAACGCGAAGTACCGCTTCGAGAACAACAGCGTTCGGGTTCCGTTCAACCGTTCGGTCAACATCACCGGTACCGCCGATCCCGTAGTGGGCGCCCCGGTCTGCAAGGCCGGATCGACCACGGGCTTCAGCTGCGGCGTCGTCACCGGCGTCAACCGCGTCGCCAAGGTTTTGGATCACACCCTCGACAACGGCTTCACCACCAACATCTGCGTCCTGCAGGGTGACAGCGGTGGTCCCATCGTCTCCGGAACATTGGCCGTCGGCATCACGAGTGCGTCCAATGTCGCCACCTCTCCCCTGTGCGAGATCGCTCAGGCCGAGACATTGTTCGGGCAAGAAGCACCCACGCAGTATGCGACGCCGATCAACGACATCCTCGCTGCCAATCCGGGCCTGAAGGTTCGCGACTACTGATCGCACGCATTCCCCGAGACAGCAAAACGGGCGCCACACCTTCTGAAGGTGTGGCGCCCGTTTCGACGTTCGTGACGTCTTACCGGAAGAGCTGCTTACTGGAAGAGCTGCTTACTGGAAGAGCGTTGTTCCGGCCGGAGCGTTCAGGACCTTGATCAGATCCATGCCCGCAACGATTGCGGTTCCGCCGCCGGCGAGGATGGTACCGGCGACTCCACCGATACCGGCACCGGTGACCATGCCGGGGAGGCAGCCGATAACCAGGCCGGGCAGACCCACGATGCAACCGATGACTGCACCGACGATCGTGCCGGTGAGGCTACCGATCTGCGTGGCAAGCCCGAGCTGTGACTGAAACTTCTCGATTGCCTTCTGATCCTCGTCAGGCGAAGCAACCGGGGTGAACTCGGCAGCGACCGGCTTCGGCTTGGAGCTGGCCGGATCCAGGTTCGGCTTGAGGGTGAGGGTCTTGCCGTCCTCACTGACGGTCTCGTCGAACGGGAACTGAACGTCCCCGAGGTTGAACGCGAGCGGCAGACTCACGAGAGTCGCGCCCTGGCTGTTCTGCAGGTCGACGTGTGTTCCGTCACCCGATACCCGGAATGCCCCGGCATCGATGGTGGTGACAACAGCCTGGTCCACGACCTCGGCGGTGTACGAAACGTCGGGTGACGTCTCCGGAGCTGCGTAAGAAGTACCTGCAGCGATGCCCGTAGCGGCAATGGTCATCGCTGCGACGGCCGCAGCTTTACGAATGAACATTTTCAATCCTCCCCGGGATCGGGCGGGCGTCAGTCGATGACTCACACCACCCGTTTCCCCTGTGCGTGACGGGCGTAACGATAACAGCCGGTCGGTTGTCCTCACCTGCTCGGAACCCGAGTTAGGGCTGCCTGACAGATGGACACCTGACGGGCACCGCCTAACGTGACGACCAGACATGTCTGCGTCTGACCAAGCCCGTCCGACGCAGAAGATTGATCTCTCCAGGCCACGAGCGGTTACCAGCCGGTACCTACAGGCTGGTAATGCTAGTTACTGGCGGGTAACATAACGCAGGTTAGTATCAGTGGGCTGTCCCGAGGTGGCCGACGCGTCGCCCTGAAACGAAAGGCCGCGACATGAATGCCCTGACGATTACGTTGGGCACGATTGGTGCTCTGCTGAGCTTGGTGTGTTGGTACATCTTCCTCTCAGGCGCGCTGAGGATGTTCAACACCGTGCGCATCGGCCAGTCGGCACCCGATCGATGGCGCCCGTTCTTCCCTCGCTTCAAGCAGATGATCATCGAGTTCATCGCGCACACGCGCATGAACAAGTTCCGCAGCGTCGGCTGGGCCCACTGGCTCGTCATGGTCGGCTTCCTCGGCGGATTCCTTCTGTGGTTCGAGGCCTACGGACAGACGTTCAACCCCGAGTTCCACTGGCCCATCTTCGGTAACACGTGGGCGTGGCACCTGTGGGACGAGATCCTGGGCCTGGGCACCGTCATCGGTATCACCACGCTGATCGTGATCCGTCAGCTCAACCACCCGCGCCTGCCCGCACGCCTGTCCCGTTTCGGCGGCTCCAACTTCAAGGCCGCTTACGTCATCGAAGGCATCGTCCTGCTCGAGGGCCTGGGCATGATCATGGTCAAGGCCGGCAAGATCGCCACCTACGGTCACGCCAACCCGTGGACCGACTTCTTCACCATGCAGGTCGCAAAGCTGCTTCCCGCCAGCCCCGTCATGATCTCGGTGTTCGCGTTCGTCAAGCTGATGACCGGCATGATCTGGCTCGCCATCGTGGGCCGCAACATCACGTGGGGCGTCGCGTGGCACCGCTTCTCGGCGTTCTTCAACATCTACTTCAAGCGTGAAGACGACGGCACCGTCGCGCTCGGCGCGGCAAAGCCCATGATGTCCAAGGGCAAAGTCCTGACGATGGAGAACGTCGACCCCGACACCGACACTCTCGGCGCCGGAAACATCGAGGACTTCTCCTGGAAGGGCTGGCTCGACTTCACCACCTGCACCGAGTGCGGGCGTTGCCAGTCCCAGTGCCCTGCTTGGAACACCGGAAAGCCGCTCTCCCCCAAGCTGCTCATCATGTCGCTGCGTGACCACGGCTACGCCAAGGCCCCGTACCTGCTCGCCGGTGGACGCAAGGACATGGGCGGCGACGAGATCGGTCTCGTCGACGCCGAAGGCAACGTCAAGGAAGCCGCCCTCGCAGCCATCCCCGAGGCAGCACGCCTCGAGGCCGACCGCAAGCTCGTCGGTGAAACCGTCGAAGGTGAGATGGCCCCGGTCATCGACGCCGAAACCCTGTGGAGCTGCACCAACTGCGGCGCCTGCGTCGAACAGTGCCCCGTCGACATCGAACACGTCGACCACATCATCGACATGCGTCGCTACCAGGTCCTGATCGAATCGGAGTTCCCCTCCGAACTCGCCGGCCTGTTCAAGAACCTCGAGAACAAGGGCAACCCCTGGGGCCAGAACTCCAAGGACCGTCTCAACTGGATCAACGAGATGGACTTCGAGATCCCCGTCTTCGGCAAGGACGCCGACAGCTTCGAGGACTACGAGTACCTCTTCTGGGTCGGCTGCGCCGGCGCCTACGAAGACCGTGCCAAGAAGACCACCAAGGCCGTCGCCGAACTCCTTGCCACCGCGGGAGTGAAGTTCATGGTCCTCGGCGCCGACGAAACCTGCACCGGCGACTCCGCACGTCGTGCCGGCAACGAGTTCTTGTTCCAGCAGCTCGCAATGCAGAACATCGAGATGCTCAACTCGGTCTTCGACGGTATCGAGCAGAAGAAGCGCAAGATCGTCGTCACCTGTGCGCACTGCTTCAACGCTCTCGGCAACGAGTACCCGGAGGTGGGCGGCGACTACGAGGTCGTGCACCACACTCAGCTGCTCAACCGTCTGGTGCGTCAGAAGAAGCTGATCCCGGTTGCATCCGTGAGCGAAGACGTCACCTACCACGACCCGTGCTTCCTCGGACGCCACAACAAGGTTTACGACGCTCCCCGTGAACTCATGGAAGCGTCAGGCTCCAAGCTCGTCGAAATGCCGCGTCACGGCGAACGTTCCATGTGCTGTGGTGCCGGTGGTGCTCGCATGTGGATGGAAGAGAACATCGGCAAGCGCATCAACGTCGACCGAGTCGACGAAGCGCTCTCCACCAACCCCAAGAAGATCGCCACGGGTTGCCCGTTCTGCCGCGTCATGCTCACCGACGGCGTCACTGCCCGCCAGGAGCAGGGCCAGGGCGAAGGCGTCGAGGTCGTCGACGTCGCGCAGCTGATGCTGAACTCCGTCACCCGCCTCGATCCCGCCCAGCTCGGCGAGAACATCAAGGTGATCCCGCGTGAGAAGGCACCGGTCGCTGCCGAGGCAAAGGCTGAGACCGTCGAGCAGGATCGGGTCGCCGAAGTCGAGGAAGCCGCCGCGACTCCGGAAGCCAAGGCTGCACCGGCAGGCAAGGGTCTGGCCATGAAGGGCCTCGCCAAAGCACCAGGCGCAAAAGCTCCCGGCGCCAAGGCACCCGGCAAGGGCCTCGGAATGGCCGGCGGGGCAAAGGCTCCCGGCGCCAAGAAGGCAGCTCCCGCCGCAAGCGCGGAAGCTCACGCTGCCGAAGATGCTGCACCGGCCGCACCCGCGGCAAAGCCCAAGGGGCTCGGTCTTGCGGGCGGAGCCAAGGCTCCCGGCGGCAAGGGACTGCAGATGAAGGGCGCCGCCAAGGCACCCGGAGCAAAGGCCGCTGCAGCACCGGCAGCGGAAGCTCCGGCAGCGGAAGCTGCTGAGGCTGCTGCACCCGTCGCCAAGCCGAAGGGTCTGGGCCTGGCGTCCGGCGCCAAGGCTCCGGGTGGCAAGGGACTGCAGATGAAGGGCGGAGCCAAGGCTCCTGGCGCGAAGGCTGCTCCGGCTGCCGCTGCGCCTGAAGCACCTGCTGCTGCGGCTGCGCCTGAGGCGCCGACGGAGGCTCCGGCTGCCGAGGCTCCCGCCGCCCAGGCGGAAGCCCCGAAGGCTCCACCGGTCGCCAAGGCAGGCGGGCTCGGATTCAAGTCGGGCGCAAAGGCGCCCGGTGCCCGGAAGGCATCTCCGGCTGCAGCTCCCGCACCTGCTGCGGAGGCACCGGCAACGAAGACCGAACCCGTGAAGGCAGAACCCGCTGCAGACGCACCTGCCGAGGCGTCTGCACCCGCGGAAGCTGCGGCACCCGCTGCGGCGCCGCCCGCCCCCAAAGCAGGCGGACTCGGCTTCAAGGCGGGTGCAAAGGCTCCCGGCCGCAAGAAGTAAGCGCACCACTCGCGAATGCCCTCACCGTCATGGTGGGGGCATTCGCTTTGTCTGGAGCCAGAGGTCGGCCTGTCAATCTGCGACAAGCATCACCGCACCACGCGCACCACGCGCACCACGCGCACGCCCGACGCCCCTTTCCTGCTGCCGTCCGATGACGTAGCGCCCCGGAGCGATTCCGGTCGCGCCGTGCTCCGGATGGATGGGGTAAGCGGTCACCTGGGTGTCGAGCACGCCGAGTGCAAGACCCCGAGCGTCTTTCACCGGTGTCGACCACACGCACTCCCCTACGTCTGCAACCAGACTGTGAGGGTTCCCGCCCGCCGCGCTTCGCAGCAGTTCCACTCCCGAGAGTGGAACGTCCACGGATCGAGTCCACGGTAAGGGCGTGACGATATTTGCGAGCAGCGAAAACGGGATCACGATGAGATCGCCCTGCGCTTGAAGACCGTCGACGACGGGAATGGACACTTCCTTGTCGAGATAGTCGAAGACGTCGAGGCCGGTGAGGGTGGTGAGAGCGGACAAGGTCATGTTCGAGTTCATAAGTATCACCAAGGGGTTAGAGGGTTCGAGGTTGTGTGTGTGAGGTTCAGGTTCGACGAACGAGGCGTGCATAGTCGGTACCGGTGATGCCGTAGGTCCAGCCGGCAGCATCCAGCGCGGACGTGAACCATCCGGGCACATGCAGTCCGTATCGCCGCCGATACCCGTCGCGTTCCAGAGAGCCGTTGACCGCGAGCAGGATTCGCCCACTTCGGCCCCAGCCTTCCGGCGACGCGTAGAGCTGTAGCAGGCAACCGGCATTGCCCGGATCATCGGTTTCGTCGACCAGTGTCAGTCCGGCGCTCTCGATGTAGGTATCCCAGCCGATGCGCTCGATCGCGCACCGACGGATCTCGACATTGCGCTCCAGTGCGATCCGTTCGGCGGTCGGGTCGAGCACCACCCAGTCGGGAACGATCGCCCCATGCAGAACGAATGCATGTGCGCCGTCTCCGAATTCAATTGCAGGGCCATCAGAATGGTGCAGTCGTCGCTCTCCCAGCGTGCTGCCCGGTATCGGTTCGCTATGCACGGCGCCGGGTCGTTCAGCCATGACGCACAGGTTGTCGAACGCCCACCACCACCCGGTCGAGTCAGCGAGTGCGGTCTGCACGTCCAGGAGTTCACGATCTTCCGAATCGAAGGTCGCGAGACCGTATCGACGGAACGTGTCGTAGTACGCGATTCGATGGGCTTCCTGCTGTCCGTACCAGGTCACTCCGCCTGCCATCGGGGTCGACATCGTTCGTATCGCGACCGCGACTCCATCGAACAGCGTGGTGTGCAACGATTCCCAAACGGACGCCCTGATCAGGCGCTGCCTCTGCCTGCGTTCTAACTGCCAGTCAGCTTTCCGACCTCGGATACTCGCGTTCATACGTCGGCGCGATGACGCGAACATGCTCGCGATATATCCGGACGGGCAGTCGAGTCCGGCGCCGTCGAAGGACATCGTGGTCGACAAACCTTCGGCGGCGATCAGATCCGAACCGGCACGGGGAGACGGAACCCAGACAAACTCCGGTTTCGGGAGTCCGGATCGCCGATATAGTTGCGCGACAGCAGATTCTGCAGTGGATCGATCGGCCGGACGTGTACACAAGCCGCGTTCGAGCCATACGTCGCGGACTGCTTCCAAGGCCTGATTGTCTACATCGAAGATATCGATGTTCTCGGTCGATGTCGCTCGACGTGACGTCGACGAGCGAAACGGTGCGGCGCTCACGCGACGGTGGCGGTGTCCGCCTTTCCTGTAGTCATAGTTCTACAGCGTGGCACGCAAACGCTCCGGACGCAAGGGTTTCCTGGAGTGTGATGCCGAGGACCGGCCGCCGTTCCCCATACCGAACGCCCTCTCCAGCGACGCGAAAGTGGTTCGAAATCCACGACGTTCGTGGGTTCGCCGGCCGCGTCACACACGGCCGACCGGTACCCACCGGTCGCAGCGCCGAGGACGTGCGCTGGAACGAGAAGCTCCGCGAAGACCAGCTCGGTGGCGCGGGGTGGCAGGTCGGTCATTGCGGCCCTCGCACGCAGCCGCGGGGCCGTCAGCTACTGATCGCAGGCTTCCACAGCTCCAGCGTCGGGATGTCCGGTGGGGTGAACCCGAGTACCTGCCCGTAGAAGGACAACTCGGCGTTGCGTGAGCTGATGATGGTCGACTGCTTACGGAATCCGTGCGATTCACCCTCGTAGGCCAGGTAGGCGTGCGGAATACCCTTGGTCACCAGTGCATCCCGGAATCGTTCCGCCTGCGAGGGCGGCACGATCGGATCGTCGAGGCCCTGGAGCAACAACACCGGGCAGTTCAACCCGTCGACATTGTTGAGCGGAGCACGTTCGGCGTACAGGTCGGCAGATTCCGGCAGTGGACCGATCAACCCGTCGACGTAGCGCGACTCGAAATCGTGAGTTTCCTGCACGAACAGGTCCAGTTCTGCCACCCCGAAATAGGAAGCACCACAGGCGAACACGTCGGACGTGGTCAGTGCGGCCAGAACAGTCCATCCGCCGGCAGATCCACCCTCGACGGCGAGGCGGGCCGGATCTGCGAGCCCCTGCTCGGCCAATCCGGTGACGGCGGTGACGACATCCTGCACGTCGACGACACCCCACTGACCGCGCAATCGATTACGGTACTCACGTCCGTATCCGGTCGACCCGCCGTAATTCACATCCACCACTCCGATTCCGCGGCTGGTGAAGAAGGCGTAGACGAGATTGAGGGCCGGTGCGACGTGCGCCGTCGGGCCGCCGTGAACAAATGCGACGTACGGCGGCAGTTCGCCGTCGAGTCCTTTGTATCGCGGACTGCGCGGCGGATACGCAACGGCGTGAACTTCTCGCCCGTGTCCGTGAGCCACGACTGCTCGCGCTTCCGGAAGATATGCAGACTCGGGCAATTCTTCGACCGACGAACGGATTTCGGTCAGTTTTCCGGTACCGAGGTCCAGTTCACGTAGCGCGCCCGCCAGTTTCGCGCCTCCCGAGACGAGCAGCAACCGGTCGCCGCGAACCTGCATGAGGCCGATACTGGTGACCCCGGGGATCTCGATGTCGCGTAGTTCTCCCGACGCGGGATCGAGCACCCCCAGGGTGTCGGTTCCCACGGTGCGCGCGGTGAGAAGGTGGCCGTTGTCGAGTTCGACGAACCAGCGCGCACCGAAACGCCACTGTGGCCCACCGAAATCCGCCTCCACCGGGCAGATCGGGGTGATCTCGGCGCCGACGCGATAGATGTTCCACCAGCCGCTGCGATCGCTGATTGCGAAAAGTTCGTCGTCGGTGATCCACTCCGGTTGCAGGACCGACTCTTCGGGTCCGCCGATCAGTACGGAGTAGTCCTGAGCGACGCCGTCGACTAGTGGAGCTACGCGCAGTTCGGTACCGTCCCAGGGCATTTGCGGATGGTTCCACGCGATCCAGGCGATCTTGGTTCCACTCGGCGAAAGCCTCGGTGACGAAAGGAAGTCCGAACCGCCGACGATCGAGCGGATCTCGCCGGAACCGTCCAGCGGAATCGCGCAGATATCGCGAGTGATCGCCCCGTCCTCCGCGTGCGCTTCCCGAACCGCCCACACCTCACCGTTCACGATCTGCAGGTCTGCGTATCGCAACGCGGCCGGCGACGCCGGTTCGGGCGTAAGAGCCCGCGGAGTGACTCCTTCGAGGATGTACACCCGTTGATCGGAGAATTCACTGAAGACCAGTTTTCCGGACTCCGTGACAGTCCAGGCGCCACCGCCGTACTCGTGAACCCTCGTCCGCGCGTTCCACGGCGCCGGCAGGATGTCGACTGGTTGGTTGTCGAGACCGGATCGACGAATCGACGTCCGACCACTCTCGGTCGGACGAATTTCAGCCCACCAGATCTCGTCGCCGACGTATCGTCCGCCCTCGACAGGGTGGCCACCTGCAGCCAGATCAGCTGCTCCGATCGGAGAAGTCCACGATCCGTACGGGGCTGCAATCTGCTCGCTGGGGGTCATCGCTCGACAATAGCCAACTGGTCGCGCGACACGGTCCCCGACAATGCACTTGCACAGTGGTGGAATCATGTAACTCGTGAGCACACCAGAACCCGTCCGCCACCGTCAGCCGCAGCGCGAGCTGGAGCAGTCGTCGAAGCTCCAGAACGTCCTCTACGAAATCCGTGGACCGGTGCACGCGCATGCCGCCCGGCTGGAGGCGGAAGGGCACCGGATCCTCAAGCTCAACATCGGCAACCCGGCACCGTTCGGATTCGATGCCCCCGACGTGATCATGCGAGACATGATCGCTGCGCTGCCCTACGCGCAGGGCTATTCGGAGTCGAAGGGCATTCTGTCGGCGCGGCGCGCAATCGTGACGCGCTACGAACTGGTTCCCGGCTTCCCCGAGCTCGACGTAGACGACATCTACCTCGGCAACGGTGTCTCAGAGCTGATCACGATGACCATGCAGGCCCTCCTCAACAACGGCGACGAGGTGCTGATCCCGGCACCGGACTATCCGCTGTGGACCGCGATGACGAGCCTGTCCGGCGGTACACCCGTCCACTACCTCTGCGACGAGGCAAACGACTGGAATCCCGATATCGCCGATATCGAATCCAAGATCACGGACAAGACCAAGGCTCTCCTCGTCATCAACCCGAACAACCCCACGGGTGCGGTGTACTCGATGGAGGTTCTGCAGCAGTTGGTCGATCTGGCGCGCAAGCATCAGCTTCTGCTCCTCGCCGACGAGATCTACGACAAGATCCTCTACGACGACGCAAAGCACATCTCGCTGGCGACGCTCGCCCCTGATCTGCTGTGCCTGACGTTCAACGGCCTCTCGAAGGCCTACCGTGTCGCGGGCTACCGCTCCGGCTGGGTCGCGATCACCGGGCCGAAGGATCATGCGGCCGGCTTCCTCGAGGGTCTCGATCTCTTGGCGTCGACGCGGCTGTGCCCCAACGTCCCCGGACAGCACGCCATTCAGGTGGCCCTCGGTGGGCACCAGAGCATCGAAGACCTGATCCTGCCCGGCGGCCGTCTTCTCGAGCAGCGCGACGTCGCCTGGGAGAGACTGAACATGATTCCGGGCGTTTCGTGTGTCAAACCACGCGGCGCGCTCTACGCCTTCCCTCGTCTGGATCCGAACGTCTACGAGATCCACGACGACGAGAAATTGGTGCAAGACCTGCTTCTCCAGGAGAAGATCCTGATGGTTCAGGGCACCGGGTTCAATTGGCCCAATCACGATCACCTTCGGATCGTCACGCTCCCGTGGGCCCGAGATCTTGCCGTCGCCATCGAGCGATTCGGCAACTTCCTCACCAGTTACAAACAATAGATTCTCCGGCTGAATCCGGCTGAAATCGAGTAAACAATTCGTTGTACAAATGCCCCGTAAACGTAAAACGGCGGGGCATTTGTGCGACCTTGGTCACATTTTTCGCAAACCACACGGTTTGATTGACACTTTAACTATTTAGTGACCTGCCCTGATGTGAAAACGGTCCAACCGGTACGTGATTCGTTGCGGAATTGGTAGTTGGACAACGCGCCAAATCGGTTTGAAATTGGGTACATTAGTTATCAGCACTTCGGTGCCGCGAGCACCTGGTATCCCTCCCCCCCCTGTGGATACCAGGTTGGTGGCGGGGACAACCCCCCCTGTTCCCCGCCACCCAGCTCGACCAATCTCCGTTTCACACCCCCTCATCGGTAGCACCGGTTTTCACGGACACTGCCTTTCACCGACACTGCCTTTCGTCGACACCGCCTTTCACCGACACCGCCTTTCACCGACACTGCCTTCAGAAGCTGACCATTCGCTTCGGAGCCGATAACATTGCACCGGTGCAAATCCCCAGTCCGACACTCAGTTTCCGATGAGTCACGGCCACGGCCACGGTGGACCCATTCAGATCGGCCCCACCGCCTCACGCGTCGTCATCGGCTTGCTCGTCGTCATCGGCATGATCGTCGTCGCGGCAGCAATCGCACTGTGGCCGGACAAGAACACCATCCCCGTCCCACTCCCTTTTCAGAATGCCGACGGCAGCTCGGTGGAAACCGAGGCGGGCACGGTCACCATGCAAGACCTCGGCGACTGCGGGAGTTCCTCCGCTGGAAGGGTATTCGTCGGCGCCCCGCAACCGCCGCCCACGTCGGCCTATCAATGCCAGCGGAGCATCGTCGACATCGAATCCGGGCCGAATGCCGGAACCAAGACACTGCTCGAGGTCATCCCGGGCGCCGGTCAACCGGATCTACGAGTCGGTGACCACATTCGTCTCGTGCGTCAGACGGACCCGAACGGCAATACTCAGTACTCCTTCGAGGACTATTCGCGTGGACTCCCGCTGGCACTGATCGCTTTGGCGTTTGCCGTAGTCATCATCGCTGTTGCGCGGTGGCGCGGATTGCGCGCTCTCGTCGGACTGGTGATCGCATTCGGCGTTGTCGTCGGATTCCTCCTGCCCGCCTTGCTCGACGGCAAGCCTGCGATACCGGTTGCACTGGTCGCCGGCGCGGTGATCTTGTACGCGGTTCTCTATCTGGCGCACGGTGTCTCACTCAAAACCAGTTCGGCATTGCTCGGCACCCTCGCCGCGATGGTGCTCGCGGCGGTTCTCTCCTATCTCTGTATCGAACTGACCCATCTCACCGGGTTGTCCGAAGAGCAGAACACCAATGTGCAGACATACATCGAACACATCGACATCACGGGCCTGCTGCTGGCGGGCTTCATCATCGGATCGCTCGGTGTTCTCAACGACGTCACCATCACCCAGGCATCTTCGGCATTCGAGTTGGCCGAACTCGACAAGCACGCTCCTCGCCGAAAGGTGTTCAGTGGGGCGATGCGGGTCGGGCGCGATCACATCGCCAGCACTGTCTACACCTTGGTCCTCGCGTACGCCGGCGGAGCGCTGCCACTGCTGTTGCTTTTCAGTGTCAGCGGGCGCCCACTCCAAGACGTGTTGGTCGGTGACGCCGTCGCGATCGAAATCGTCCGGTCCGCGGTCGGCGGAATTGCTCTGGCTCTTTCGGTTCCGCTCACCACCGCAATCGCCGTCATTCTCGCGCGCCCGCCCGGTAGTGCGGTCAAGACCGGCCCCGCGTCAGGTGGACGCCACTCCAAACGCTGACACAGGGTCTCAGAGTCCGGGGATCGGCGGGAGGACCGGCAACAGAATCGGCGGCAGTCCCGGAATGTAGATCGCGGGCGGCGGAGGTGCGGGTGCAGGCGCCGGCGGCACATAGGTGTCCTGCACAACCGGCGGGGCCTCGACCACCGGTGGCGCTTCCTCCGTCGTGGGCGGGGGCGGGGTCGTCGTGGGCGGGGGCGGCGGAGTCGTCGTGGTTGTCGGTGCCGTCGTGGTCACCTCGGTTGCTACAGGTCCGGCTTCGTCGGAATCACCGAAGACCTTTCCGCCATAGCCCAACCCCAACCCGACGATGACGACTGCCGCGATCACACCGGCGCCCAGGCCGGCGAAACGCAGCGGATTCCTCGGTTCCGTGGACGTGGTTTCCGCAGTCTGTGTACCGGCAAGCCACGACGGGTGCGCGGTTCCTGCTCCTACTCCCTCGTCTTCGCGCACCGCCGAGTACGCCTGGGCGTCAACCATCACGGCCTCGGTGTCGGCGTCACGTTCTGTGCCGAATCCGTCCGTGGCCGGGTCGCTGACGGCGACCGCGAGATCTGCGGCCGGATCGAATCGTTGCTCGTGTCGGTTCGGTCGCGGCTGCGGCAGGTCCGCGGCATACGGACTCGACATCTGTTCCTGTGGAACAGACTTCGTCTCGGCAGCGACCTCCGGCCGTTCCGATTCGGGGAGCGTAGCGACTCCTCCATGACTGAACGCCTGTACCGGGACAGGCACCTCTGCCGGTGTGTGAATCGGATAGGGCGCGAAGATCGGTGCCACCGCAGGGGCCTGGACCGGTGCAGCGACAGGTCGTGACGACGGCGCCAGGGACGACTCCGCGATCAGTGCAGCGCCTTGCGCAGCCACCAGTTCAGGCTGTTCTGGCGCGATGACGGGGCAATCCAGCCACGCAGCGAGCGTCGCCCGCACGATCGGGATGCGCGCACCGCCACCGATGAGGACAATCGCGTCCGGGTTACGGCCGGACGTTGCGATGACCTCCCGTATTTCTCGGGCAAAGGCCTCCACCGACGTGATGACCAACGAATCGAAAACTTCCCGCGACAGCAGGAGAAGCCCACCAGGACCGGGCAGGCACACCGCGCTCCGTGTGGACAGTTGTTCCTTGGCAAGTCGGCATCGCGACTGCAGTTCGGAGTCGCCGCCCGGGTCGGCCGGCGTCGAGATTCGGCGGCGTACGGTCTGGTCGGAGTAAACGAGGTCGTCGAAGTGGTCGCCGCTGATCCGAGTCGACCGAGCAGTCACGACGGTAGACCTCGAATGCCTGTCCACAACGCTGATCGTCGATCCCGAGCTACCCATGTCGACGACGACAAGCGTGCTCTGGTCGGTCAGCGCACCGGGTTCCTCGAGCATCCGAAGCGTGGCTGTAACTTCGGGAATCAACTCGAAGTTGCCGATGCCTTTCTGCTCGAACGCGGCCTGGAGTGCACCGGCTTGCGCTTGATCGCGGTAGGCGACGACCGTATGACTGCCAACGCCGACATTCTCGGCCAATGCCACCTTCGTTGCTTCTGCGGCGATTTCCTCGGGAACGTCGCGTCCGCGATCGACCGCTCTCGATCGAAATACCGGACCACGGTGGTCGGGCGTCCCCGGGCGCGCCAAACGCACAGCGCTGGCTCCCACCGTCACACCCAATACCAAGTTCATGATCCACCTTCGTCGACCGTGGACGGGCCCTGTCAGCAGACCCCGTCATTCCCCGGCCGGAAGTCTACCCACTAGGGGTGGTCTACAAGGTTCGCGCATCGCATCTAACGCCCAATCGCAGCTACTTTTTCGCTACCTGGACGTTCGACCTACCGCCCCAATCCGCGATAGTTCCATCCAGCAGCACGCCAGACCTCCGGATCGAGGCAATTTCTGGCGTCGACGATGACGCGTCGACGAACGAGCGGATCCAGATCGGCGGGCACGAGCGAGGCAAACTCGTCCCATTCGGTCGCAATCAAGACGACATCAGCGTTCTTGCAGGCGTCTGACGTGGAGGTTGCGTAGTGAAGGGTGGGAAAGAGTCGGCGAGAATTGTCCATTGCCTTCGGATCGAAGACGGTGACTGCCGCCCCGTGCAACTGCATCATTCCTGCGACGTTGAGCGCAGGCGAATCGCGCACATCGTCGGATTCCGGCTTGAATGCAGCCCCCAGCACCGACACGTTAGCTCCCAGCAAACCATCATCACAGGCCGCCGTCACCAGCTCGACGGCTTTCGTGCGTCGTCGCATGTTGATGCTGTCGACCTCGCGAAGGAAGTACAACGCTTGGTCCACACCCAGTTCTCCGGCCCGCGCCATGAAAGCCCGGATGTCCTTCGGCAGACATCCCCCGCCGAACCCCAACCCCGCGTTCAGAAACCGTCTGCCGATCCGATCGTCGTATCCGAGAGCGTCAGCCAACATCGTCACGTCGGCCCCGGTGGCCTCGCACACCTCCGCAATCGCATTGATGAAGGACACCTTGGTGGCGAGAAATGCATTCGCCGATCCCTTGACCAACTCGGATGTCGCCAGGTCGGTCACGAGAAACGCCACCCCCGCGCCCAATATCGCGGCATACACCTCACGAAGAACATCTTCGGCATTTCCCGGTCGATCACGATCGATCCCCAGAACCAACCGATCAGGTCTCAAAGTGTCTGCGATGGCGTGCCCCTCACGCAGGAACTCCGGATTCCAGGCCACCTCTACTGCTGCGCCCGCCGGCGCGCCGGCACGTAGTCGCTCGCCGAGAGCGGCAGCCGTACCTACCGGAACCGTCGACTTGCCGACGATCAGAGATGGCCGTCGCAACAACGGCGCCAGCAGATCGATCACCGAATGAACGTGGCTCAGATCCGCGCCGTACTCCCCTTTCTTCTGCGGAGTCCCCACACCGACAAAATGAATGTCGGCAAAATCTGCGGCGTCGGCATAGGACGTCGTGAACCGGAGCCGACCCGACTCCAGATTCTTCTCCAGCATGTCGGTCAGACCCGGCTCGAAGAACGGGACCTCCCCACGGGACAACTTGTCGACCTTGGACTGGTCGATGTCGACCCCCAGCACGTCGTGACCCAATTCGGCCATACACACAGCGTGGGTCGCGCCCAGGTATCCCGTTCCGAACACGGTCATCTTCATGTGTTGTTGGTATGCGTTCGAACTTTCCGAAACGCGTACGCCAGATGGGCGCGAAACCAACATCGGGCGTACGACGAGTGCGTCGCGCGTGCAACCTATGCTTCTGCCATGCACGTTCTCTTCGTTTGTACGGGAAACATCTGCCGATCACCCACGGGCGAACGCCTCGCACGTGCATATGCCACCGAAGCCGGGATCACCGGATTCACCGCGTCGAGTGCTGGAACCCGGGCGATGGTCGGGCACCCGATCGAGCCGACGGCTGCGAGGGTTCTCGCGGGGCTCGGCGGCGACCCCACGGAGTTTCAAGCTCGACGCATGACAACAGCGCTGGCCTCGGACGCCGACCTCATTCTCACGATGACCGAAAGTCAGCGAGACAAAGTCCTGGCGATGGCTCCGGCGCGGCTGAAGCGCACGTTCACCCTTCGAGAAGCCGCACGGTTGGGCTCGCTCGCGGATGCAGGAACGGTCGACGACCTCGCCGCCGCCAGGCCCCGATTTCGTGCCACCGAACCCGAGGACGTCCTGGATCCGATGGGTAAGGAAGAGAAGGTGTTTCACGAGATCGGACTTCAGATCGCCGATCTCGTCGGCCCACTGCTCAGCCGACTTCGCTTCGGTGAGCGCTGAGCGAGGCCACCGCGGTCAACTGCGGTAGCGACTTGTCCGACTCGTAGTAATAGCTGTACTCGTACGCATTGCGTCCGCGAGACGGCGTCATCGTGATGACAGTGCCGAGGACGTGCGCACCCACACTCTGTAGGTTTCCGACCGCGCGCGCCAGTTGATCGCGCTTCGTGGAGCCGTGTCGGGCGATCACCAGAGCGCCGTCCGACATCGCGGCCAAAACCGCGGCATCCGTGACGGGGAGCAACGGCGAGGCGTCGATGATGACGTAGTCGTAGCGCGCCCGCAGTTCCCCGAGAACATGTTTGGCCGTGTCCGTACCGAGTAGTTCGCTCGGGTTCGGGGGGATCGGTCCGGAGGCGAGCACAGTCAGCCCGTCGAACTCGGTCGGCTGAAGCACATCGTCCAGCGTCGCTCGACCGGAGAGCACCGAACTGACGCCGACACTTCCGATCAATCCCAAGTACTTCGATACTCGCGGCTTTCGGAGGTCGCCTTCCATCAGGCACACCGATTTGCCGGCCTCCGCCAAGACGAGAGCGATGTTCACGGCCGTGGTCGTCTTACCCTCTGAGGGAAGCGAACTCGTGACGACGATGACACGTGGTGGATGGTCCACCTCGAGGAACTGAAGGTTGGTGCGCAATTCACGGAAGGCTTCGGCACTCACGGAATTTCCGTCACTGAGAGCGATCGCGTGATTGGCCTCGACGTCCTTGTCGAACGGGATCGTGCCCACCATCGCCGAACCCGCAATCTCTTCCACCGTTCGACGATCCTTCACCGTGTTGTCGAGCCGATCACGAATCAACGCAAGCGCGATTCCCGACACCAGTCCCGCCACGGCTCCCAGAGCGAGGTTGCGTGAAGTCTTAGGTGACACGGGAACAGACGGTTCTTGGGCCTGCTGCTCGACGACCACACGCGCAGGCGGCGTTCCGCCGTTCTCAGGCGTCTCCAGTTCCTTTGCCAGTGAGACGAATTCGGACGACAGAGTATCTGCAATCTCCCGTGCGAGTTCCGGTGAAGGATCCTTGACTCCGAGGTCGATCAGCACAGTGTCGGGCGCCGACGTCGCAGTGACCTTGGACGCCAACTCGTCAGCCGACATCCCGCCGACCACTCTCGGCCCCAGTGCGTCGATCGTCCGCTGCGCGAGAGTTCGGCCGGTCAGGAGTTTTGTATAGGACAGAACACGCTGCTGTGACAGCTGGCTACCTTGAAGCGCCTCGTTGACCGAGGTACCCGCCGACGTCGAAACGAAAAGCCTCGTCGAGGCCTGGTAGACGGGCGTCGAAAGAAGAGAAGCGCCAAGGGCTCCGAGGATTCCGAGCAAGGTTACAGCAGCGACGATTCGCCATCTGGCTTGCAATATCTTCAGGTAGTCGACAATTTCCATCTTGATGTCTCCTTCGGCTCACGCATGTCCACTGCGGGTCTGAGCGGTCTTTGCCGGTCGGACCGCGAGGGCGAACCGGGCTTTATCAATTTCGATATAGATCAGCTGCGACGGACGAGACGTCCTGTGCTCACGGGCGTCCCAGTCCGCGGTAGTTCCAACCTGCGCCTCGCCAGTCGTCGGGGGAAAGGCAATTGCGCCCGTCGACGATCACTTTGTTGCGAACCACCGAATCGAGATCGGACGGCTGCAACTTCAAGAATTCGAGCCACTCGGTCAATACCAGGACGACGTCGGCACCTTCGCAGGCCTCCAATGCATTTGCCGAGTAGGTCAGCGTCGGGAACAGCGCGCGCGAATTGTCCATGGCCTTTGGGTCGTACACGTTCACTGCAGCACCTTGGAGCTGAATCTGACCCGCGACGTTGAGCGCCGGCGAATCACGAACGTCGTCCGAGTCCGGTTTGAACGCGGCACCCAGAACTGCGACTCTCGCACCGAGAAGCGATCCGCATGCCTCCCGCGCCAGTTCGACCATGCGTGTACGTCTGCGCATATTGATGTTGTCGACTTCGCGCAGGAACGTCAGTGCTTGGTCGGCACCGAGTTCACCGGCGCGAGCCATGAAGGCGCGGATGTCCTTCGGCAAACACCCTCCGCCGAAACCAATTCCCGCGTTGAGGAATCGACGTCCGATCCGAACGTCGTGCCCGATCGCGTCGGCGAGCACTGTGACGTCGGCGCCCGCGGCCTCGCACACTTCGGAGATGGCGTTGATGAACGAGATCTTGGTGGCCAGGAAAGCGTTCGCTGACGCTTTCACCAACTCCGCCGTCGCAAGGTCCGTGACGAGAAACGGAATCTCCTCATCGAGGAGCTCTGCATAAACTTCGCGCGCAACAGATTCCGCTCGACCGCGGACATTTCGATCGACTCCGAGCACAAGTCGGTCCGGGTGCAACGTGTCCTGGACGGCAAATCCTTCACGGAGAAACTCGGGATTCCACGCGACTTCGACGCCGTCACCGATCGGTGCCAATTCCCGCGCGCGTTTGCCGAGCCGTTCCGCGGTGCCCACCGGTACCGTGGACTTGCCGAAGATGACCGAGGGCTTGGTGAGCAGCGGCGCCAAAGTCTCGATCACGGCATCCACGTAGACCATGTCCGCGGCGAACTCACCCTTCTTCTGCGGCGTACCGACCCCGAGGAAGAACACGTCCGCAAATTCTGCGGCTTCCTCGTACGACGACGTGAACTTCAGTCGCCCTCGATCGATGTTGTTTCGTAGGACCTCGCCCAACCCTGGCTCGTAGAACGGAACTTCACCTGCTGCCAGTTTCTCCAGCTTTGCCGCATCGACATCCACTCCGAGGACCTCGTGACCGAGTTCGGCCATACAGGCCGCGTGTGTCGCGCCCAGGTATCCCGTGCCGAATACTGCTATGCGAGTGCTCATGTTGCTCGATCTGCTTTCTCGAGAGTGTGCGAAGTGTGTTGATGGGAAAAGTGATTCAGGTGCGTACGGCACCGATGTTGTCGCGGTACCACGAGATCGTCGACGCGATTCCTTCGCGCAATCCGATTGTCGGCCGCCATCCGAGTTCACGAATCATGCTCACGTCCAGCAGTTTCTGCATCGTTCCGTCAGGCTTCGAGGTGTCCCACTGCGTCTCGCCGGTGTATCCGACCTCGTCGGCGACCATCGAAGCGATCTCGCGAATTGTGTGGTCTTCGCCGGTTCCGACGTTGACATGCGATGCACCGTCGTAGTTGTCGAGCAGATGCAGACACGCCGACGCCAAGTCGTCGACATGCAGGAATTCACGTCGCGGATTGCCACTCCCCCAGTTGACAACCGACTGGACTGCCGACGACTGCGCCTCGTCGTAACGCCGAACGAGGGCGGGAAGTACGTGCGATCCGCGCGGAGAAAAATTGTCTCCCGGGCCGTACAGGTTGGTGGGCATAGCTGAGATCCAGGGGCGACCATGCTGCCGCCTGGCAGCTTGAACATGGAGTATTCCCGCGATCTTTGCTATTGCATAGGCGTCGTTGGTCGGCTCGAGATGCCCGGTGAGCAGGTATTCCTCCTTGATCGGTTGCGGTGCCAATTTCGGGTAGATGCACGATGATCCGAGGAACAGGAGACGCTCGACGCCGTGTGCAAGCGCAGCGTCGAGCACGTTCACCTGGATCCGAAGATTCTCCGACAGGAAGTCGACGAGGAACGCGCTGTTCGCCGCAATTCCACCAACTTTTGCTGCTGCGAGGATCACATTGGTCGGCTTTTCGCGGGCAAAGAAATCGAAGACAGCGTCCCGGTCACGCAAATCGCGTTCGGCGGACGACTTTCCGAGAAGGTTCGTGAAGCCTTCGGATTCCAGGTGCCGCCACACCGAGGAGCCGACCAATCCTCGATGTCCGGCTACGTAGAACGGTGCGCCTCGATCGAGCGCTCGCGCTGCGAACGAATCTCTCATCGCGTCGCCAACCAGTCGGGAAGTGCCGGAGTGTCGATCCACGGGCGCCCCTCATGTTCGAGCGCTTCGATGTCTGCGTCGACCATGATCCGAGCCAGTTCGGGGGTGTGCACTCCGGCCTTCCACCCGAGTTTGCGCTCGGCGTGGCTCGGATCCCCGATCAAGGCGTCGACCTCAGTCGGACGAAGGTACCGCTCGTCGAATCGCACGTGATCTTCCCAGTTCAGACCCGCATGTTCGAAAGCGACTGTCAGGAAGTCGCGCACCGAATAGTTGCCACCGGTGGCGAGCACAAAATCCTCAGGCTCGTCGACCTGCAACATGCGCCACATACCCTCGACATACTCCGGCGCATATCCCCAATCACGAATCGCGTCGAGATTACCCATGTACAGATGATCCTCGATCCCTGCCTTGATACGCGCCACCGCACGCGTGATCTTGCGCGTCACGAACGTCTCACCGCGCCTGGGAGACTCGTGATTGAACAGAATCCCGTTCACCGCGAAGATCCCGTACGCCTCACGGTAGTTCTTCGTAATCCAGTACGAGTACACCTTCGCCGCACCGTAGGGAGAGCGTGGATAAAACGGCGTCTCCTCGTTCTGCGGCGGTGGCGTCGCACCGAACATCTCAGAACTCGACGCCTGGTAGAACCGGCAGTCGAGCCCCGCCATCCGAACCGCCTCCAGAAGACGGATCGACCCCACACCCGTCGTGTTCCCCGTGTGTTCGGGTTCGTCGAAGCTGACCCGGACGTGAGACTGCGCAGCAAGGTTGTACACCTCGTCCGGCTTGATCTGCGCGAGCAGCGTCACAAGGCGCGCTCCGTCACTGAGGTCACCGTAGTGAAGGAAAAGCCGCGCATCCACATGGTGGGGGTCCACATAAATGTGGTTGATCCTCGAAGTGTTGAACGTCGACGATCTACGGATCAGTCCGTGAACCTCGTAGCCTTTGGAGAGCAGCAACTCGGCGAGGTACGAGCCGTCCTGCCCCGTGATTCCGGTAATCAGTGCGCGTTTCATCCTGCGTTCCTTCCGTTGCGGGACAGCCCGCCTGATAGTTGCGAAACCACGGTTGTGGTCCGTATTCCTCCGAATCGACCGGCAGTCTTGATCTCGCTCATGCGTGTCCTCTCGAACGGCCGAGGAACTTTCGAATGTCGCGCGATGCCAACCGGACGAATGTCGAGTTACCGAACAGGTAGCGCCGCCACAGACGTTTGGGTTCCGATGCAAGTCGATACAACCACTCGAATCCCGAATTTCGTACGAAAGACGGTGCCTCAGAAACGGTTCCGGCCAAGAAGTCGAAGGCCGCGCCGACACCGACGGCCACGTAGTCGGTTCGATCCGCTATCGCCTTCGTGACAAAATCCTGTTTCGGCGCTCCCAAGCCGACCCACACGATGTCCGGCGCCGACGGACCGACCTTCGTGATGATGTCATCGACGAACTCCTTGCTGAACGCGGCAAACGGCGGGGCGTAAGTGCCAGCCACCGTGATGCCCGGGTACAACTCTTCCACTCGATCCGTCAAAAGACTCAACGTCTCTTCTGTCGTGCCGACAAAATGGTGACGAAGGCCGTAGCGGCGACCCTTGTCCAGGGTGGCCTCGAAGAACGATGGACCCCGGACTGGTCGAACATCGACGTGATCGGAAGCGGTAGCGCCGATCAGGCGCATCACCCAACTGACCGGGGTTCCGTCTGCGAAGTTCACACCGGGACCCTTCAAAATCGTGGAGTAGTCACGATCGTTGTGCGCCGCCGACACGCAGTAGGAATTCGACAACCTCACGGAGACTCCGGTTCCCGCTCCCTCTCGTCTGTCGTTGACTACCCAATCGGTAGCTCCCTCGAGGTTGGTCGCGGCAAACGGAATGCCACCCACCTCGATGACCTCGAACGGACTGCTCATCTGTCTCACCACTTTTCAGCGTTCCTTTGTTGACGTTCATTGCACTGGCCGTAGCTGCGCGACAAGACCGATTTCAACCGAGATCGAGTCCAATCACGCTGCGGTTCAAAGAGAGAAAGCTCTGTATCGACAACCGATCGAGCGATACGCGAGACGAGAGTCGACGCCGGCGCAACCGGGATCGCCACGGCGTTCCTACCGGCCAGTGTCGGTACACCGCCGAGATCCAAACAGACCACCGGCAGGCCCACGGCCGCTGCTTCGGCCGCCACCCAGCCGCCCGAATCGTGCATGCTCGGGAAGAGCAGAACGGAGGAGGCCCCCATCTCGCCCACCACTTCCGATCTGTCGCGCCACCCGCGAAGCGTGATCTGACCCCGGCGATACGGAAGCGACATCTCAATCCGCCCGCGGGCGGGCCCCTCCCCGACAAAGGTCATGGACCACTCGGTGCCCAGCTGCTCGAGCGCATCCAGAATCAGATCGATTCCTTTGTACTGCAACAGTCTTCCTACGAACAAGAGTCTTCGTTTCGGCCTGGGTACCGTTTGCTTCTCGATTCCGTCGTAGTCCAGGACACAATTGGGTTGGACGACGACGTTGCGTGCCCGCGGTGCGCCACGTCCGCTGTCGGAGTTCATCGCGATGAAAGTGTCGACTCGTCCTGACATGAAGATGTGTGTCAGTGACCGAGCGGCTTTCGTCGAGCAGGTCCGAACTGCCGTGGTTGCCAGATACCGCAAACCGATGCGCTTGGCGAGTGGCATCGGCGGGTAGGTGTTGCCCCCGGCAGGCCCCCATACGAGTCGTGCGCCGCCGACTCCACCGAACAGCACCGGTGGGGGCAGCCAGTCGGACGCGAACGTTGCATGGTGCAGGACGTCGAAGTGTGCCGCTTCACGACGAACGAACAGTGAAGTGTGCCAGAGCCATCGGAGATATCGACCGTACGATCCGGCTTCTTCCGCGGTCAAAGTCGCTATTCGTACGACACGAACTTCGCAACCGAGCTGTTCACATTCTGATTCCAATGTGGGAGCCTCACCGGAGCGAGTCACCACCGTGATCGACTCACACAGTTCGGAAGCCGCCGAGAGAAGCGCCCAACCCGCCCCGGATTCACTCCCCTGATTCGGATCGCAGGCGTATGCCGTCATCAACAACCGTGTCATCGCGCTACCTCGAGCCTCTGTGCGCGCGGCATCCGTGAACCGCGGTGGCCGAATTGCTCTGAGAACCAACCGATGTTTCGTGCACCGTTGTCGAGAACCACGCGTTTGATCCGTGGGCTGATCAGGGCAGCGGGGATCAACGTCGCCGACGCGAGTACGAGCAAAGCGCGTTTGGCAATCTGAACCGTCAGCAGTGGCAGGCCGAGCTGTCCCTGACAGACCGCGAGGATTCGTCCATTGTTGACGTACCGGGCGAAGAGCCAGGAGTCCCGACGCCGTTCCTCGTCGACGGGTTCGTACGCAAGCGCCTCGTCGCACCACAGCAGCCGGACACCGCCGGCACTCATCCGGAGCGTGAACTCGGTGTCCTCGCCGCCAGGTAGATCCCAGTCGTCACTGAAGGTCAAGCCGTTCAAAGCCTTCAGGTCCAACAACAGATTTCCAGCACCTGCCGACGCAACCGGCGTGCCGGTCGAATGTCGAACGCGAGTGTGCAATGGAAGTTCCGAGGCGAACAGGCCCACCGGAATCACGGGACCGGCCACAGCACCTGCGTCGAAATCTGCGGCGCAGGTGAGGAGATTCGACAGCCAGTCGACGTCGACGTACTCGTCGTCGTCGACGAAGATGATGTACCGACGATCTCGTGCACGGGCGAGATCGACCAGCGCACGTCGTGCCGGAGATACCCCGCCGAATCCGAGATGCAATCGTTCGATCCCGTCTGCGACATATGTCGGCGTCGTGGATTCCGGATCGTTGTCGCCCACCACGATTTCGGCCTCGACGCCGGCGCCCTCGATCGACGCCTTGACACTCTCGACGCACACAGCAAGTGAGGCTTCTCGACGGAACGTCAGAATCGCGACCATGACGCCGCTCAGGTTCTTCATGAGAGATCAACTTTCGGTCGAGAGGTGTGATTCATCGAGACCAGGAGTGCGACGCTCGCGTTGACACACGCCGACAGCGCCAAGGCTCCAGCGACATAGACGGCATCGTCGGACAGTCCGGCCCCGAGAACGATCAGAAACTGCACCGGCAGCAGCACTGCGCGGAACGTGTTGAGGGTTCCGGTCTTGTCCAGGACGCGGATCGACGTGCCGACGCCCAGAAGAATCCCGTTGAACGCCACCGCCAGCCCGCACATCAGAATGACCGGTATCAAGTTCGGAAAGTGCGTCCCGACCAGATGATCCATCAATCGCACTCCCGAGAGTCGAATCTCGAGCGTGAGACAGATCAGCGAAACGCAGATGATCGAAACCCAGAAGACCTGCAAGCCCACTCGGCGACCGAGTGCCATGCACTCGGCCGGGCTCATCGCTTCGACACCACTGCCGAACTTGCGCATCAGAATCGGCGAGATGCCCGCGAACATCAAGGACAGTGGACCGAGCAGTGTCTGGGCAGTTCTGATCTCACCGATCATCGAGATCGACGCCACCACGGTCAGTATCAAGAACATCGCCTGCTGCGCAGCTGATCCCATCAATATCTCGATCGCAAACGGCACGGATCTGTACCGGTGAGTGCGTGAGTACCTGATTGACGGCACCGGCGGTATCAGACGCATGGTTGCGTGACCGAGAACGAGCGCGACGAAGACACCGACCGTATAGGTCACGAGTGCAAGTGTCAGATTCTCGACCAGGAAAGCTGCTATAAGGACGAACGAGAGTGTCACGATCTGTATCGACGCAGAGATCCAACTCGCACCGTCGTGCATCAGCATCGTGCGTATCACGTCGAACACCACGAAACCAGCTGCAGCCAAGGCGTATACCGTGAGATTCATCGAGTCCGAGCCGGCAATCAGGAACAGAGCCCACACCGATGTCACTGATACCGCTGCCAGCGCGATCGTGGGTGCCAACGCCGGTCCGCGCTCGTCGGTCCTCGCCCCTCGTGACAGCCAGACGTCGACGCCGATCGCTCGCCCCAGTGCCAGTGCCAACAGACCCGCCGATTGAATCACGGCAATCTGTCCGACTTCGATCGGACCGCCGAGTCGTGCCACCGAGGTGAGGACGACAAAAGTGAGGATGCTCGAAAGCGCCTGATCCGCCATGAATGTCACATGTCGAGTGCGATCGTTCACGATCTCACCTCGTTGATGAGCTCACGCATCGACGTCGCTGCCTTGCCCGATGTGAAGCGATTCGAGTAGTGACGATATGCGGATTTACGTATCGCCGATCGGTCGCCCGCTCCGAAGATCCGGTCGAGGGCCTCGCGAATCGACGACTCATCCAAGGAATGGAGAGGCGTTCCGCCAGGTCCGACGATGTCCGCGAGAGCGCCGCTGGTTGCGTAGATGACCGGGGTGCCAACCGACATCGATTCGATCGCAACGCGTCCGAACGGCTCTGCCCATTGAGACGGCACCACGGACGCCGCACTGTCGCGGAGTATCTCGATCACATCTTCGTGTGAAGTGAATCCGGCCAGCGTGACGTTGTCGCGAGCTGCGCTGATGCTGGAGATCTCGGCGTACTGCGGTCCGTCACCGAGCACTGTGAGCGAGGGACTTCCCTCGTCCTGTGGCCAGTTGCGCACCAGGTCCAGGACACCCTTCTCCGGTGTCAGTCGGCTCACGCAGACAACCGAATCAGTGCTCCGAAACGCGGGTTCGTTTTCTTCGAATCCGAAGTTCGGACGAACCACGACGCGATCGGAATCGATCAGTGGCCCCTCGATCAGCCGCGCTGTCATCGCGCTCGTTGCCACGAACCTGTGCTGCTTCCATCCCGAGACGCTCAGCTTGACTGCCGCAGCACTCAAGTAGCAGACAAGGCTCTGAAGTCGGCTGTTGCCGTAGCATCCGTTGCGGACACAGCTCGAGAAGTAGTTCGTGGAACCACATTCGGTGCACGTGCCATCCCCGCGCAACTTGGCTGACGGTGTGGCCAGGCGGTAGTTCCGAACCGCCTGCAGCGTAGGAATTCCGGCTGCTCGCGCAGCCACGAGCAACGAGGCCGAAAACGCCGGCCAGAGATTGTTGACGTAGACGACGTCGGGCCGCTCCGAACGGATAATACGAAACGCGTCGACAAGTACCCGCGGGCTGAATACTGCTGTGACTGCCGCCCACGGTCCCCCGGAGATCTCGGAGTTGTCCGTGGTGCACCGAACCGTCTCGTATCCGATCGATTCGAGGAGCTTGGATTCGTTCGCAAAGCTCTGCTCCTCGCCACCCGGGTTCCGATAGATCGCATGGAACATCAAGGCTTTCGGCTGCGTGGATCCACCGGCGGGCGTTAGGGTCACATCAGGCTTCGAACGCGCTACATCGAACGTCTTGTACATCTCACCGACCTCCTCTTTGCTGCGTAGCGAGGCTGTACACATCGTTCGTGTCGGCACGCCGCGCACTGTGAGAGCGGTGCGTCGAGGGTCCGTACGGTGCCAGGAAGACCCATACGATCAACCACATGGCGCCGAAGAAGAGCGTCGATTCCGTCAAGTCCATCGAGAAGACGAGAACCATGATCGCGACGACGGCGATGTACTCCGTTCTGCTGCGAGCTCGCCCGAGCGCCGTGCTCAGAAGCAGGTAAAAGCCGGCCAACAGCAGCAGGAATCCGATCCAACCGATCTGCAGACGAATGTCGAGCATTCCGTTGTGCGCGCTGGTCGCCGGAAAGGACAGCTTGGACCGGATCATCTGTCCAACGGCGCTGTCAGGTGCCCAGACCGAGCCGAAACCCCAGCCGAGCAGAGGCCGCTGTTCGGCGTAGTAGCCGGATACCGTCCAGAGATGTAGCCGGCCGGTCAACGTGACATCTCGCGAGAGTATCGCTGCGACATCGGGTCCGAGCACCTTCATCGCGCCGGACACCCCGATGTAGAGCCCGATGATCACCGTCGAGGCGAGGTGAGCGTTCGGAGTCCGTCGAAAACACTTCAGAGCAAGCACTGTCGCCAGTGCAATCCCAGCAGCGACGAGACTGGTCTGGCTCCGGGCTTCGAACAACACGATGCCCGCGACAGCAAGCGCCGCCACCCACGGTATCCGCTTGACGTCGGGAAGCATGAGTATGACAGCAACGAGAACAACTTCGATCGCAGCCATTCGGCCCAAAGTGTTCTTGTGGGTGAAGATTCCGCGATAGGCAACGGCGCGGGTGTCCACGTCGATGCCAGTCGAAGGATCGAGAATCACGACGATCAGAGACAGGACGAGTAGTACCAGCAAGGTGATGGCCACAGTCCGCACTCGCACCGCGAAGGTCAACTCCCGGGCGACGATGATTCCCGTGATCGCCAGGCACACGATGACGATGCCGGCGACTGCGGAGTTCCGGGGTAACGTCGACCAGTACCAGCTGGTCGCCGGAACGCAGGCCGCGATCAGAAGCGCGAAGACGGGCCAGGTCGCATTCCGTGAGTATCGCCGATCGAGGAAGTAGACCAACGCCAGTGTCGCCGCGAGAACGGCCGAACCGTGTACGAGCAACGATCCGAGAGCTGTCTTCTGCGTGTACGCCTGAAAGGCTCCGCTCGCGCCGATGACCGCGATCACCAATGCCGTTCGCAAGATCAGCGGATCGTGCGGAGCCTCATTTTCGCACGGCACCGGTGCCGCCTTCTGGTCAGTAGGCGCCATCACTTCCCACCACCGCCTTGAGCGTCTTCGCGACGATCATGACGTCGCCCATCATCGACCAGTTGTCGACGTAGGAAAGGTCAAGGCGGACAGTGTCTTCCCACGAAAGATCCGAACGTCCACTGACTTGCCACAGGCCGGTGACACCGGGCTTGACCAGCAGTCGGCGACTGACCGCACCGTCGTACATCTCGACCTCGCGCCGAAGCGGTGGCCGCGGTCCGACGACGCTCATCTCTCGCCGAAGGACGTTGACGAACTGGGGCAACTCGTCGATCGAGTACCGACGCATGAAACGACCGACAGTCGTCACCCGCGGATCGTCTCGCATCTTGAAAAGCACTCCGGCGCCTTCGTTCTCCTTCATCAGCGCCGTGACCTGAGAATCCGCATTCTGGACCATCGAGCGGAACTTGAGCATCGGGAACGGCTGCCCGTCCAACCCCATCCGCTCGGACTTGTAAAGAACCGGCCCCTTGCTCGTGAGCTTGACTGCGATCGCAGCCGCCAGAAGCACCGGACTGATCACGACGAGTACCACGGTTGCGAAGACGATGTCGAAGGTCGTCTTCGTGAACTTCTGTGCACCGTGATAGCGCGGACGCTCGACATGGATCAGCGGAAATCCAGCGACCGGGCGCATCGACAGCCTCGGTCCGGACACGTCCAGAATCCCCGGTGCGACAACAAGGTCCACATGATCACGCTCGAGTTCCCAGGCCAGTTTGCGCAGCCCTTCCGGTCCGAGTCGCTCCGTCGCCGTCACCGCCACCGTGTCGGCCCCGACCTGTTCGAGTGCGTCGGCGACGCTGTGCTCGTCCCCGAGCACCGGAATGTCCCGGCCGTTCACTGTGACAACTTCGCCCACGTCTCCGCCGTAGCCAGGTACGCAGACGCCGACGACTCGGTATCCATGGGCATCGTCGCGCTCGAGGTTGCGTGCAAGATCGACAACCGCCCCTCGCACACCGACCACGAGAACTGCAGTTCGAAATTCACCTTGGGCCCGCTCACGAGCAATCACCCGTCGCCAGATCCAACGACTCGCGATCAAGGCGGTCAATCCCATCGGAAACGCAACTGCGAGGTACAGGCGCGCGATCTCCAGGTGAAGGAGAAGGCTGGCGATCGCAATCAGTCCGAACAGGCGGAGCGTTCCGACAGCGATCAATCGGTACTCTTCAGGGCCGCTTCCGATCACCCGAGGAGATCTGGTGCGAAACACTCTCAGTACGGCAAACCAGCCGATGATCAGGGCGAAAGACAGTGCGGTGTAGCTCAAATGGCCGAACGCTTCACCGTCGACGACATCCGCGTCGCTACCGAATCGCCACCATTGAGCCAGAAACACAACTGCCGCAACGATGATCGTGTCGGTGATCGCCAGGCGACGAAGATACGCAGATTGCCATTTCCTGCGTGCGGACACTCCACCAGCCCGCTCCGGCGCTACTCGTCGGTGTTGTTGTGGCCGTTCGTTCATAGGCGCGGCCATCTCGAGAACCGTCATGTGTTCAGATACCTTTCCCCATGCACAGAATTCGGCCTGAAGCTGTTCACCGGCCGAGGTCCATCGGACCGCCGTGCCGAATCCCGACACTTCGACTGCGAAGCAACTGCTCCGCATCACTGCGTTCAGTGCGAATGGTCGCATTACGTGCGCCTTGTAGTTAGCCCGGCGACTATTGTCAGGCCTCGGCCAAACGGTCGATTGATGCGGCATTGCCGCAGCTCACACCCCATGATTGAAGCAGAGTCCACTAACGACCCAAACACAGGACGATCGGCGATTTCTCCTCGCCCGCTGACGTCGCCAGCCTCGATATTGCCGGGACTCAGGACTTGGCAATTATTCGGCTAGCTGGTCAGTACCAGTGAGGAGTTTGCCACATTCCGGACAGCGTGGCAATAGCGCTTTCCGAACTTCTTCCGGACTCCGGCATTGAACTCAGTTACTTACCCTCCAAGCAGGAAGGTGCGAACATTCCCCACTATTACCGTTGCGTACCTATAGTTTTCATTTCCGTGGTCAATTGGACTCCACGTTTGGACGGAAACAAGCACACAGTTGGTAATCGCTCTGCAAACCATGCTTTGATGCGTTCAGCGTCGCCTCAACCCTGGACGATTGTCCGATACTTCGCCTATGGGCGTCTTACCTACGACGGGCCGACAATGCGCGAACCTGCGATCGCGCGACACCGAGAATTCGGACATGCGAAAGGCGGAGCCTGCTCCGTCAACGACAGTCTGTGAGGTCCTAAAATAGCTGCAGCACAGCTGAATTCGAGCGATGCGAATTGTATAGCCGATCGGCTGCAAAGCGGGGAGACCGCTACCGATGGCCATGGCAAGCGTGTGTCGCCGCGCATAGGGTCAACTGACGCTCGACACGCTTGTTGGCACCCAGTAGCGGAGCGTGTCTCTCGAATAATCGACGTTGCGGGACAACTGATCAGCTGTGCGCAGGCTATCGAGTAAACTCCCGCACGCTTCAATGGCCTTACGCGAACCCGCGTTCGTTTCGTCGAAGGTGACCAAGACACGACCGAGGCCCACCGGTTGCGTGGCATACGTGAGCACCCCCGCAGAGCAGTCGGCGCTCTCCCTTCCGGCGTTCCGACGGCCGGGCCTCTACTTGCCGTCTCGAGCGATCCACCAGTTGGTTGCCGGGACAATGTCGGGCCCGGCAACGCCGCCGGGTGCGCCAACAGTTCCTGCATCCTCTGCCCAAATCCATCGCGGGATGCAACCAGATCGACCTACCCAACTACTGCGACGACCGATGAACCTGTATTCCGGAAATGCGCGTCGCAGACTCAGAGGACCCGACTAGAGATTGCGTCCGATTCACCAGATAGAGAAGGGCCCCCGAGCATTGCTCGGGGGCCCTGTGAGGCGTCGGAATTTAAAGTAGGACCAAGTCAGATGACTGTCGACGTGACCTTTCGTTCGCCGACTGGATTGCTGTCCACGGAACCTCCCACGGCCACGTCAGCGACAACCGGATCGGAATCGTAGTAGTACTTGTATTCGTAGGATCCACGGCCGTTCAGCGGGGTCATCGTGATGACGGTGCCGAGAATCGTCGCACCCACACTGTGGAGATTGCCGACCGCCCTGCTCAGCTGTTCCCTCTTCGTCGAGCCGTGACGCGCAATCACGAGCGCACCGTCCGCCAGAGCTGAAAGAACTGCAGCATCCGTAACAGGAAGCAACGGCGAGGCGTCGATGATGACGTAGTCGAACCTTCTGCGGAGGTCGGCAAAGACTGCATGAGCAGTGTCAGTGCCCAGCAATTCGCTCGGGTTCGGAGGAATCGGACCCGAGGCAAGAACCGTCAGGTCGGCATTGCTCGTAACTTGAAGTACGTCGTCCAGGTCTGCTTGCCCGGCCAGGACCGAACTCAGACCGACGCTTCCGATAAGTCCAAGGTACTTCGAAACGCGAGGCTTACGAAGGTCACCTTCGACGAGACACACCTTCTTGCCCGCCTCGGCCAACACGAGTGCGATGTTGACCGCAGTCGTGGTCTTTCCCTCGGAGGGAAGAGAACTCGTGACGACGATGACACTCGGTGGGCGATCCACGGCCAGGAACTGCAGATTGGTTCGGAGCTCGCGGTACGCCTCGGCACTTGCGGAATTGCCCTCGTGGAAGTTGATCGCTTGATGAACTTCGCGTTCCTTGTCGAACGGAATTGTTCCCACCATCGCCGCGCCGGCGATGTCTTCGACCACCTTGCGCTCTTTGACGGTGTTGTCCAGGCGATCACGCACCACAGCCAACCCGATCCCCAGCAGAAGCCCGATCGCGGCACCGAGCGCCACGTTCCGCGATGTCTTCGGCGACACCGGTTCCGCGGGAGTTTGTGCTCGCTGCTCGACAACGACGCGCGCCGGCGCTGTGCCACCATTCGCAGGCGTACCCAGATCTTTGACCATGACGACAAACTCGTCCGACAGCGCATTTGCGATTTCACGTGCCAGTTCAGGCGACGCATCTTGCACACTCAAATCGAGAAGTACCGTGTCCGGCGCCGATGTCGCGGTCACCTTGGACGAAATCTCCGCAGCGGAAAGCCCGCCGAGCCGATCGGGCCCGACTGAATCGATCGTTCTTTGTGCCAGTGTCTCGCCGGTAAGGAGCTTGGCGTAGGAAGTGACCAACTGCTGCGAGAGCTGGTTACCTTGGTAAGCCTCGTTCACGGTTGTTCCGGTAGAGGTCGACACGAACAGGCGCGTGGAAGCCTGGTAGACCGGCGTCGCAATCAACGAGGCGCCCAATGCGCCCAAGATCACGACCACAGTGACGACAGCGACTATCTTCCACCGTGCCTGCAAAATCTTCAGGTAGTCCCGTACATCCATCGTCGAATCTCCTTCGGCTCGAACACGTATCACGTCTTCGAGTAGTAATCGACAGCCGCTGTCGAGCCGCTGCACTCAATGCAGGCTGAACGAGGCAGCCAATCTTCTATCGCGCGTCCCTACGTCCCAGCGCGAGGTATTTGCCGAAACAGCCAGGGGGGAGAAGCCTTCACGGCATCTCACACATCTCACTTCCTGGCCGATACATGATCGAGAAGCGGCGAACACGCGACACTGACAAACCCGCGACACTGACATCGGGTCCACTCGCACATCGCGCGGAGCAGACACAACGTGCAGCCAGGCTGAACTCTACTGCGTCATTGGTCTTTTCACCACCGCAACGGAGCCTCTGAACGCCCTCGGTATCGTCAATCGACCGCGCCGACCGCGAAAGGGTCACATACCATGGCGAGCCGTAGGACCAACGTCCGTCGTCGACCAACTACGTAACTTGCCGCCGGAAGTTGATGTACACCAACCGAACAAGGCAACATGCCCCTCACCATGCGACGCACGAGCTGCGATCCCAGCATCTCCCCCGGTCACAGCTCGCTCGCTGACGGACTTTGGTCCCGGGCGCACGGCCACTTCCCCTCGATGCCTACAACAACCCAGCCTCCGTGAAGGTTTCACCGGTTTACGGCCTTCCGAGACCTCGGTAGGTCCACCCTGCGTCGCGCCAGGTGGTCGGTTCCAGGCAGTTACGTCCGTCGATGATGACCTTCTTGCGGACGACAGCTTCGAGGTCCGACGGCAACAGCTTTCGAAACTCGGTCCACTCGGTCAGAACCAAGACGACGTCAGCACCTGCGCACGCGTCAAGTGCGCTCGAAGTGTAAGTGAGGGTGGGGAACAACGCCTTCGAGTTTCCCATTGCTTTCGGGTCATAGACATTGACGGCAGCGCCTTGCAGCTGAATCTGGCCGGCAACGTTCAGCGCAGGTGAGTCACGCACGTCGTCGGAGTCAGGCTTGAAGGCGGCACCGAGAACCGCAACGTTGGCTCCTAGCAGCGAACCACACGCTTCTCGAGCCAGTTCGACCATCCGAGTGCGGCGACGCATGTTGATATTGTCGACTTCGCGTAGGAAAGTGAGTGCTTGATCTGCTCCCAGCTCACCCGCACGTGCCATGAAAGCACGGATGTCCTTCGGTAGGCAGCCACCACCGAAACCGATTCCGGCGTTGAGGAATCGCCTACCGATTCTCTCGTCGTGGCCGATGGCATCGGCGAGAACTGTCACATCCGCGCCTGACGCCTCGCACACCTCCGAGATCGCATTGATGAACGAGATCTTCGTCGCCAGAAATGCATTGGCTGACGCTTTGACCAACTCCGAAGTCGCAAGATCGGTCACGACAAAGGGAATACCTTCGTTCAAGAGCTGCTCGTACACTTCACGCGCAACCGATTCCGCACGTCCGGGTCGATGGCGGTCGACCCCGAGCACAAGCCGGTCCGGGTGAAGCGTGTCTTTCACCGCGTAGCCTTCTCGGAGAAATTCCGGATTCCACGCCACCTCGACGTCTTGTCCGGCAGGCGCCAGTTCGCGTGCCCGCGCACCCAGTCGCTCTGCTGTGCCCACTGGCACAGTTGATTTCCCGAAAATAACGGTCGGCCTGGTCAAGAGGGGCGCGAGCGTCTCGATCACCGAATCGACGAAACGCATGTCGGCCGCGAACTCCCCCTTCTTCTGCGGCGTGCCGACGCCGAGGAAATGGATGTCGGCGAACTCTGCGGCTTCCTCGTAGGAGGCGGTGAATCGAAGACGTCCCGCGGCTATGTTGCGGCGCAGCACTTCCTCGAGTCCCGGTTCGTAGAAGGGAACCTCCCCAGCTTCGAGCATGGCGAGCTTGTTCAGATCAACATCCACCCCGAGAACCTCGTGGCCCAACTCGGCCATGCACGCAGCATGTGTCGCCCCGAGGTAGCCGGTGCCGAATACCGCAATACGAGAAGTCATAACGATGTCTGCCTGTCGAAGTCGGGTTTACGTCGAATAATGCTGTAGTACTTCATGTCCTGATCGAATCGACATTCTGTCGATACCACTCCACGGTCGATGCGATCCCCGCACGAAGGTCAATCCTGGGCTGCCACCCCAAATCTCGAAGCTTCCCGATGTCGAGCAACTTCCGCGGCGTCCCGTCAGGTTTCGAATGATCCCATTCGATCTCGCCGTCGAACCCGATCTCGTCAGCCACGATCGCGGAGATCTCCGCGATACTCTGGTCCTCGCCCGTACCGACATTGACGTGTTCTGCTCCGTCATAGTGGTCGAGCAAGTGAAGGCAGGCATCCGCCATGTCGTCGACGTGGAGAAACTCGCGCCTCGGCGTCCCGCTGCCCCAGTTCACGACTGACGCAACTCCATCACGGCGCGCGTCGTCGAAGCGCCTGATGAGGGCCGGCAGCACATGAGAGCCCTTGGCGGAGAAGTTGTCACCCGGGCCGTAGAGATTGGTCGGCATCGCGGAGATCCACGGACGCCCGAACTGCTTTCGAACGGCCTGTACCTGCAGGATTCCCGCGATCTTTGCGATGGCATATGCATCGTTCGTCGGTTCCAAATGACCTGTCAGAAGATATTCTTCGCGAATCGGTTGAGGAGCGAATTTCGGGTAGATGCACGATGATCCGAGGAACAGCAGGCGATCTACGTCGAATTCGGCCGCCGCGTCCATCACGTTCACCTGGATGCGAAGGTTGTCGGAGATGAAGTCCACCGGCAGTGTGCTGTTCGCCAGGATCCCGCCGACTCTGGCTGCCGCGAGAACCACGTTCTTCGGCCTCTCAGCAGCGAAGAATTCGAACACTGCACCGCGGTCGCGAAGATCTAGTTCGGCAGACGTGCGACCGACAAGGCGACTGAAACCGTCGGCTTCCAACCGACGCCAAATCGCTGAACCCACGAGGCCACGATGACCCGCGACGTACACCGCGTCGCTCCGATCGAGGGGCTTCTGCGCGTACTCCCCCGTCATCGAGCGTGCTCCCAATCCACCAGGTTCGGACGGTCGATCCAGGGCTTGCCCTCACACGTCAGAGCCTCGATGTCCGCATCGACCATGATTCGAGCCAGCTCAGGGGTATGCACAGTCGCCTTCCAGCCGAGCTTCTGCTCCGCCTTACCGGCATCTCCGATCAACGCATCTACTTCCGTCGGCCGCAGATAGCGCTCGTCGAAGCGCACGTGATCTTCCCAGTTCAGGCCGGCGTGCTCGAAGGCCACCGTCAGGAAATCCTTGACCGAGTAGTTGCCGCCTGTCGCGAGCACGTAATCGTCCGGTTCGTCGGCCTGCAGCATTCTCCACATTCCCTCCACGTACTCCGGCGCATAGCCCCAGTCGCGGATTGCATCGAGATTGCCCATGTACAAATGGCTTTCCAGACCGGCCTTGATCCGTGCCACCGCTCGCGTGATCTTACGAGTGACGAATGTTTCGCCTCGCCGGGGAGATTCGTGGTTGAACAGAATTCCGTTCACGGCAAAGATCCCGTACGCCTCGCGGTAGTTCTTGGTGATCCAGTACGAGTACACCTTCGCAGCACCGTACGGCGATCGCGGATAGAAGGGAGTCTGCTCGTCCTGCGGAGGCGGTGTCGCACCGAACATCTCGGAACTGGACGCCTGGTAGAACCTGCATTCGAGACCAGCCATCCGGACTGCTTCGAGCAACCTGATCGACCCGATTCCCGTCGTGTCACCGGTGTGTTCCGGCTCGTCGAAACTCACCCGCACATGGGACTGCGCTGCGAGGTTGTAGACCTCGTCCGGGCGTATCTGTGCGAGAAGAGTGACCAAACGCGCCCCGTCGCTGAGATCGCCGTAATGAAGGAACAGTTTTGCATCCGGCGTGTGGGGATCCACATACATGTGATCGATTCGAGCTGTATTGAACGTGGACGATCTACGAATAAGTCCGTGGACCTCGTACCCCTTGCTCAACAACAGCTCGGCCAGGTATGAACCGTCTTGGCCTGTAATTCCGGTAATCAGTGCACGTTTCACTTGAAACTCCGTCCTCGAAGCAGATACTTGTCTGCGAGTAGTCATCGGCCGAATTGTGTTGTGTGGGAATAGCGAACCCACAAACAGAACTGAGAAACCCTCACGGCATTACTGCCCCCTTGATCCGCGATCTCAAGTCCTCCAGTTCCGCGGCAGCGGAATCCATTCCGCGAAAGATACGGATAGATTCGTCGTGCCCGAGATTCAAGCTGCCACCCGTCGCATCGTCCATCCAGGAGGCCTGCGGCGCGAGTACCGGTTCCAGTGAATCCCTCAGCTTCGGTACCGAACTGGTGCCCGACATCACCGGTATCGATCCGCCTCGAGCGCTCAGGATCAAGACATGGAGGCGGTCACTGATGGTTACGGCAGCGCGCTCGTACAGGGCGCGGACAGCGAACTCCTGTTGCCGATGGGTCACGTCATCGTCCCATCCCACGTACGGAATACCCAGCGTTGCAGCAACTTCGCGATTGTGGCTGTCGTCCTCGGCAACTTGGCAGCAGGCCACCAGATTCAAACCGATTGCCTCGACCTGACTCTGGATCGACCGAAGAACCGCGTAGTTCACCGGCCGGTCATGCCGAAGTGAAAGCAAGGCTATTTCTCGGCGCGCAGATTCTCGGCCTGCAGACTTCGCTCCGTCGGATAGGCCGGCCCGGAACGCGAGATCGGGATAGAACCGACTCTTACCTCGCAGGTACTCACACGTCCTTTTGTCACGTGCCGCGTAGACGTCGGCTAGGCCGACGAGGATCTTCTCGGGTACTGCCGCCATTGAGCTTCGCACCTCGATCGACCGTCCCAAAACGAGGACTCGTGTACCGAACATACGAAGCACCGCAAAGACTGTCACCAACAACGAGTGCTTGACGACGCTGGCTGCCGAGGCCCCCAGAACCGCCGGCCCAGGTGCCATCACGATCACTGCCCGCCTTCGGCGCACCGTATCGGACCAAATCGCTCGCCAGAAGCTGATACCCGAATCCATGACCTCGTCGGTTGGTTCCCAATCGAAGGCATCGACGTACTCCGCGCTCATGCTGCCCGAAAAGACAACGGGTCTGAATCCCAGTTCACGCATGTAGTCGACTGCTGTTCGGCGTATCTCGATGTCACCCAGATTGCCCTGAGCTGCTGCAATACTCATGAAGAACCTACGCATGGGGATCCCTCCTCATTGCAACGACAACGACACAAGTCAGCAATGCGGTTTGAAATACATAGCTGAGCGAGAGCGACCACCCCGCTCCGAGCGCCCCGTAACGGGGGGCGGCCAGCACGATTCCGACGAGGCAGATCAAGGTGCTCACAACCGTTATGTAGGAGACAATTTCAACTCTGCCCGTACCTTGCAGAATCGCATTCAATTGGGACGAGATCGCCGCGAAGATCAAACTGAAGCAGACGACCTGCATTACCGGTACCGCGTCTACGTATGCATCGCCCAAAATCGGTGGAACGAGTACAGGTATGACAGCTGCGATCACACCGAAGATCACCGCGCTTGCGATGCATACGTACATCGCGGGTCGCAGAATTCCCTGGGTGATTCGCCCGGTGGTCGAGCGCGCCGCCGCAGGCATGAGTACTGCCGCAAATGATGTGGGGATCAGCCGCAACGGAGTGGTGATACGACTCGTCACGCCGTAGATTCCGGAGACGGCCGGCGACGTGACAAGTCCAACCAGCAGTACGTCGAAGTTGCGCGTCTGAGTAGCAACGGAATTCAACCAGAAGTGGGAAGACTTGCCAATGATCGACCTGTACGAGCGCCTCGATCTGACACGAGTGATCGCCGGTCCGAGCTGAATGGCCACGAAGACAGCGATCATCGAAGAGAACGCGAGGCCGACGGAATACCAGAACACTGCGTCGACTCCTGCGAGCCAAGCGGCCCCGACAAAAACCAGAGCAAGTGCTCGCCGGAGGAGCAACGACACCGCGTTCTGCCAGGTATTCCCGTCAGCGAGTGGTAGCGAGAGCAGGGTCTCGACGTAATTGTCCAGAACAACCCACGCTGCCAACGGCACAACGAACCAAAGCGTCGGCTCGAAGACCGCGGCTACAGCCGCGGTCAATGCCAGCAATGCACCAACGGCCAGGTTGGCGCGGCGCGAGAACTCCAACGTCGACGCGATGAGGGGTTCCTGGTCACCCAACGCACGGATCCGAACCAGAAATGGGGTGAACCCGAAGTTCAGAACGGTCTGAAGCACCAGTCCGACACCATAGGCCGCAGCGAAGATTCCAAAGCCGGACGGACCGGAGACGCGTGCGAGTAGGACCATACTCAGTGCCTGAATCAACGCTCCGACAAGACGTCCGCCGGCGATTCCCGTGAACTGAACCACCAGGGGGTTTGTCATCACCTTCACGTTCCACCGCCCAGGCACTCGAACGACTGCGGAACCCCGGCGCAGCGGGGCCGTGCGCCCTTCATGGTCGTCCGATCGACGAAACCGGGGCGCGGACGATCGAACTCGCCGGAACATCAGATGTAACGAGGGAATTTGCGCCGATAACCGAGTGGTCTCCGATCGACGTACCGCGAAGAACTGTGGACCTGGCCGCAATCCACACACCGTCGCCGATGACGATCGGTCCGTTGTCGAACTCGAAAGTCCGTGACTTTCTGCTGTGACTGCCCGCGCACAGTAAAACGTCTTGCGACACACAACTGTTCGACCCGATACTCACTGGTTCGAGATTGAGGATCCAAGCTCCCTCACCCACCCAAGTGTTATCACCGATCGACAGCTTCCACGGCCAATGGATCTTCACGCCGTGCCGAATCAGGACTGCCTCACCGATCTGAGCGCCGAACAGTCTGAGAATGGCCACTCGTATGCGTGCCGGCACGAACCAGGCCCGGAACAGTGGTGCCACTGCGAGCCACGCGACCTGCACTGACGCCGGACGTCCCTTGTCGTATCCTGCCCCGGTGAATTCGCCGAGGGAGAGCTGCGGGTGTGTCATAGCGCTCGGGCTTGCGTCGGTCGAGTGGGCGAACTGTCTCGATTGATGAGCCCGTCGAAGAGGTCGCCGAAGGCGGTGGTGGCAGAGCCGGGAGACAAGGTTTCGTGCACGTACTCCCTCCCGTTTCGCGCGAGTTGATCGGCACGGACGGGGTCGGACACCAGCATCTCTATCTCACGTACCAATGCTTCCGGATTTCCGGCGTCAACACGTACTCCCGCCCCGGACAGTGCGATCTCCTCGCCGGAGGCACTGTCCGAAGATGTAGCCGCGACGACGGGTACCCCTGAAGCGAAATACGATGTGAGTTTGCTCGGAACAGCCATACTGCGAAGATCGGCCAACTCGTTGAGAAGTAATGCGTCCGCGGCCCGCAGCACATCGGTGAAGTTTTCGCCCCCAACAGGATCCATGAATTCTATCCCGGCGCATCCGTCGGACAGCTCTTCGAGATGGGCCCGCTGATTCCCGTCCCCCATCAGCACGAATTTGATGTCGGACTGCCGTGACCCGAGTAAATGCGCGGCGTCCACCACGTTCTCGAGCCCTTGCTTGGCACCCATATTGCCGGCATGCAGAACTATCTTCTGTTCCGGCCCCCAGCCCAATCGCTTACGCGTATCTTCTCGGGCGCACGCAGACCGGGAGAGATCCAGGTGGGTCCAGTTCCTGATTACTGTGACGCTGCTCGAGTCGACTCCGAGGATGTCCTGAGCATGCTTCGCAAACCGAGGATGGATCACGACGACGTGATCGGACTTTCGCAAGATCCAGGATTCTGCTCGATCGACGAGTGACGACAGGCCTCCGCTCAGCTGACCGGTCTCGGACGCGCCCAGTCCGTAGAAGTCCTGCACCCACAGCACCACGGGTGTGCGCGACCGAAGGAGCCTGGTCCTGATGACAAATGCCGCCGAGGACAAAAGTGTGGGACTTAAACACAGTATGAGGTCTGCTCGATGGAAAAGAGTTGCCCAGGTCGCCCTCAAAGCGAAGCTTGCCTCCATCAGAATTCTTCGCAGAAAGCTGGGATTCCGAGGGATGTAGTGACGAAGTCTTTGCACTGTCAGATTTTCTGACTGCTCTACGGAAGACAGACCTGAGAAGCCATCCATTTTTCGCCAGAATGGATAGTGCGGATACCCTGTCACCACCCTGACGTCAGCACCAGCATCCGCTATCGCATTTGCCAAACCCTCCGTGTAGGGAGCGATACCGGTTGGCTCAGGAGAATAGTTGATTCCCACGATCAGGATTTTATTTCCCTGATTATCCATCGTGCTCATTTCCCTTTTTCAGCTCACTCAGGACGGTAGTCCGTGCACAGCTTGCAGGTGTGCACTTCTCTGCGTGTCACTCTCGAATCGTTCGCCGACTTTCCGTGCCGGCACTCCGACATTCACCGAGAAACTCTCGACGTCATTGGTCACGACCGAACCGGCTCCGATAACTGCACCGTCACCTATCTTCACACCGCTCAATATCACCGAACAGGCACCTATCCATACATCTGTTCCAATTTCGACAGAATCGCGGGCACCAGGCTCACGGTCCCCCACCCACGTCGACGCGAGCATCGGAATACCCACCTCGTCGATCGCGTGGTCTTCGCGCCCCACGATGTAGACGTTCATGCCGATCATGACGTGGGATCCGATGGAACCGTCTACCTGAATAACGGTCCTCGGTCCGACGCTGACATTATCGCCGATATTCAGTCGGTGTGGCGCACTGATGATAGCTCCGCGGCCGGCATTGAAGTCGCGCCCTACTGAAACATTGCCGTTCGATATTGCGAGTCCATTCATAATTCCGCGAAGGGCTCGCCTGACACCTGACGGTAGGCGTGATCGGTTGCTCATCGTACGACCATCTCCTTGGGCCATCCCTCTTTGTCGAATTCGACGACCTGACCTCGCAACGCAGCAGAGATCCCCGACGCCATGGTTTCGGCGGAATAGAGATCCCCGACCTTCGCTGAAACTTTCTCCGCTGAAACGGGATTGGAGACAAGGTGGAGGAAGTACTCTCGCAGCGCCACAGCCAGCGACTCCTCGGTCGTCGGCGAGTAACTCTGCATAGGACCGACAGCAGCAAGTTCGATCTCGGGGGCGTGCGGGGCGTCCTCGGGGTACAGCATCGGGACTCCGAATCCCAAGCTCTGAGTGACACTCAACCCGACGTATCCAGGAGAGATCGACATGATTGATCGTGCGTAGATTTCAGCAAGTTCGATCGGACTTTCAATACGTCCGTGTACCACAACGGACTCTTCTAGACCTAGATCGACAATTTGCCGTTCTATCGTTTCCACTGCATTTCCGAAACCTACGATTTCCAACACGGCGCCCTCGTCTACGAGGCCTGATTGGTGGAAAGCAGGAACCAATTGATCGACGTTCTTCTCGGCAACCAATCGGCCGACATAGACTATTGATTTACGCGATTCACCGATGTTGCCAGCGTTGATGTCAGCGCGTTTGTACAAAGAATTGGGTGCAACCCAAACTGGTTGGCCTGGAACCTCGAGCTTGGCTGGGACCACACTGGCATACCCGTAAAGAATGGTCCCCTGAGACAAGCGGCGCATCGTTCGCCGAAGGAAGGCCGTCTTCGACGAAGAACCTTGCCTGGGGTGCAAATGCCCCCATAGAAGCGTACGGCGACGCGCTATTCGTCGAAGGACCAAAATACTCCACGATGTGAGACTACGGGGGTTCAAATCCAGGATAGTCACGGAAGCTGATAGCGGATTTCTCCAAGAACCCACCTGAAGAAGAATCTTGTCACCGAAGATTCCGATCCGTCGAACGCGGTCGTAGAAATCCTTGTCGATGCCAGTTCGCACCGTGGAGTCCAGCCCGTAGTCCGAAGCCAGGATATCGAGATTTCCTTCTTCCATCTCACGCAACACCTCGATGCACGGATTCCGATAGGTTGGAATCACCGCCAGATACATCGAGTATTTTGTTGATGACATCGAGCCTGCTCTCCCAAAGTTCTCATCGAGCAACACCGATTGGCCAGTGTGCATTTCGCAGTTCCCTTGCTTCGGATCCCAGGCAGAGTTCGCCGGGAATGACGAATCGGATTCGCTGTACGAATACCAACACGAAAGACTGACTGGACGGATCAGTATGCGCCGTCACTCGCCATTACGGCTTTGAGCGTCTTCACGACGATCATCACGTCACCGACCATCGACCAGTTGTCGACATAGGACAGATCCAGCCGAACGGTTTCTTCCCACGAAAGATCCGAGCGCCCGCTCACCTGCCACAAACCGGTGATACCCGGTTTGACCAACAGTCGCCTTTTCACAGCCCCGTCGTATGCCTCTACCTCACGCCTCAACGGTGGCCGCGGACCAACAACGCTCATCTCGCGACGGAGCACGTTGACGAACTGAGGCAACTCGTCGATCGAGAACTTTCGAATGACGCGCCCCACCTTGGTAACCCGAGGATCGTCACGCATCTTGAACAGAACGCCGGCGCCCTCGTTGTCCGATAGCAGGCTGTCCACCTGCGTATCTGCGTTCTGAACCATCGATCGGAACTTCAGCATCGGAAAAGGAACCCCGTCCAATCCCATTCGCTCCGACCGATAGAGCACAGGACCACGACTGGTGAACTTGACTGCCAACGCTGTCACGATCAACACGGGACTGATCAGAATGAGAATGAGAGATGCGAAAACGACGTCGAAGGCAGTCTTGGCGAACCGTTGAGCACCATGGTATCGCGGGCGTTCGACGTGAATCAGCGGAAGGCCCGCCACCGGCCGCATCGACAGTCGCGGACCGGAAACATCCAGGATTCCCGGTGCCACAACAAGATCGACGTCCTTGCACTCCAGATCCCACGCCAGCTTCCGCATACCGTCGTAGCCGAGGTGTTCCGTCGCCGTAACCGCAACCGCATCTGCACCGACCAAATCGAGTGCGTCAGTCACGTCGTGCTCGTCCCCGAGGACCGGTATTTCGTTGCCGTCGACCACTATGACTCTGTCGCGACGACCTAGTTGACTGGGTTGGCAGACGCCCACTACTCGGTACCCGTCACCGGGAGCCCGTTCGAAGGTCTGGGCCATCTTCTTGACTGCGACCGGGCTTCCCACGACCAAAACGGACGTCTGGAAATCGCCGCGAGACCTTTTCCGCGCGATCACCTTTCGCCAAATCCAGCGGCTTGCCATCAGCGCGGTCAGACCGACCGGAAATGCGAAGGCCAGATAGAGCCGTGCGATGTCCAACTGCAACAGCAGGCTGACAATCGCAATGAGCCCGAAGAGGCGAACTGTCGCGACGAAGATTCGTCTGTACTCTTCGGGGCCGCTGCCGATCACGCGAATCGATCGAGTGCGGAAGATCCCCAAAGACGACAACCACATCGCCGCCAATGCAATTGACACACCGGTGTAGCTGAGTTGCCCGAGGATTCCGGGGCTTACCGCACGGCTGTCTCCGCCGAATCGTAGCCATTGAGCCATGAAGACCGTCGCCACGATGATCACCGAATCGCCCAGGAACAGCCTTCTGCGGTATGCCGTTTCCCATTCCCTCCGAGAAGTCGATCCGCGGCGGAGGTCGGGCACTGCGCGGGGAAGCGTGTGCTTGGTCTTGCCCAGTGTGGACACGTCGAGCGCCGTCACGTGATCAGTCCCTTCCTCATTCGTGGAATCCGTGTGTCATTGAATCCGTGTGTCGTTGACAGGTGTTGAGCGTGATTCACCAGATTTGAGCAATCCACTGGAACAGCAAATTGCTCGCTTCGATTCGAAGAGTGCAATTGTTCGAGAATCGGAACGCTCTCACGCTCCGATTGGATTACATTTCAGCACTGTCCGAGCCCAGGATCAAACGCAAAGTCATCCCAGTTCAGGCCTGTAGCCGCCCGCACCCCCACCTATTCCAATGTGGCGGCAGCGCAAGCGCTTTGCCTATCGCCCTTCGGAGGCGGATCGACTGGAACAACAGGATGAGAGATCGATTCAGAAGCAACTATCGCGTTACCTCGACGAAAGTGTGACGAACGGAAGGACCTTACTCGCCAGTAGGCGGTTGCCACAGGGCATCGCATTACCGATACCGCCTGAATAGAGGATCATTTCCATTGGTAACCAACGCTATGACTTTCGCCGACAGAAGGTGCCTGCGCCGTTGGGGACCTACGTCCCCGGCAGGGATCTTGGTCCCTATTGCCGATCCGATGTGCAATTCGAAGGCGAATAGCCCTACAGCCCTTGCTGATACAGGCATCAACATCGGAACGAGAACAGGTCGATCGTCCAGTTCGCAGCAAATCGGCCTCGAAAAGAAATTTTCTTCGTCTCAACATGTGAGATTTTTGTTCGGCTTCGGCTATCCCACATCGCCCGGTGTTCGGATTCGCACCTTGCGATCGATCACGTAAGGTCGACAAAAGTCGGGTTCGCTGACACAACCTCGCTGCAGCCGACACGGCCGGAGTAGACGACCAGTTCGAATAGGACTACATATCTTGAAGATTCGCGACCTACGCACGCAGTCGGGAATTATCCCCCGCCTCACAGTACGTTGGCTGATGATTGCAGCCGCGACAATCTTTGCTTTCTGGCCCACCTGGACCAATTTGTGGAGGAGCACCGCAAGCGGTACCGCCATCGGCTACGTTTTCGTCCTGCCCCTTCTCTGCCTGGTAGCCGCAGTCGGAACAGATTTGCGACGAGGCCCGGACCTTCCGATCCACGACCGCGAGACCGACAAGATTGTCGGCGGTATCGGCTTACTTGTCTCTCTGGGTTTACAAGCACTCCTCATGCCACGTTTTGCCGAGAACTATGAACTGATGCATATCGATGTAATCGCCGCATGGGTATTCGTTTGGAGCGCAGCGGTTCTCATGTTCGGTCTGCGTCCGGTGAATCGCTACTGGGCAATCTGGGTTGTTCCAATCGTTCTGGCGCCGCTCATCTACCGCACGCTGGCAACTGAACTCGGCGGCACACGATTCGACTACAGCATCATCATGGTGTTGGTCGCTTCGGCCGCAACGACGATCGCCGTCAGTAGGACCTGGAGACGGGGATTCGCCGGGTTCGTCGGCTCGTCCATCCTGGGTGCTGCTTTGGTCTACTACCTCTCCAGTCACTACCCGACTGCACCCTTGTTCAGCGTCCAGCTGCTACCAGCACTAGGTAGCGCGCTACTGGTAGGCGGGTTCTTCTACCTGTACGAGCGACGAGGAAGGTCATGGAAGCCGTTCGAGCGTCCGCTCCGGAATCCTTCGACGTCAACCAGCAACTGGACGATCCTGGTGGTGTTCGCCGCGGCGATCGTGATGTTCTTTACGCCGGTCCCCACCGCTCAGAGCGTTCCGGTCTCGGTAGGCCCGCCGGCGACTGCCGATCCACGCCTCGTCCTCCCCGTTGGTTGGCATGAAATCTCGACCAATGAATACGATTGGCCGAGAAAATACTTCGGTTCCACTTCGGCACTCACTCGCCAGACGATTCGTGCTGATACGCCCAATCCTGCCTGGGACACCCAGATGCGCCCACGTACCGTCCAAATGGACGTTGTTCAAGTGCGTCGCCCCTCTACCCTGTCTGTCTATCCGAGCAATACAACCTATGATCTCCAGAACGCACGTGTCAGTCCCACCGTACGAGTTGAGTTGAGTCGTGGAGTTGTCGCGGAAATGTACACAGTTGTCGACGACTCCCTCCTACTCACTTGGAGCAACCTCAATTTCGTGTGGACACGCGGCGACGGTGCCGCACAACGCGTCACACTCTTGACGGTGGACAATCATGAGCCGAATGCCTTGTTCCCCGAACCGAAACCATCGATGGCTTCGAATGGAAGCAACACCTTGGCCGTTCTACTCAGAGGCCGGATATCGACTGTAGACAGCGAATCTCAGTACAAGGATCTAGGTATGCTCCAGTCACTCGGAAGGCTCGTCGTGGAGGCACAGAAGTGGTAGATCCCGAACTCTCGCTTGAGAGTGAAAGCTCTGAAGAATTCAAACGGGCCGCACTCCACGACGCTGTGAACGGACTGCGTGAACGCAAACCGATTTCATCGGCATCAGTTGCGTTCTATCCGTGGCAGCGCAACATCCTGCTCCTGATTCTCGTGGCCACCATGGTGTGTCTGATCTTCTTCCTTACTCCCACGCTCATCGTTCTCACCTTGGCATGCACGATCGGGTACGTGTGGGCGATGGTGGATCGACTCGTGCTGTTCACACGAGGTTTGGATGCTTCCTCGATCGTGACGATCAGCGATCAAGAGGCAAGCTCGCTTTCAGATGAAGAACTCCCGCACTACACAATCCTTGTTCCGGCATACAACGAACCGGAAGTAGTCGGAGACCTGATTTCCGCGATGCGAGCGATCGACTACCCCTCGGACAAATTGCAGGTGCTGTTGCTCCTCGAAGAGGATGACACTGTCACTATCGAAGCTGCGACTGCCGCCGGAGTCGATGCTGTGGTGAGTATCTTGAAGGTCCCTGCTGCAGATCCCCGCACCAAACCCAAAGCCTGTAACTACGGATTGCACTTCTCTACGGGCGAGATAATCACCATCTACGACGCCGAGGACTCTCCGGATCCGCTCCAGTTACGCCGTGTGGTGGCAACTTTCGCAAAACTTCCATCGAATACTGCGTGCGTTCAGGCGAAACTCGCATTTCACAACGGAACTCAGAATTTGTTGACCGCATGGTTCACGGCCGACTACGCCCTCTGGTTCAATTTCATCCTCCCGGGGCTGATGCGCAGTCAGTCACCGATTCCTCTGGGGGGCACGTCCAATCACCTTCGACGAAGTGTGCTCGACGAGATCGGCGCCTGGGATCCCTTCAACGTCACGGAGGACGCAGATCTGGGAGTTCGCATCGCCGAGAGCGGCTACCGGACCGCTGTTCTGAACTCGACGACGTTGGAGGAGGCCAACAGCGACACGATCAACTGGATCCGACAACGCTCACGCTGGTACAAGGGCTACCTGCAGACTTGGCTGGTTCACATGCGTCAACCCGTGAAACTGTGGCGCGGACTCGGCACGGTCGGATTTCTACGCTTCACGATCTTGATGGCGGGGACACCCGTCGTGGCGACGCTGAACATGGCATTCTGGCTGATCAGTCTCGGTTGGATCCTCGGCCAGCCTGAGGTCATCCACGACGTATTTCCCAACTACGTCTACTTTCCGGCACTCGTGTCGCTCGTTTTCGGTAACGCGGCAGTCCTTTACATGAACTTGGTGGCGTGCCGCGAGACGCGGAATCCCATGCTGCTGATTGCCTGCCTCACCGCTCCGCTCTACTGGGTACTGATGAGCATCGCTGCCATAAAAGGCACCTATCAGTTGATACGCAATCCGTCTTACTGGGAGAAAACCTTCCACGGATTGAACACGTAACCTCAGTTCCCGATCGGAGATTGTTGCGCCGGTTGAGCTTTGGAGCTCGCGGTCTGATCGCTGTCGGTCGAAAGACATGCAAACGCGAGTACGACCGGTAGCCAGTAGTATGCCTGCTCGAAAAATGCCGATGTCAGAGCGAACGTCATCATCGAGACCAGAACGCCGGCGGCGGCGGCGTTCTTGCCGGACTTCATCGATCTGAACGCAACCAATGCCGTCGCGCAGATGATCAGTGCCACAGCCAGGGCAAGCACAACCCCGCCTTGGTACCAGGATCGTAGAAATACATTGTGGACGACTGTGACGTTGTCGAACGAGGCCGCATTGGCCGCGTTCAAACCCACCCCGGAGAGCGGATGCGCACGAATAGAATCCCAAGCGAATCCGTAAGTGTCGTTACGGATCTCCAGAGTGCTGACGGCCTTGGTCTGCCCGGTGACCTGAAGGTATCGATCGGCCGGCGTCTCCAGGTGCTTTCCGAACTCGGTGTAGGTGATTGCGATCCAGAAGAGAACGGAGGCACCGGCAAAACTCTTGACGATGGTGGTGATCTTCACTCGCGAAGAAATTGCCACGACGATCAATCCGATCGCGCACGCCGACAACGAACTCAAACTACCGGTTGCCAGCAGCCCCACCGCATTCACAATCGAGATCAGCACCAGAACGACCCGATTTCCTACCTTTTGCACTGCAGCCCCCAGGCACAGAATCAGCGCAAGTGAGGACATGATGCCCAGAACGTTCGGGTGACCTGCCAGACCTGGAGCACGACCGTTCACAACACCGAAACCGAAGACGGATGAACCCGCCAATTGGACAGCGGCGACCAGAGCAGAAACCGATTGGCTTGCTATGAACGCAATGCATACCCGCCTGACAAAATTCGGATCGCGCCGGACATTGGCGACCATCACAAATATTCCGAGCCCTAGAACAATGAAAAGTTGGATTCCAACGTAAAGATTTCCGGTGATATCACTGCCACGCGTCGCTGTTATCGTGGCGACGAGAGCGGCGTAGCCGGCGATCAACCAGACGCCTACAAACTGCGGCCGAGCAACTCGTCCCAGCGCTACTGACGCCACGATGACCGCAAGCACTGCCATCGCCCACAACTGCGTGACGGCGCCGGGCAACGAGCGGTATATCGGAACTACGATCGCGATGGCCATCCACACGGCGGTAGTCGGCGACAAAGGAATTCTGCCTGTTCGCCCTGCCGTCGGAGCGGCATCATCCCGAAGGCCTTCAGGTCTGACTTCACTCGGCGTTGTCATTGAGTTCCCGCTTCCGACAATCGAATTTTTGCATTTCACCCTCAATTTCACCCTTCGCCGACGCCGGGCTGAATAATCCCCGCTCAGCGCAGAAGTCCGCCTCTGTCGGCGACGTCGCGTAACTGCAAATAAGCGAATCGTCGTCGTAAAACTTTGCCACGACATGGCAGATATCCAATTGTCCTCGACTCGTGGCCGAAAGGAAGTGGCATATACCTCTCGGCTCAGGCAATATGACCGCTATGAGTGGTTTCTCCGCATGGGTCGAGAATCAACTGGAACTTCGCTCGTTCGGCGACATCCAGGAAGCTGCGCGTGCGCTGAAGATTCGACCTTCCGAGCTCAGTCGATGGCTGTCGGCCAAGCGCCCTCCCACGCAGGACACGATGCGGACGGCATGCCAGGTCTTCGACGCTCCGATCATGGAGGTCCTCGTAGCCGCCGGTTATCTGACCTCGGAGGAAGCGGAGCCGGGAACGACTCCACCGTCGGTCATCGCGACGATTGCGACACAGTCCCTGGTGGACGAACTCACCCGACGCGGTATCGCCCAACGCAGCGAATGACTCCGGGCTACCGACATTCACATACGCACTAACCGAAAAGGGTTCGAATTCTCTTGCACCACAACATATTTCGACCTCACCTGTCATGGACGGCATTCTTCAGTACGTCAACTGCGGATCCGGCTGATCCAATCGTTCCTTGAGCCAGACTCGCAACTCCGGACCGTACTCGGTGCGGCTGAGCGCATGGTCGAGAGAAGCCCGCAGAAAGCCACCCGGGTTACCCAGATCATGGCGGGTTCCGTGATGGACGACGACGTGAACCGGATGCCCCTCCGCGATCAACAGCGCTATCGCATCCGTCAGCTGCAGCTCGCCACCTTGCCCAGGCGAGATTCGCCGGAGCGCATCGAACACGGCGCGATCGAGCACATAGCGTCCGGCTGCGGCGAGGGTGGACGGAGCATCCACGGGGTCCGGCTTCTCGACCATGCCGACGACTGCGAGCACGTCTGGGTCATCGCCTTCTTCCGGCGCGCGGACGTCGAATACGCCGTACGCACCCACACGATCGGGCGCGACGTCGAACGCGCACAGCACAGAACCACCACGCTCGGCGCGTACCTTCGCCATCGTGTCGAGAACGCCGCAGGGGTGGACCAGATCGTCGGGAAGCAACACCGCGAACGAGTCCTCGTCCGCATCCAGCACCGATTCGACGAGACCGACAGCGTGTCCCAATCCCAGCGGAGACTCTTGCACAACCGGCTCCACCGAGATCAGACCTGGAGCCCGACGCACACGCTCTAGTAGATGATGCTTCCCGCTGGCGGCGAGCTTGCCCTCGAGCACCAGATCCTCGACGAAATGCCCGACGACCGATGCCTTGCCCGGCGCTGTCACGATCACCAGACGTTCCGCGCCTGCTTGCGCCGCTTCACTTGCGACGAGCTCGATCCCGGGTGTATCGACCACGGGGAGCAACTCTTTCGGAACCGTCTTGGTGGCCGGCAGGAAACGTGTCCCCATCCCGGCGGCCGGCACCACTGCAGTCTTGAAAGGCCGTTCAGCGCACCCAGTCATCGTTCACCTTTCCGCTCACGCGATGCTCCACACACTTACCGTTACGCGCATGCAGCGGTCGTCCCCTCATTTCGACGACCGAAAGCTCACATCGCATGTACAGCCTGCGCACAAGGTCTACCGGGCAGCCGATGCTGTCGCAAGTTGACCCGAACTCGGAATTCGTTGCGCGCGAGAGCTACACACCGCCCCTCGTTGTCACTTCTACGAGATGCACAACGCGCTCCGCTCACTGCCCGTTACCGCAGCGAACGGTTGTCGCCCTTTTTCGACGTTGACCACGGCGGGACGTGGCTACTGGCCAAAGAGACAGGTACGACGCAACTTACGAGCTCAGCACCTCGACCGGACCGTCCCCAGTCGACCCGGACGTAGGTCCTGGAGGCGTCGCGCAAATGGTCCCGTGCGACTCCACCGGCCTTCAAGTTCGGTTATCCGCAGGTGAATGCCTCTGAATGCCATTGAATACGAACGAAATACGGGTATCGAGTAACGATGCCAGGTTCAGGTTGTTATCAAATCGTGACCATACTCCCACTGGGCGGAACTCCCAGTGGACTACTAGCAGTGTCCTAGCTTGCCAGTGAAGCGATCACGTCGAAGAGTGGATCGTCAGGCCCGATGTCCATCGTGCATTCGTTCGGCCGTGGATCCGGTACGAATGCCCACAGGAGAGCGCCGGCCGTGCCGGCCGCCTTCTGCCCCGTCAGCTTCGTCTCGATATTCGTGGCTCTGGTCGCCAGTGATTCACAACTACCCGCCAATTCGCCTGTCTCGGCGACCAACAACGGCTTCCCGACGTTCGTCGCCTGTTCGATACGTCGTGCCAGTCCGTTCCACTGGTCGCCCGGAAGCGGCACCCCGTCGGCTCCGTAGTCGTGATACTGCAGAACGTCGACGAAGTCGGACTCGCTCACGTATTGGTAGTCGTCACCCGCAGTGCCGCACTGACCGCCCCCGACGTATCCGGCCGTGATCAGAGTGTTCGGATCGATCGCTCGAAGTTCGGCGCCTGCCGTGTCGAAGAAGTCCCGCAACACCTGCGCGGAATCAGACGGGCACGTTCTTGTCCACCAGTTGCAGGCGGCATCGGTACACAGGCTCGGTTCCGGCTCCCCCACCAATTCCCACGCCGCGACGGAAGGCTCGTTCTTCCAGCGGTCGACGGCGGTGTGCATCCAGTCCTGGAAGCTCATGGTGGCTCGACCTGGGATCAGGTTCGCGACCTTCCAGTCGTCGGTGTACCAGTCCCTGGATTTGAACAGCCCGTCATCGCACCCGCTGTCCTGGGGTGAGAGCACCGGAATCGTGAACTGGTTGTGCCGCGCGGCAGCGTCGAACACGGCATCCATCGGTCCGAAATCCATCTCTCCGGACACCTTGTTCACCGCGAGCGCCTGGAAGGCGTTGAAACGCGTGACGGAGTTCGGCGGCAGCGAACCGAAGTACGCGTCGAGGTCGACCATCGCGCCACAGCCGAAGTTCACCGACCAATCGGTGGCCAGTTGATAGGCATTCAGCCCGGTAGGCCACCACGGCTGTCCGTCGAGCGTCAGTCCGCTCGACGACGCTCCGACCCGAACCGGCTTGGGCGAATCGGCAACCACCGGCGTCGTGAACATTCCTGTCACCACCGCGACGGTTGCGAAGCCGACTACAGCGGCAGCGATACGGCGACGCACTGTGCGTCGCACACGCGGACGCGCTTCTTCAGAAGACATCTACAACCATCCACGTCATACGGACAATCCTCCCACACGAATTGCCTCATCGACCCGTTTGACGTTCACCGGTGACGCGATACAAACGCCAGGCCGAAGGGTCCATCCCGCCGTCGTTGGGCACCTCGAGCACGAGCGCTCCCACACCGCCGGCACCGGTGTCGTACATCGTCGGATAGCGCCGATTGACCGCGTCCGACACACCGCGACCGGTATTCGGAACCGACAGGATGTATTCGACGTGATGTTCGGCCGGGTTGTTCAGTACGCGCACGAAGTCCGCATCGGAGGGCACGACGAATTGCCGAGGGTTGTTCGACGACGCCACGACGGCATAGCTCTGCACGGTGTCGAGCAGAACCGATCCCTCCGGCAGAGCCAAGTCGTCCAAGTACCTGGCAATGCGACGCTCGGCCGCAAACGTGCGCAGATTTGTCTGCTCCTCGAGGTTCTGCCGGCCCGGAATGATCGCGCTGGCAATGGAATGCTCGAGCACTGCGATCCGCGCATTACCCATCGCGACAAACGTGACCAGCGTCGAGCCGACCAGCAAGCACAGGGAGATCACAAGAGGTAGAGACGGTCCCGCCTGCTCGGGGTACGTCGACACCGAGCGCGACGCAGCAGCCCCCGGTCGACGCGTGACGACCGGCGCTCCGCGAGGAGCGATCAAGACGACCAACACGAAACACAGCGGAATGATCGAAATGTAGAAGCGCAGAAGGGGAAACGTCGATCCCATCACGTACAGCAAGGTTTGGGCGCCGAGGATGGCGCCGAACAACACAAGAGGCACGATCACTTCGGTGTCCCGCCGCCGAAGTGCGTAGATGACGGCCAGGACCGCGAACACCGGGAGCGCGGGCCCGAGGACGGCCATTTCGGTAATCGAGAACCCGAGGCGGGCAATCGGTGAGTCGGTTCCGGCACCAGCCTGCTCCAGGATGGAACTGTTCCCGTACACCGACGAGAACTGTTGGAACGCTTGACCGGTGATGAGCCAACTGGCAAACGACCACAACGCGAAGGCAAGGAATCCCGGCATCATCACGACGGCACCGTCGAGCGCTGCTGCCCAGAGCCGCAAGCCAGGTCCCGCGCCCTCGCCCCGCTCCTCCGCGGTCGGGCGGAAACGAAGCCAACTCACCACGGTCACCAGCACCACTGCGACAAACAGCGGTGCCAATGCGTCGTAGCGGGTCAGGTACGCCAGAGCGAACGCGAGGCCGGCACCGATGAGGTCGTGGACGTCGTCGCTTCGCATCCACCGAATCAGTCGACGTGTCGCCCACAGAACGAAGAAGAGGAACGGAGCTTCGCTCATTCCGCTCGCCGCGTACATGACGATCATCGGATTGGCAGCGAACAGCACGGTCAAGATGACGGTGACCCATCGCGTACACCCACGGTCACGACTGATCCCGCGGATCTGAATCACAGCACCAGCCATGAAGGCCGCGGACATCACGACCGCAGTGACGTTCCACCGCAGCAGATCCGGCCACCAATGACCCATCAGGCCCATCGGAATCTGGACTGCCGCCGTCAACGGGGTGAACACGAATCCGATCGCCGCGAAGTGCGGATCACGGCTGAGCAACATCGCCGATACCGCAGCGACGCGACTGAGCGAATCGGTGAAGATGAACCCGATACCCGCGTTCATCCACACGCCCAACGCGGTGTAGATCGCGAAGAGGACGACGAACATCCGCCAGGGCTTCCGGCCCGGTAGATCGTGGACCGCGACGGACAGGGCCGGGCGATCGATGACGGTCACTGTCCCCGACGCCGAGCCACGAGCACACCACCGACGGCGACAGCGATCAGAACCACGGTCCCGAATCCGATCCAGCCGATCGTGACCGTGCTCAGTCCGGTGTCCTCTTCGGCCGAGGTCGCAGTGCCCAACGGGGCGACGTTGACTCCGACGTCGAACGGCTCTCCTCCGCGCGGTGCGACCAGGAGATCACCGGTCAGTTCTGTGAACCGGTCCTTCCCACCTTCCAACCAGTTGAGCAGGCCGTCGGCATCGGCCGCATCACTCGCAGATGTCAGCGCCACCACTTCGTTGTGCGAACCCGAAACCACCTGCAAGGCACCGTACTGTCCACCGAATTCCAGACCCTGCAAGCGCAGGAGCCCTTGATCTGCGGTGTCCATGGGTAGAGCCACCGGAGTGGGCAGCGTCCCGTCCGCCGCGATCAACAACGCCGGCAGAGAGCTGGTCGCCGCGTCGCCGAACGGGAGCACACGCGGTTGCAACGGAAGATAGCTCAACCGCTGCATCGTGACGACGAGGCGCTGCGCTCGAATGAGATCTGCGAAATCACCGTGACTCAAACCGACATCGAGTGTGGGCAGCATCGACTGCGGTAATGCCTCGAATCCTCCAGGTGTCGGCGGGAATCCGGTAGTGGACGTGATGGTGCTGGCCGGATCGACAGTGAGCGAAGACGGGCTACTGGTGCCGCACTGGAAGTCGCCGGTGACATCCATCGACACCTCGAACGTCAAGTCGCGACGCAGGAGTTCGTTCGGAACATCGACGCCGATGTCGAAGCGCCCAGTCTCGTTCACCGTCTGCGAGGCGAGCCGTGTATCCCCCAGCGAGATCGACAGTTCTCCGTTGCGCGAATTCGGCAGCGGCACATAGGAACCGATCATCCGGATCGACACGTCCTTCATCGGACGGCCAAGTTGAGACTGACTGAACGGGACGTCGACCTCGATGTGATTGAGACCGGAGGCCGTCAACGTTCCGAGCTTCAGCTCACCGACGGTGATGGCGTCCTGGGAAATCTGGGCAACTGTGTTGTCCGGAGACGCCAGCGCTCTGCTCGCCGCCCAGTAGCCGTCGAAGTTCGCCGCCAAGAGACTGACTTGAGGAACGAGTGTCTTGTCGTCCCCCGAAATCCGCAGCACGGGTGAACCATTCGGAGTCGCCGCGAGATCGATGCCGGCGTCCCCACTGTTGCCGATCACTACAGCCCGCTCGAACAGTCCCGGCTCGGCGGACGGTAAGCTCTGGCCGTTCGGCAGCTGCTCCACCACCACGGCGTCAGGCTGACTTCCGTACTTGTTGACAATCGCCGCACTCAGTTGCAAAGCCGCACTCTGCTGCGACCTTGCTGAACCATCCGTGACGTAGATGGTCGCCTTCCTCAAAATCGGCGGGAAGAAGGTTGCAACAGTCATAGGCTGCTGCTCGGCACCGTCGTAGGTGACAAAGGCGTCCCGGAGTGCAAGGGGCTGGTATCTCGTTCGGTCGTAACAGCGGTCGTCGACGGGAACGAGATGAGCGATCATCGACACGGTCACGCTGCGGTCGACCACTTCGAGACCTTGCAGGGGAACCGAAATCGGCAGTCCGGTTCCGGCTTGCCCGGCGTCGAAGTCGACACGGCTCACCAATCTGCCGTCGGCAGTCACTTCGAGCCAACCTCTACTGAAGTCGGTCGGGGCAGTCAGGATTCCGGTCACGGCTGTTGCGGTGAGTCCGTCCGGTACCGGCACGGTCACCAACACGGGTGCGTCATCGGTGGAGAACACGATGTCCGTCCCTCGGCCGAGTTCGGTGAAGGAGATCGGAGTTGTGGCTGCGGCGGCCACCGACGTATCCGTGTCGTCCTCGAAATCCTGGGCCGAGGCAACACTGCCGAGCGGAAGTAACAAAGTCACCGCGACAGCCACCGGCATTGCCAGCGCGCGCGTCAGCCAGGTTCGAGAGTGGCCCATCAGCGTGTCTCCTCGACATTTCTTGTTTCCGCGCAATCACCAAACACAAATCACGAGTAGCAATCTCGCCAGTTCGTGACGGTCGCAGGTCCGATCGCACCATTACGGACAAACGAACCATAACGACCGATTTGTGCGTTTGGCTAATTATCCCGACCGGCGAGACTTTTGTTACGGCGCGTCACATGATTAGCAATCGCTGCCGCTGGGAAGCCGAAAGAAACCGTCCGAAACCCCGTCAATACGCCTGAACGTCCGTCCAGTCCGAACACTTCGCGGGCGGATAATTCTCAGATAAGGATGCTGTGACGATCAATTCGATCATCCCCACCGGCAAGAGCGCGGTCGGAAAGCTGGTCGGCGCGCCTTTCCACTTCGCATCATCGCTACGTATGGCCAGGGTTTTTCACCCTCACGGGATCGAACTGAAGGGAACGTTGAAGCCGGCCACCCCTTGGTGGCCGGTATCGGAGTCCTCGACGATTTCCGTCACGGCTCGAATGTCGAAAGCCCTCGGAACACCGGGAGACCTACCCGACATACTCGGCCTGGCGCTTCGGTTGCACGAGGTCGGCGCCGATGAAAATCCGTGGGACATTCTTCTCGCAACATCGGGACTTTCTACCTTCTCGAAAATGTTTCCAGCTCCGGCTTTCTCGTGGAACGGCGCGCGATACAGCACACTGGTTCCTTACTCACGCGCCGGAGGTGCGGCGGCGTGGCTGATCGTGACACCGCGCGGCGTCCACCCGGCCGGCACTTCTTTGTCGGCATTGAAAACGGCGGTCGATCATTCCCCTCTGCACTTCTCCGTGTACCTCGCGAGAATTCAACTTCAGTTGATACCGATCGGGCATCTCTGTCTCGACGAGGTCGAGGACCACCCGGATTGCCTCCAGCCGTCCTTCGATCCGGTTCTGAACAGGCCGGCCCACATGCGCATGCTTCCGGAGTGGCTCGCAGAAACGCGCAAGTTCGCGTATCGCGGTAGCCGCAACGGCCGAGGAGACACACAAAAGCGCGGTTGACCGGACTTGCCGATCAACCGCGCCGAAGCTCACTCAGCTTGTGAACTTGTCCTTGATATCCGAGACCTTGTCACTGACGGTGTCTCCGGCCTTCTTGACCTTTGCCTCACCCTGATCGGCAACACCTTCGGCAGCCAGATCATCGTTGCCCGTGGCATTTCCGAACTTTTCCTTCGCCTCGCCGATGAGATCCTCAGCGCGGTGCTTTGCCTTGTCGATGAAGTCAGACATGTATTTCTCCTTCTTTGATTCGGTCGTGCATACGGCCGTGGGATTCGGTCATGGATTCAGTCGAACTCGAACAGCGTGGAAAAAATGTGTCAGCGTTTTCCGGTGACTGCCTTGACCAGGAACAGCAAGATGACAGCGCCGAGGAGGCAAGTGAGGAAGCTGAAGATCCAGCCGGCGCCCTCGACATCTACGCCGAAGACTCGAAGCAGGAAACCACCGATCAGGCCGCCGATAACACCGACCACGATGTTGAGGAAAATCCCCTGCTGCGCATCGGTTTTCATGATCTTGCTGCCGATCCAACCCGCCAGTCCACCGATGATGATCCAGGCGATGATTCCGAGTGAGAGCATTGTGACTCCTTGAGGTAAGGGACGGCGCAATGAGAGACTGCCGGTGAAGGGAGAGTTCCGAGCGATCGGCCCGCGCAACTAGACCGTGATCGCGGGTTGCGTTTGCACACAACCGGAGTCTCCGCCGCACGACGCGGGGGATCGTGCACTCAGTAGCAGCCACATTGTCTGCTTACATTTCTATCAGGTGTTCACGACAGAACCAAAATGACTGGCGATTCACCACATACGAGAAACGACACTCACCGACGCACACATGATCAGCGTCACGAAGATCGCGATCGTCACCGAGGTAACGGTCGAGAGGAGCACCGTGACACACAGTGCCACAGCAACATCCATGAGTCTGTGGACGATCGGGAGGTCTACCAATACCCGGTCGTCCGGAGGCTCAAACCTCGATCGATCAGAGAGTTCTCGGCTCATCGCGTTTCGCACTTTCCACGGCGATGTGGGTTCTGGTCGCGACGGAGGGATCACCGACCACCACAGCGACTTGATCCCCCGTGCCGGTGATACGAGAAATCAACTCGGACAGTGTTTCCGATCCGGATACGACGCTACGTCTCAGTATCACCCGTAGCTCGACAATGCGAACTCCGCGATCGACCAACGCCTTTCCTCGGACACGCGATACTTCGTCGAAGTCCTCCAGCGATGCGCTCGCTCCTTCCGCCACTGCACCCAGATCCGCGGTGATGGAATTGTGCGAGTTCGACCCTGGGACCGTGATCTCCTTCACCCGCCGCAGCGGCACATGCGAGATCAACCACCGCAATGCGAGCAGGACAAGTAGTACTCCCACGCCTCCGACAGCCCACGGCCACCACGAGTGATCGACAAGATCTTCAGCCCACGGGATCTCGATACGCGCAGGGAGATCCTTGATCACGTCGAGATTCCACAGGATCGCTGCGACTCCCAGCACTACCGCGAGCATCCCCACTACGCATGTCGCCACGCGATCAATCGCCGTCGCCGTCCGAGTCATGACATCGATCCCGTCTGAATACGAACCTTGATTCGCGGCGATGGTGACAGTGACCCGGTCAAGTCCCCCAGCACCGCACGGATTTCCGATTCAGCGGTTGCGGCTCCATCGGGTGTGACCGAGGCCTTCACTTCGAGCTTGCGCCGAGTCGCGTGCGACGAAGCAGATCGAACCTGCGCCAGTGACTCGACGCGAACCGATGCTATAGCCGCTACATCGGCGGGATCGATCCATGTATTCGTGACTCCGACCAAGGCATTGGCAGTCTTTCGTCGCGGTTTGAGTCCGACGATCACGAACCACAGTCCGAGAACGACGGCTGCGATCCCGGCCGGCAACATCCAACCCTGGTACGTGAGCCCGTCCACATATGTGGCAGCCCTTGGTATCCACTGCGAGCCGGTGATCACGCCGGTGTCCACCAGTGCGTCGCGGACGCCGACCACGCCGAGTGCAAGTAGCGCCGCCGCGATGAGAAATCCAGTAACGGCCGATCCGGGCGTCGCAAGGGGAACAGGAGCGGCAGCCCTCGAGGCCGTGGATGGTGGTGCGACCTTTTCCGCAGTCATCGCACCTTCCTTCCCTCGTCACTCTTGGTCGATGCGGGGAGAACGCTCACGATCGCGACGTCCACGCCGTCCACGTCCAGGCCCGATACGGACTGCAACTGCGTTGTCACGTTCTCTCGCACCGCGGTACCGATCACCGACAAGGATCCGGGCCACTCGATCGCGATGTCGACCTTGGCCCGTACCCGCTTGCCGGATACCAGCACTCGCGCCCTCGGCAATTCGCGCCCGGTCAGTTTGTCCATGCCGCCGGCGTGATGACGCACCCCCGGGGTTCCGCGCGTCGCCTCGAGAACCAACTTCTGCGCGACTCTGTCTCGAATCGTCAACGTTCCGCGATCGCCCGGCTCACCTAGCGCAGACAACTCCGGTCCAACTGTCTCAGCCACGCCCGCGGCCCTTCAACATCACACCGAGATCGAACTCGCCGTCACGCTGACCACCGACGAGGTATCCGATCACGCCGAGAACCAACGCGATGAGGAATCCGGTGAAACCGCCTGCAGCAGCCGCGACTCCGAGGAGTAGTCCTGCCAGTAGGCCGACAGTCGAGGTGGTCATGTGAATCCTCCGTTGTGGATGATGTTCGATGGAGCGGGTCAGATTTCGGTGTAGGTCTTGGCACCCGGAAACCGAGCGCGCGCCCGCGTATACTGGGCCCGAACGGGTTTGGATATCTGTCGCATCGTGCCGCGCAGCGTCGTGCGCACAACCACACCGATCGGGGATGCGAAGTCCCGGTCGACGCGTGCGAGCGCTCGATTGAGCGCGTCGGCAGATCCGCCCACGTCGGGGTGGTAGTTCCTGATCGCCTCTCGGCGTGCGGATCGGCGATCAGGAACTGAACCTCGAGAGTGCTCAGGCATCGTGCGCACGACCGACTACGTCTTCCACGGTCACGTTCACTGGGCCTGCAACGAGTCCCGAAACGGCTTGGCGGATACGTAAAGCCGTAGCGCGAACGGCGGCGTCGACGAAGATGCACACATGGATGTCCGTCGACGACTCCGTCACCCGCACGCCGACGACGCGACGACCGGGGAGGTACGTGCCAACCTCGCCGAACATTCCGGCATGAAGCGAGGCGACCCCAGGCACCCGCGTCACAGCCGCCGCGATGGTGTCAGCGATTTCGGAACTCACTGCACCCGTGCAGTCTTGGGCTCGCCGGTTTCGTCGTCACTGCCCTCGTCAAGGTGGACGTCGTGAACCGTGATGTTCACCTCGGTCACCTCGAGACCGGTCATCCGTTCGAGCGCCGCGATGACGTTGCGACGAATGCCGGTGGCCAGATCGGCGAGCGATACGCCGTACTCGGCCACGATGTCGATGTCGACAGCTGCCTGCTTTTCGCCGACCTCGACCGATACTCCCTGGGAGTGGTTGACACTCGCGCCGGGGATCCGCTCACGCAGTGCCCCGACGACTCGGGACGCTCCGCCGCCGACGTCGTACACGCCGCTCACCTCTCGCGTAGCGATGCCGGCAATCTTCGAGACAACGGTGTCGGCGATCGACGTCTTTCCTTGCGAGCTCACGAGAGCCGAGTCGTTCGATGATGCAACATCCTTCGTAGATGCTGTCGCAACCTGCGTGCTGACCATTGTCATCTCCTCCTGTTGATCGATCTACCTGTGTAGTCGCGACTCGAACGCAAAACCGAATGCCTCAGCCGGGTGACGTGCATCACTGACACTTGTTAGTTACTGTCCGTAACATTCAACGCCCCGGCCGCGCGAACAATCTTCGAACGCAGCCGAGTATCCGCATTTCTGCGAGAGGAGCGACTGTGGCGTTACCGGACACACAGGGGCTCGCCGAAGCACCTGACGGCTTGGACCCCGCAACGGTGGACGCTGCGATACTCGGCGACCGAGAAGCATTCGAGTCACTCGTGCACTACTACGGCCCCGCGCTCCACCGATATGCGCGTCGAATGCTCGCGGACGAAGGCGACATTCTCGAGGTAGTCCAGGACACCTTCGTTGCCGCGTGGCGCCGCCTCGATTCATTTCGTGGCGAATCATCGATGCGAACATGGCTTTTCGCTATCTGTTCCCGAAAGATCGTGGACAGCTATCGAATCAAGCGGGCTCAACCGATCGACGACAAGCTGCTCGATCCTCTCGTGCCGTCTCCCGAGGCCGGTCCGTTCGACGCGACCTCGAACTCCGCGTTCCTGGAAGCTCTGGAAGAAGCCTTAGGTGAATTGCCTTATCGCCAGCGTGCAGCCTGGACACTACGAGAGGTGGAGATGCTCACGTTCGTTCAAATCGGCAAGATTCTGAGACTCACTCCGGATTCGGTGCGTGGGCATCACCATCGCGCACGGGCTAACCTGAGTGAACGAATGACGAGGTGGCGATGACTGAATCACGAACCGACGCATTGATGGCGCACGCATCCGACGTCCTGCGGAACGCTCCCGAGCCAGGGTGGGATCGAATCAGCGACAAGGTGATCCGGGCACTGCGGTCGACCTCGGCGTCCAGTTGGCCGCTCGATGCACATGCGTCCGAGGGTCCACGTCTCGGCACGGTGTCGGTGAGCGATCACGTACTCCGCACCCATTTGGCCGCCGAGATCCGTTCTCGACACCACTGCTCGCCGAGCAGTATCGAGTTCTTCGTCGACGGCCACGAAATACGTTCACTACGTATCGAACTGACAGCGCCGTACGGAGTGGATCTGGCCGAACTGTCGGACCGGGTACGGTTCACCGTCGTCGACGTCGTTCACTTGATCCTCGGCGACATGGACCCACCGGTCTCTGCAGAGAGCGTCCACATCGCCGTAGTCGACATCGTGGATGATCTACCTGCCGAGGAGAACACCAAAAGCCACTCCGAACACTAGGTGTTTGTTCGGCAAGTGTTTGGGAACCCGGCACTCATGACCACTCCCCCACCACCGGATCCGGGCCCGGTCCCCGATCCGGGGCCGCCGACACCACCCGCCCCGACACCACCCGATCCGCTGAATCCACCACCTGTGCCGCCGACTCCGACACCACCGAATCCGTATCCCCCGGATCCCATCCCCCAGATCTGAAGTCAGCGAGAATCTGAAGCCAGGGGGCCTCAGTAGTCAGGTGGCCCCAGTAGTCAGTGGCCTCAGTAGTCAGCCACCGAGTTCGGCGATCATCTCGCTCAACGATTCCGCGGCGATACGCAGTTCACCTTCGTCGGGGTTGTCGTGCGAGGACGGTAGGCGTTCGGCCAACTGCTCACGAGTGACAAGCGAGATACCCTCGAGGCCGAACCCTTCTTCGTCGGGGACGTAGATCTCGATCTCGCCACCAACCGCTACCAATTCCGAATGGGGGCCGCTGCCGAGCAGTGCACGCAGGTGTTCGGTCGTCACGGTCATATGGTTCACGTGAAATCTCCTGCTTCGGTGACAGCTGACTTTGCTGGTACGGGCTCGACGTGGCGTACTGACTCGACGTGACGCACTACCACCTACTGAGTACCCCTCGCGGGTGAGCAGGAAACGACAAGTACATGAACAACGACTTCCCGAAGGAAACGCACACACCATGACTGAACAGAATTCCACCGACCACGCGGATCAGACGGACGAGCCGCAGACCACCGACACCGATCATGGTCCCGGAACCGGCTCCGATGCAGCGCACAAAGACGTTCAGACCGATCCGTCGGGCGAGCGAACCTGGGCCGACGAGGGTGGAGCTACGACCACCGGCCCGGCGACCGACACCGACTGATCCCGCAGGGACTTAGTCATCGGGACCAAGGTCCCGTGGGTCGACGCTCACGGGTCCTTGAAATCCGTACGGATCTAACGCTTTTCACCTGGGTTTTCGCGATGCGGTAAGGTAGGCACTCAGCACGGTTGAGTACCCAGCCGTTGAAGACGAGCACGGTTCGTGCGTTGCTTCCCGTGCCGTTTCCCGGTTTCGAACGAAACCGTTTCGAACCAGACCGTTCGAACGAACCGTTTCGAGCAATCCGTCAGGAGTTTCGATGAACGAGTTTTCGAGAACTACAGATGAGCGTACGGACAGTCCCCCCACATTCACCACGACGTGTGCGGAAAACATTCAGTCGCTCGTGGTCAGCGGTGAGATCGACGTCCGGTCCCGAGCTGATTTCGCTGCTTGCGTCGACGACCTGATCGGTGAGCGTCACCCGTTCGTACTCGACTGCTCGGACGTCCAGTTCATCTCCGTCGGAGGTCTTTCCATCATCGAGACTCTGTCGGCCAAGGCACGAAGGCTCGGCGTACCTTGGACGCTCGTCGCAGCGCACCCCGTCAGGCGCCCGCTCTCTCTTCTGAAAATGGACGCCGACATCGTGTTCACCGATTCGACAGCCGAGGCGGTCACGTACCTGTCCTCGACGCCCGTCCTGGACGAGACCCTGGCGGAGCCGATGTCGGCGTGAGTACCGATCTCGAAAAGCTCTCCGAATTCGTCGTCGTCGCAAACCGACTGCCCGTCGATCTCGAAACCGACGAAGACGGAGGCAAGAACTGGAAGCGAAGTCCGGGTGGACTCGTCACTGCGCTCGAACCCATCCTGCGACAGCGAGATGGCGCTTGGGTCGGCTGGCCGGGGGTCGCGGACGAGAAGGTCGATCCGATAGTGATTGACGGCCTTCGCCTGTTTCCCGTCGAGCTCACCTCCCAGGACCTCGCCGAGTACTACGAGGGATTCTCCAACGACACGTTGTGGCCGCTCTACCACGACGTTCTGGTGGCTCCGACGTTCGAACGGTCGTGGTGGCACACGTACGTCGCGGTCAACCAGCGGTTCGCCGAGGAAACCGCCCGTTGCGCCGCGGACGGAGCCACCGTCTGGGTGCAGGACTATCAATTGCAACTCGTGCCGGCAATGTTGCGCGAGCTGCGCCCGGACCTGACGATCGGGTTCTTTCTTCACATTCCGTTTCCTCCTGTCGAGCTCTTCATGCAGCTTCCGTGGCGCAAGGAGATCGTCAAGGGCATGCTGGGCGCCGATCTGATCGGCTTCCACTTACCTGGTGGCGCAAACAATTTCCTGTTCTTGGCCCGCAAACTACTCGGCCTCAAGACAACGACCGCAGGCGTCGGTGTTCGAAGTGCGCTCGGGCATGTGGATTTCGATTCTCGCGTCGTCAAGGTGGGAGCCTTTCCGATCTCCGTCGATTCGGCCGAGCTCGAGCGGCAGTCGAAGAGCGAATCGGTCCTGCGCCGCGCACGCGAATTGAAGGAAGAGCTCGGAAATCCCGAGAAAATCCTGCTGGGAGTCGACCGCCTGGACTACACCAAGGGCATCGATCTACGGTTGCAAGCCCTCAAGGAACTCCTCGACGAGGGCCGTTTGGATCCGGAGAAGTACACGATGGTGCAGCTCGCGACGCCCAGTCGTGAACGCGTGCAACACTATATCGACCTTCGCAGTGTCATCGAGGAACAGGTGGGCCGCATCAACGGCGACCACAGTCAGATCGGCCGCCCCGTAGTTCACTACCTGTATCAACCGGTCGACCGTGAAGAACTGATCGCGTTGTTCGTCGCTGCCGACGTCATGCTCGTGACGCCGATGCGCGACGGGATGAATCTGGTGGCCAAGGAGTACGTAGCCTGCCGAAGCGACCTGGGAGGCGCTCTCGTTCTCAGCGAGTTCACCGGCGCTGCAATGGAATTACGACAGTCGTATCTGGTCAACCCGCACGATTTGGACGGCGTGAAGAATACGATTCTGACCGCGGTTCATCAGGATCCGAAAGAGGGCCGTCGCCGGATGGCTGCGCTACATCGGCAGGTCATGACGCACGATGTGCATCAGTGGGCCGAGTCGTTCCTGACCGCGCTTGCCCCACCCGGACCGCTTCCGGACGATCAGTTCGTCACGGAGCGTGAGTCGGACTTTGCGCGCAACAACTGACCCTCGCGGGCTTGCGTCAAGGGCGCTCGGAGACTCGAGCTAGGATTGGTTTCAGTTCATCGTCAAGCAGCGGCTGCGAACTGATCTCCTCGACATAGCCGTGCAATGCTGCATCGGCCCAGAAAGACAGGCCGACCATGCCCCTCACGATGAAGTACTCCGAGACCTACAACGACGCACTCATTGCGCTCGCTGCCGCTACTCATCGGCCGGCCAACGTGGTGAATCTGTTCGGCGAGTACGCCATTCGTGTCGATCTCGAGTACAACCGTTACCTGCTGGCGACAAACACCGCGGCCGGACTCTCCGATCGACCCGACAACGGGGAATCGTGGCTGGTGCGGTTCTTCCAATCCGAGAACACCGACACTGCGGATCGCCTTCTCGCGGAGGCGTCGCACCAATGGTTGGTCGATGCTCTGGACGCCGCGTTCGAACAGATCGAAGCGGCGGGCAACAAGATCTCCGCCGACGCGGACTTCGGCGACCCTACCCGCACCGAAACTCCATCCTGAACAGCATCGTCTCCCGCGGGCGTCACTAGTCGTTCTCGGCGGTCAACTGGCTGATTCGAGCCGCTAAGACTGCATTCTCTGCCTCCAGGGACAGAATCAGACGAATTCCGACAAGATTGACCCCATCGTCGATCAGCGCGGTGATGCGTCCGAGCGTATCCAGGTCGGCCTCGCTGTACCGACGCGTACCACCGTCCGTGCGGGTAGGGGTGAGTAGACCCCTTCGCTCGTAAAGGCGCAGCGTCTGAGGTCCTACCCCGGACAGCTCTGACATCACTGAGATCCCGTATACGCCGCGCAGCGCCCGGGTCTGGGATTCCGACGTCACTGGAACCTCCTAGTTCGGTGTCGGCTGTCTCGATCGGCGTTATCCGACCTTAGCATCATCACGCAGTGAATCTGACGCGGGGAACATAGATTCAAGCGTGTCCAGGGCCACTGACGGCAAAAATTGGAGTGCCAGAAATGCATGTAAATGCAGCTCAAGTCCCATTTCAACGAGATCGCAGAGCTAGCTCCCCTTCGCCACCGAGCCGAAGCAGCCTTGCCAATTATCTACATCGGCTGATATAGATTTTGTAGCACCTGAAAGCGCCATAACCGGAGCTCGATGGTGCAGAACACCCAGACGTCGGAGTCGGTGGTTCAGCCGACTCCCTCACGGCACACTCTTCACCGGGAGCAAGATGACGACGATCGACATCCCGCCCACACAGGGCGAGAGCAACACCGGCATCGGATTCACTGTCGCAAGCGCGACTTTGACAACCGAAGAGGTCAAGCGCCGAATCGCGATGATGTACGGCGACCCGGTGACAGAGGAGCCGGTAGCACTCGCGCACTGAACCTGTCCGACACGCGATCCGATTGACGATGGCGCGAGATCGCCCCGTTTGCGGGCGATCCCCATCACGACGAGAGGAAAACATATGTCCGAGTTCACCGTACCGGGACTGAGCAGCGCAGACGGTTCGTCCGTCGCCGATATTCTGCAGGAACGCCTCAGCGCCTACAACGATCTTCACCTCACGCTCAAGCACGTTCACTGGAACGTCGTGGGCCCCAACTTCATCGGCGTCCACGAGATGATCGACCCCCAGGTGGAGTTGGTCCGCGGCTACGCCGACGATGTGGCCGAACGTATCGCGGCACTGGGTAACTCGCCCAAGGGCACCGCGGGAGCGATCGAGCGGGACCGCACGTGGGACGACTACTCCGTCGGCCGAGACGACGCCCGCGCGCACCTCGCTGCGCTCGACCTCGTTTACACCGGGGTCATCACCGACAGTCGCACAGCAATTGACAGCGTCGGCAAAATCGATCCGATCACCGAAGACATGTTGATCGGCCAGACGGCACAGTTGGAAAAGTTCCAGTGGTTCGTTCGTGCACACCTCGAGAACTCGGGTGGCAGCCTCGTACACGAAGGCGCGTCCACCGAGCAGGATGCCGCAGATGAGGCACGCCAGAGCTGATGCACCGTCCGCGATTTCGGCCGATCGGGGGTCGGCCGAAATCGCACCCCCCACAACAGGAAAGGGCAAGAGCATGTCTGCGGACTCGCGCGGCACGTCGGCACAGACACGTCGCGAGTATCAGATGTTCGTGTTGCAGCAGCGTTTGTTGTTCGGATCGATCGTGGCAGGCACCGCCCTCGGAGTTCTCGCGATCGACTACTTCTGAAATATCAGGGGCCGCAGCCGTCGAAGACAGGACAGAAACGACACAATCATGAGTTCGAGCACTCTCCGCTCGATCGTTCGTAGCGATCGCTTTGCGGCAAGCACTTCTTCTCTTCTGCTCGTGGACAGCGATTTTCGCATCCAGGGCGCAAACGACGAGTACCTTGCCGTATCCGGCCGCAGCCTCGATCAGTTGCACGGAGTGGAGGTGTTCGAAGCCTTCCCCGACAATCCCGACGACTCGTTTGCCGACGGAATCTTCTCGTTGACAGCGTCATTCGAGCGCACGATGCACTCCAGAACTCGGGACGCACTGCCGACTCAGCGTTACGATGTGCGCGACGAGCGAGGCAGCGGGCTGTTTGTCACGCGCTATTGGAATACGGTCAATTCCTCTGTCACCGATGATGACGGCAGGGTTATCGGAGTGCTTCATCGTGTGTACGAGGTTCTACGACCGCGGGCTCAGCAGTCCAGTTCGGCGTCAGACGTACTTGCCCGCCTTCGCGCGGAGAACGACGAACTGAGAAGAGCTTTGGACTCTCGGCCAGTGATCGAGCAGGCCAAGGGATTACTGATGGCAGAGCGCGAGTGCTCTGCCGACCACGCCTTCGACTTTCTGGTTCAGATGTCGCAGGAATGGAACGTCAAGGTGCGCGACATCGCCGGTGGTCTTGTCGCCGCAGCAGAAAGACGTGCCGTGGATCAAAAGAATTCCTGACGACCGGGATTCAAAAGTTGTACGGCTGGGTAATGACCGACCAGAGGTACCCCCGAAATCTTCCCCGCGAGGGAGGAGCCTCGAAGGTCCCGCCGGTTCAGGCCGGCGGGACCGAGCTTTGCCTCAACACCCGACCTGGATCCTCGATCCGAGTCGAGTTCGTCACGCAGCGAAGGGAACGTCCATGTTCATGCGCTCCTACACATCTCCCAGGCCCCTTGCCGACGAGTGGGATTGGCAGCTGTCCGGCACCTGCCGCGACACCGATCCCGCCCTGTTCTACGACGACACGAACGAGCGCGGCTCCAGGCGAGCGAAGCGCGAGAGTTCGGCGAAGCTGGTGTGCGCCAGATGTCCTGTCGTGCAGAGATGCCTCGTGCACGCCATCCAGACCGGGGAACCCCACGGCATTTGGGGCGGCATGACGGCGACCGAACGAGAATCGTTGCGTAAAAGTCGAACTGAACCACTGATCAGTGCCGCGGCGAGCTCACCGGAATAGGTAGCAACCTCAAGGTCTGGCCTCGTGGTGTCGCAAACCGTGCGTGCGGCGTCGCTCCTTCATCTCGGCTTCGAAGAGGTGCGATACTCCACCGGCCAGCTTGTCACGCACCACCTGCTCGCATTCGCGAAAGAAGGACCAGTAGTTCTCGTCGAACTCTTCGACGAGCTGGAAGGTCCAGCGCCCTTCGACCACGTTCCGGCCCATCAACTCGCCCTCGATCTGATCGGCCAGCTCGTCGTTACCGCTGGATCGCAGTAACTCGACGACCTCGTCGAGCATGAGATCCGCATGTCCGATCAGCTGATGGAAGTCGTACAGAGCGCCGCGCGCCCGCTCCACCGTTTCGAGGGCGTTCGACAACACCCCCGCTGCCTTCACCTCGTCGTCCGTGACGCCTTCCGGTCGTGTGTGTACGGGGATCTGCCTGTCCGCCTGAGTGCCCATGAAACGGACGTACCCGAACGGGTCACAAATGAAAGATGGGAATCGGTACGAGCGCACCACAGGTGATGTGTCTCACAATTCATCCTCTAGTTCGAGTAAAGAGGATTACTTCGCCGCGCGAAGGGTAATCGAAGGCCATGAATACTTCCGGGGTAGAGATGGCTGGCACGCATGGCCGGTACCGTTCCTTGCCTCGGTCCGCCGGAATTACGCCACATCTACCTACAGGAAGCCCCTTGATCCCTCTGTCGAGTCCGACCGAAGCCGAACTTACTCACGACTCCATCGCCTCGCTCCGCGTCCGAGCGTCCTACTCCCAACTGCCGACTCTGCGCGGGATCACTCGCACTGTTGCCAACAACACCGGGTTGGATGTCGACGGAACAGCCGATCTTGCTCTGGCGATGGACGAAGTCGCGAGCAACCTCATCGGCCATGCGATACCGTCCAGCGACTTGACCTGCCGATTCGAGACCTACGGTCGCACACTGCGGATCGTCGTATCGGTGATTGCGCACTCCGAAATACCCGACAAGTCCCACAGCTTCGGATGGTTCGTTCTCGAAGCACTGGTCGACTCGGTCCGTTTGGAACAATCGGAAATCGACGCGGACGGTCACATCACCCTGACGATGACGCTTGAAAAGGGCTTGCTCCAGGAGCGTGCGTGACCGCTGTCCCACCGGACAAGAAGGACCAGTACGAACTAGCTGTCGAACTGTTCGTCTCGATGGCTTCGCTTCCGCCTGACGATCCGACCCGAGAAAAGATCACCAACTCGATCATCGAACTGTGCCTACCACTGGCCACCCACGTCGCTCGCCGCTACCAGGGGCGCGGCCAGCCATTCGAGGACTTGGAACAAGTTGCGCGCGTGGGTTTGGTACAGGCTGTGCAGCGATTCGACGTAGACAAAGGGTCAGATTTCCTGTCGTTCGCAGTCCCCACCGTAATGGGTGAGGTACGCAAGCACTTTCGCGATCACGGCTGGTCCGTGCGCGTGCCTCGCAGCCTTCAGGAACGACACCTTGCCCTCAACCGGGCGCTCACGTCGTTGTCGCAGACGCTCGGCCGTGCACCGACAGTCGCGGAACTCGCCAAGGAGCTCGACATTGAGCCGGACGAGGTCGAACAGGGGTTGACCGCCGGAAATTCGTATCGAACGACCCCGCTCGACACGGCGTCCGCCGGCGACGGGAGCGGACTGACCCTGATCGATACTTTGGGACAGTACGACGAAGCGATCAGTCGGATCGACAATCACGAAACCCTGCGGCCCGCGCTCCTGGCACTACCGGAGCGCGAGCGCACGATCGTCGTTCTCAGATTCTTCGGTCATCTCACCCAATCCCAGATCGCCGACAAGGTCGGCATCTCTCAGATGCATGTATCGAGAATCCTCACTCAGACTCTGAAGCAGCTACGGACCGAGATGGGTGAAATCTTCTGAAGGTACGTCTCGCGGATCAAATGTATTCCTGTGCAAGACGTTCCATCTCATCTCGATCGATGAGGCCGGGCTGGCCGATGTCGAGAGCCTCGAGATACTTGTTGGCGAGGCGATAATCGTGCCCCCAACGACCGTGCTCGCCGTCCTGCTCGGCGCGCTGAACACTGGAACCGGGCGGAACTTCGTCCCTCAGTCCGTTGGTCTGCGCGCCGATCAATGTGTCCAGCTTGGTCGAGATGGCCGTGAGTGCATCGCGGTCGTTCATCTGAATCCCTTCGTCAGGTGACGCTGATCCCCCACCATACCGAAGTGTCTGTCCAAAAACATTGCACCGCTTAATGTTCGACTACAAGCCTGGACCGATCCAAGCCCTCGAGCTACACTGAGCGGTACCGAGGTTGAGAATACAGCCGGGGCTGAAGCCGCTGGCGCTCGGTTCGCATCAAGGCTCTGGATCAGGTCAAATTTTCCTGCGTACATCCATTGGGCTCGATGCTTTCCACACCTGGACTCTTTCACTTTCCGTGCCGTCAGGTCGGTCGTCAGCCTTTCGATGAAAGCACACAGACCGGATCTGCCATGAATCTGAATGATCTCGACCATGCACCGATCGATTTCGTCGATCCCTCAACACAATTGGGGCCGATCGTGGACACACAAGGCTTCGCAGCCTGGCGGATAACACCCTCGACAGTCCTGATCCAGGTCGACGTCGACCTCGACAAACTGTCCGCGCCAGAACTACGAGAACTTCTCGACTCGTACGCAGCGGAGTGGTCGCGCGTCATTCTCGACCTGTCCAATTCACTGTTCGTCGGTGCGGTCTGCCTCGAACTGTTCGCCGAACTGAACTCCCGTTCGCGAGCCCACGATTTCCAGTGGTCCGTCATCGGGTCACACCCGCTTCGACGCTTGCTTCGGGCTGCGCGGGCGGACGAGGAATTCCCGGTCACCAACTCTGTCGAGGGAGCCATGCGCGCACTCGACGAAGCCGAGCAGTCGCTCGAAGCCTCCTGACGCCACGCCTGCACCGGCGTCGAGCGCCGCACGCTCGCAGCGACTAAGGTTCGTCGGGCTGTCCGACGAGCTGAGAGAGACCGAGAATGACAAGCGCCTCGATGCCTTGCAACAGAAGCATCCGGCACTGGGGTTCCCGATAGCGGTCCTCTACAAGTTCCTCGACGATCAAGGTGTTTATCTCGCCGCGCTGATCGCTTACTACGGTTTCGTCTCGCTCTTTCCTCTTCTTCTGTTGCTCTCGACCATTCTCGGCTTCGTGCTCTCGGGCAACCCCGAGCTTCAGCAACAGATCTTGGACTCCGCGCTGCATCAGTTTCCGGTAATCGGTGACGACCTGGGCAATGCGCAACAGATCGGCGGCGGTGTCACAGGGCTGGTGATCGGAATCGTCGGTGGTCTCTACGGTGGCCTCGGCGTCGCTCTGGCTTGCCAGAATGCAATGAACACGGTGTGGTCGGTGCCCCGAAACATGCGACCGGATCCCATCCGCGGTCGTCTTCAAGGGTTACTGCTCCTCGGCACGATCGGTCTCGCGATCGTGGGGACCACCGCTGTCTCCAACATCGGCGGTGCGCTTCATCTGGGCGGTTCGTTCAGCTTCCTGCTGACCCTTGCGGTAGTCGTATTGAATGCGGGCATCTTCATCGTCGCTTTCCGGCTCACCTGCGCCCGCCCGCTCTCGGTGGCCGATGTGGCACCCGGAGCGATCGCCGCTGCTGTTCTCTGGCAAGCACTTCAGTCCTTCGGTGCCCTTTACGTGACATCCGTGGTGCGAGGCGCCTCCACCACCAATGGCGTCTTCGCCATCGTTCTGGGTTTGTTGGCCTTCTTGTTCCTCGCCGCCGCCTCGATCGTCATGTGCGCGGAAATCAACGTCGTGCGAGTCGACAAACTTCATCCGCGGGCGTTGTTGGCTCCCTTCACCGACAACACCGAGCTCATCGAAGGCGATCGGCGCACCTTCGCCGATCAAGCAAAGGCGCAACGCGCGGTTCCTCACGAGAACATCCATGTGACGTTCGACGGGCGCACCAAACCCGACGATTCGGACTGATCTCGACCCCGATCGAGTTGGGTATTTGGTCCCCTCCTGGGTATCGGGGTGGCATTCTGCGCCGCGAATCCAGATTTAACACAAGTGTTGTCATTTCGCGCTGCATCGAAGCGACGAATACATCACAGCAGGTAAACGTGCATAGTTGAACAATCACCTGCTTCCGACGCGGTCCCGGAACGGGACAAAGCCGTCAAATACTGCAACTCGCCATGCATGTAATTGGAGACAGAAAAAGAAGAGCATGGCAGGATCAGGTGTGAGACCGGACTCTCGATGGGAGGGCTCGGCTCGATGGATCCAGGAGAATTTGGTTATGGCTCAGGGCAGTGTCAAGTGGTTCAACGGTGAAAAGGGCTTCGGATTCATCGAGCAGGAAGGTGGCGGACCGGATGTGTTCGTTCACTACTCGGAGATCCAGGGCAGCGGCTACAAGTCCCTCGACGAGGGCCAGAAGGTCGAGTTCGAGATCGGACAGGGCCAGAAGGGCCCCCAGGCTCAGAACGTTCGCGCCATCTGAGTTCGATCCCAGTCTGACTTCAGACTGAAAAGGCTGGACGCTGCACCGCATGGTGCCGGCATCCAGCCTTTTCTTGGTTTCCGAGTCTTCCTGGTCTTCCTGGCCTTCCTGGACTCCGGGTCTGGTACCGGCTAGGTCGCTCGCGCTCGCTTCTTCTTGTGTGAGCTGTCGCAGAACGGCGCGATACCGGTTCGTCCGCATCGACACAAAGCAACCGTGGAGCGCTTGTTCTCGATCGGAGTGCCGTCGTCACGGAGCAACTCGAAGTCACCACGCACCAGCAGCGGGCCGTCCGAGCAGGCGGTTATGGTGGTGTTGTTACCGGGAACACTTGGTGTTTCGGCAGATGACGATTCGGGAAACGCGGTCATATGTCCTCTTCACTTCTCGATTCGGCCACTGGCGTGCCCACTTCCATGCCTGTTCCACAGGCGCGCGGCCCACTGAGCGCCACTCTTGTTTCCATTCTGCGCTCCTCGGCCGATCCGAGGGAGCTTACGGCTGCCACCGACGCCTACGAGGATGCACGGTCCATCGACCCCACCTACGACATTCTTCGAGACGACGACGCTCAGTTGACCCTGACGCTCCTCTACGAGCTTCATTTGCAGGGAATCGAGAACGTCTCGGACGAGTGGGAGTGGAATCCGGATCTGCTCGCCGTGCGCTCTCGGCTCGAAGCGCGCTTCGAGTCCGGCATCGCGGAACTTGTGGGAGAGGTTCCGTCCTCCGGCGACGTGGTGGCCGACCTGTGGGCGATGACCGCTCCCAGCGCCGGCCCCGGTCTTGCGTCCTTCATGGCGAAGGACGCCACGGTCGATCAGTTCGCGGAGGTGCTGATTCACCGTTCGCTCAATCAGCTCCGTGAAGCGGATGTGCACACCCTCGGAATTTCGCGGCTCTCCGGTGCCGTCAAGGCGGCACTCGTCGAAGTGCAGAGCGACGAGTACGGAGGCGGCCGCGCCGAGCGTATGCATTCGCGTCTTTTTGCCGACACCATGCGGGCTGTCGGTCTGTCGGACCGCTACGGCCATTACATCGATGCTGTTCCCGCGGTCACCTTGGCGTCGTTGAATGCTCTCTCGCTCTTCGGTTTTCATCGTCGACATCTCGGAACGCTGGTCGGGCACCTGTGCGCCGTCGAGACCACGTCGGCGCTGCCGAGCAAGCGCTACAGTGCCGGACTGCGCCGACTCGGATTCGGTTCGGACGCGACACTGTTCTACGACGAGCACGTGGAAGCAGATTCGGTTCACGAACAGATCGCCGTTCGCGAACTTGCCGGCGGTCTTGCTTCTTCGCAGCCGCACCGCACTGATGACATCTTGTTCGGCGCCGCAGCGTGCCTCGCGTTCGACGACCTTCTCGGCGATCACCTCACATCGAGCTGGGAGAAGGGCGAGACTTCGTTGCGCGAATGATCACGAGTTGTTCGATTTCCTGACCTGTGGTGATCAGCCCTCGCGCCTCCAGCATGGTGCGCCGCTCGCGCATCACGGGCCCGAAGGGAATGTACTTCCGGGCCGAAATCTCCACGGCCATACCGTGTTCCTCGAGTATGGCCTCGGTCTTGTCGACCCCACACAGTACCGACTGCAGGAGAAGAAGTGTGCCGCCGGGGACGAGCACTTCGTGAACCGTGGCCGCGATCCTGTCGATCAGGGCACGACCGTCCTTGCCTGCGTCCCAAGCCCGTTCGATTCCAGCGGTAGGGAGATCATCTGCAAGCGCAGGGACGTACGGCGGGTTGGAGATCACCAGATCGAAGAGTTCCCCGTGCACCGCGCCGGTGAGGTCCCCACGACGGGAGTCGATCAAGGTTCCGTTGAGGATCCCGTTGAGACGAGCGTTGGCACACGCTCGGCGAGATATGTCGACCGCGACGACGTGACCTGCGCCGGCCGCGGATGCCGCGACGGCAAGGGCGCCGGTCCCCGTGCACAGATCCAGCACCCGACTGCGAGCGGTGAGGTGCTCGAACAGCAGCGCATCCGCCAGTAACGACGTGTCGTGTTGCGGTGGATACACACCAGGTAGACGCAGGATCATCATCGGCTCCTCTTTTTCAGGCGACATCGCACATCGCTGCGTGCGGCTACCCAGGAACCTCGGATTTCATGCAACATCGAAGCATCAACCGCCTGGAACGGTTACATCGTCGCAGTTTGCGGAGTAGACCTGAGTCATGACAGGCAATGCGGACACTCCACAGGGAGCCGCGGCGTTTGCTTCCGCAGCAGATTCGCTCGACACTCTCGCCGAAGCGATCGCCGGACTCCGGTCCACTCTGAACACGGACGAGCATCTCGACTCCATGCTCCAACGTCTGGCCGAGACTGCTGTCAAAGCCCTGCCGGATGCCGATGCTGTGAGCGTGAAGGTGCTGTCCGCCGATGGCCCACGAACTGCCGCATCCACCGCGGACTACCTTTCCGAAATAGACGACGCCCAGCACTCTGCCGATCGTGGTCCGTGCGTTGACGCCGCGCGCACTGTGTCGTCGGTACGGGCAAAGGTGGGTGATCACGAGGACACATGGCCGGAATTCACCGCCGAGGCCCGCAAACAAGGCGTCCGGTCCTACTTGTCCGTGCCGATCACCATGGGAGAAGGCAGCACCGAACTACTCGGCGCTTTCAACGTCTACGGATTCGCGTCGACAGAGTTCAAGCCCTTCGACGAGGAGTTGATGAAATTGTTCACCGCCGGTGCGGGCGCAGCGATCGCAGATTCACGACGCTGGCGTCAGGCGCACGAACACATCGAACAACTGCACTGCGCCATGGAATCTCGGGCCGAGATCGAACAGGCCAAGGGCGTCCTGATCGCCGTCCACGGTATCGACGCCGACGAAGCATTCAGCCGTCTCGTGCAGCAATCGCAGCACACCAACGTGAAACTGCACGAGGTTGCCCGGATGCTCGTCGATTCGGTGCGCCACCGCCGGTTCTGAAAGAACGCCGGTGGCAAAACCCCGTTTTGTACCCCGAAGGTGCAGTTCCCAAACGCATCCAGAGATGTTTCACCGAAACAGTTTTCGACCTGCGTAACTGCTGGCGGTCGCGCGGCGGCACTCGTCCGAAATGTGGTTATCTGTTGAGAACCGGGACGAAAGAAGACCCGACCGTACCAGGGTGAGGAAAGGATCGTCACTGTGCCAATCGACCAGGTTCTTGTCGTAGTTCCCGCCCACAACGAAGCCGAAGACCTTCCCAACTGCCTTCGCGCACTCGCAACAGCGGCGTCGGCTTGCGTTGTCCCCGTCCGACTGGTTGCCGTCCTCGACAACTGTTCGGACGGAACCGCGGGGGTCGTCCCCGACGGAGTGGAAGTACTGCGCGTCGAGCATCAGAACGTCGGACGTTCGCGAGCGACGGGCTTCTCCGCGTTCGGCTCAGATTTTGGCGCCTCAGCGTGGTTCACCACCACCGATGCCGATTCGGTGGTCGGCCCCACGTGGATTGCGCGCCAATTGGAATATGCGCGTACTGCGGATGTCGTCGCGGGAACCGTGCGCATCGCCGACTGGGAAGGTCATCCACACTCAGTCCGAGAACGATACGAACGTATGTATCACGAGCATCCGTACGGTCGACACGGTCACGTCCACGGTGCCAACCTCGGTGTCCGCGCCGACATGTACTGGAGCGTCGGAGGATTCTCCGATCTCGAAGAAGACGAGGACGTCGATCTCGTCCGGCGGTTGAGCGAAGCTGGTGCCTGTATCGCATGGGCCGAAGACATTGCGGTCACCACGTCTGCACGTCTCGACGGCCGAACTCCGGGCGGTTTTGCCGGACATATCCGTAACCTGGGTGGTACGACCGCCGATAACGAAGAAGCGGAGCTGGCACGATGAAACGACTACACACACTCCTGGACGCAGGTGGACTGTACTTGCCGTTGCCCGGCGGCGGCGCGACGGCCGCACGATGGACTTCCCTGGCAGAACTCACTCGAGAGAACGTGGTCCTCGGCCGAATGGCTGAGGCCCACACCGATGCAGTCGCGATACTCACCGAACTCGACGGACCCGATCCCGAACCGGGTCAGCTGTGGGGAGTGTGGGCAGCCGAGCCACCCGAACCAGTGGTGAATGCATCTGAGCACGTGGGAATCTGGACGCTCACCGGTCGCAAGTTGTGGTGTTCGGGCGCCAACACCTGCACGCATGCACTGATCACCGCGTTGGTCGACGGTGTCCCCTCGCTCTTCGCGGTCGAGCTCGGGCTACCTGGGGTACATCCCGTTCCCGATTCGTGGAAGGCCGTTGGCATGGCCGAAAGCGACTCCAGCGCGGTCGATTTCGACATGGTTCCGGTAATTCCGGTCGGGACGGCAGGCGACTACCTGAGCCGACCGGGGTTCTGGCACGGCGCGATAGGAGTGGCCGCATGCTGGTACGGCGGCGCCTGTGGCGTCGCAGATCCGTTGTACGACAAGGCTGCAAGCAGCGACGATCCCTACCTACTCGCCCACCTCGGCGCGGTCGATGCAGCGCTGGCCGCAGCGCGCAACGCGCTCGCAGTCGCGGCGGCGGAGATCGACGCCGATCCTTTCGATGAAAATGCCGAGGCCATGCAACGGGCACTCCGTGTGCGGGCAATTGTCGAGCGCGCCGCCACCGAGACCCTGGATCGGGTGGGACGCGCTCTCGGCGCCGCACCGCTCTGCATGGACGCCGAGCATGCCGCGCGCGTAGCCGACCTCACCGTCTACCTGCGGCAGAGCCACGCCGAGAAGGATCTCGCCGAACTGGGCCGGATTGCGGCCAAGGGGAAACGGCCGTGGTGAACTCGAAACTGTTCGCGCAGAAGCCTGTCGACGATGGCGGCACTCCCGAATCGACATGGCAGGAGTGGGGACGCAGCTTTCCGGAACTGGATCTCACCGGGTGCTCGCGATTGATCGTCGTCGCTCCCCATCCCGACGACGAAATCCTCGGACTGGGTGGAACTGCTCTTCTCGCAACGCTTTCCGGCATCGACGTTCACGTGGTGTCTGTCACGGACGGTGGAGCCTCACATCCCGATTCACCAACAGTGACTCAGCCTGAGATGGAACATCTCAGGCGGTCCGAGTCGGATCGAGCAGCGCGTGTACTCGGAATTCCCGCACCGGTTCGATTGAGCCTTCCAGACGGGAAGATCAGCGAGAACCGACAGGAGTTGACCGACCGTCTCAGCTCGATTCTCGGTGATTCCTCGACGGGTACCTGGTGCGCCTCGACGTGGCGCGGGGATGGCCACCCCGACCATGAAGCCACCGGGGAGGCAGCGGCGAAGGCCTGCGCGGACACTGGATCACGATTGATCGAGTACCCCATCTGGGCGTGGCATTGGGCCGCGCCGGATCATGCAGCAGTCCCGTGGGAAAGGGCCAGAAGAGTGGCCTTGCCCTCCGACGTTCAGGCTGCAAAATCCGCTGCTGCCAATGAGTTCACTTCACAGATCGCCCCGCTTTCCGACCATCCCGCGGATGCGCCCATCCTCCCCCGACATGCGATGGAACGACTACTGCGACCGTACGAGACGGTGTTCGTATGACCGATCGTGAGCTTCCCGCGGATTACTTCGCCAAGATGTATGCGGCGCAATCCGATCCGTGGGACTTCGAATCCCGGTGGTACGAGCAGCGAAAGTACGCGCTCAGCGCCGCGATGCTCCCCAAACCTCGCTACCGTCGCGCATTCGAACCGGGATGCTCGATCGGGGTTCTCACCGAGAAGTTGGCAGAGCGCTGCGACAGCGTTCTCGCCACCGACATCGTCCCGGCCGCACTCGAGAGCGCCCGTGCGCGGCTTACCGGGCGTGATGCCGAATTTCGTCTGTGGGCGTTGGGTGACGACTGGCCCGACGAGACCTTCGACCTCGTCGTCGTCAGCGAGGTCGGCTACTACCTCACCTTCGAAAAGCTCACCGAGGCAATGCTGCACGTCGTCGAGCACCTCGAGCCTGGCGGAACGCTGCTGTGCGCCCATTGGCGTCACGTCGTACCGGAGTATCCGCAAAACGGTGACGCCGTTCATTCGGCTGTGCGCCAGACGCCGGGGTTGGCGCAGTTCGCGTCGTACCAGGACGAGGATGTGCTGATCGATGTCTTCGTGAAAGGTCCACCGTCACCACCATCGGTAGCTCGTTCCGAAGGTTTGATCTAGAACCCCTGTGCGCGGTTGAGGAGTGTGGGGACTCCTCAACCGCGCACGGGGGTCAGTCTCGCTTCTCCAACGCGAGGTCCGTATCCGAGTGCAGTTCACCGACTTCGGACTTCAGGATCCGCATCGACCGGCCGAGGCCGCGGGCCGCGTCGGGCAGCTTCTTCGAACCGAAGAGCACCACGAGCACTACTGCGACGATCGCCCAGTGGGTCGGGCTCAGCGCGCCCATCAGGCGGGTTCCTTGCCCTCGGGGTACACCGCATCGACCTCTACCTCGACGAGCCAACCGGCAACCGGCAGTCCGGCAACCTCGAGCGCGAAGCGGGTGGGGCGGGCGCTGTTGCGCTCGATCGGAGCGATCGGCTCGGCAGTGCCCATCGGAACCAGCTCCGTATCACCCGTGTCGAGATTGGTGTTGGCGAAGAACTGGCGGTACGCACGATTCCATCCGGCGTAGTCGGCCTTGTCCGACCCCGGCGCATTGTCGAGGAAAACGCGCATCGTCACGACGTCTTCGAGACTCAATCCCTGTGCTTCGAGGTTGTCGCGGATCTTCTTGAGTACGTTGATGCCCTGCGCCTCGGTGACGGTGACCCCGGCCGGCAGAACACCGCCGGAGAACTGACCGTCGATGTACGACTCCGGCGATCCTTCCGGCGCCGCCTTGTTTCCTGCCGACGGGCCGATGCCGCTGGTCTTGTAGATCGCGGTGTCGCCGCCGATCGCGACACCCTGAGCGATCATCGGGTTGGCCTGCCCCGCTTCGAGAATCGATGTGGAGACGAACGAACTCGATGTGGTCTCGGCGTCCGCCTCGTCAGACGAGCAGGCAGTGGCGAACCCCAGTAGCGCGGTGGCGGCGAATGCCGCTGCAAGAACTTTGGTGCTGCGAGATTTCATGATGTGACCTCCAGAAATGTTATGGAAAATGAAGCACGTCAGGCAGTTTGCGCAACACGCTGATGCAGATGGGTGACGACGTCCTGCGCGGACGTGAAGGCCCCGTGCTGCCAGGCGATGGCATTGGAGAGGTGATCGCCGGCGAAGTAGATCCGGTCGACGGGTTCGAGCAGCTTGGTGTACTCGGGAGTTGCCATGCCGCCGTGGGAATCTCCCGCGCCGGCCCACGACGCCCAGGCGGATTCCGAATACTTGGTACGACGCCAGCTTCCGGAGAAGGACGACGAGATGTCGCGAGTGTATTTGTCGCCGTGGATCTCTGCGCCTTCGGCGATGGCCTTGGCCAGGCGCTGACGGTGCGTGAGCGATTCGAAAGCCTGTTGACGCTTACCCGAGCTGTAATACGCGACGACGACGCCACGGTCGGAGTTGTAGTGGTCGTAGGGGAACATGATCTGGGAGATGTCGCGGTCGGTGTTGGACGCGCCGCCGTAGATGCGGTCCTCGGTCTCCCACCACCGACGCGAGTATTCGATACCGAGCTTGCCCGACGACGACGGCTTGGCTGCATCCAACGCGAGCAAGATGTCGGAGGGCAGGTTGTTGTTCAGCCGCTTGATCAGGTGCGGTGGGATCGTGCAGATCGCGTAGTCTGCGGTGATCGACTTGGTCTTGCCGTCGACGACGTAGTCGACGCTGACGCCTTCCGGCACGTTCTTCATGCCGCTGACCTCGGCGCCGAACTCGATGTTGTCCATGCCGATCGCGTCCTGGAACTTGTAGTAGATCCGGTCCATACCGCCGACGGGGGTCATCATCGTCATGGCCTGGTCGTAACCGAACTCGAAGGAGAACGCACGCCCGATGCCGCCCTGGATGACATCGCTCATCCCGAAGGGTTCGATCTCGGTTCCGAAGTTGAGGCCGGCGCCCGGCTCCGCGGAGTGCCCTCGACGCGAGGATCCGACGTAGCGCCCGTCGCTGGAGAGATCACCGAAGTCGGTGAGGAAAGACGAGAGCGCTTCCTTGTCTTCCTTGCTCAAGACCTGGTCGAGAGCGCCCTGATTGGTAGCCTTCTGCAGCAGCTCGGACATGTATCCGTAGGTGTCGGCCTTGGCTGCTCGGTGAGTGATCGACTGATTCGCGAGCGGCTTGTTGCCGGTGTAGTTGACGAAGGTGTTCGCATTCTGGTTCCCGAACATCTGCAGTTCGACGCCCAGCTCGCGGCAGTAGTCGATGGTGTTGTGATTTTGCGGAATACGCGTCGCACCGAGGTTGTAGAAGTGCCCCTCGGAGAACGTACAGGTCTGTGTCTCACCGTTCAGATCGGTTTCTTCGGTGCCATTGCGGATCGACCACACCCGACCACCAGGCCGGTTACGCGCTTCGAGGACAGTGACCTTGTATCCGCCCTTCTGCAGTTCGTAGGCGGAGCACAGACCGGACGGTCCGCCGCCGAGGATCACGACGGAGTGATTTCCCTTGACCTTCCCGATCAGGTCACCGGCGGCAGGCGCCTGGAATCGCCTCGGCGTCGACGCCACCGCCGGCGCCAGGCCGATGGACGACATAGCACCGAGTGCCAGGCCGGCACCGCCGGTGATTCCCAGACTGCGCATGAAAGATCTACGTGTGTATGGCATTCGAGCTCCCCAGTGTGCTCCCGGTGACCCGGGTGGTTGGTGTTGAACACAGACTTCAGGAGCGTTGGGTCCGGAACTTGACGCGCAGGAAACAGTCAGTGGGGACCGAGTGAGAAACCTGCGAGCATCCGCATCGGGCTCTCTCACCCGAGTGCGATCAGCGGAAGCATGTCCGCAATATCCGCGTTACAGAACCGGACTAGCGTGACGCGACATGTCCGCTCTCACCGAAGCCATCGCGCGGTCCTTCACCACGCGCGAGAAGCAGCCCCCGGCGCGATCGCCGCTGCGCGCGTTGGGCCGTCGGCAACTCTCCGGCGCGGAGGTGCTGGCCCAGTCGGTGGCAACCACTGCTCCCGCGGTGTCGATGGTCGTTCTGCCCGTCACCATGCTGACACACGGCCGATTGTTGAGCGGGATGATCACCATCATCGCGGCCACCGTGCTGGTGACGCTCATAGCGTTCTGCGTTTCACAGTTCACGCGCCGAATGGCAGCATCAGGTGGGCTGCACAGCTTCGTCTTTCGTGGACTGGGCACCCGGGCAGCATTGACCACCGGCATCGCCATGTTGGTCAAATACGTCGGAAGCGCGGTGATGACGCTCTACCACGGAGGACAGGCCGCAATCGCATTGCTCGGCTTCGCGGGTGTGCACGTGGACAAGACTTTTCACGTCATCGCGCTCTATCTGGGGATAGCCCTGCTGATTCTCGGTGCCCTCGTTCGGGGTGTCAGATTTGCCGCTCTCGCGATCCTCGTCGTCGAAAGCTGTTCACTGCTGTTCATAGTCGGGCTCATGGTCCTGGGCGGTTCCGGAAGCCAACAGGCACAGATCGTTCCGCCCAGCTCCGGCCACGGATTACTGCTCACCGCCCTGGCTGCCGTGTTCGCTCTCGCCGGATTCGAGAGCGCGGCCTTCTTCGGCCCCGAAGCTCGTCGTCCGCTGGTAACCGTCACCCGCACAGTTCTTCTCACCCCGATCATCTGTGGATCGCTCTTCATCTTCGCGGGCTGGGCCGCTTGGTCCGGACGCAGTGACACTCTGGTCAACGCCTATCTTCACGGAACGGCGACAGGTGTGAGCCCCGCCGTCGTGATCGCGCTCAACGTCGGTCTGGGGTGCTCGTGGCTGGCGTCGTCGATGGCGTCGTCCAATGCTGCGTCACGCCTGGTCTATTCGTTCGGCGTCGAGCGGCTACTCCCCCGCCGGTTCGCCTCGGTTCACCGTGCCTTCCGCACGCCGTACTTTGCCTTGACCGCCGTCGTCTGCACAGTCCTGGTAGGCGGTGGAACTTTTGCCGTTCTCGGACGCGGAGAGATTTTCGACGATGTCCGGCTGACGGTTCGCGGCGCCGTCATCGTGGCGTATGCACTGGTGGCGATCGCATCCGTGGTCTTCCTGACACGGATCGGTGAGCACACTCCCGGCGTTCTCGCGGCCGCGTCGTGTGGAAGTGGCGCCGGCGCGATAGTCCTCGGATACCTGGTTTACGCCAACACGATCGACCACGCGTACGTTGCACCGATTGCCGTACTCGTGATCCTGACCTCGGGCACACTCTGGCAGTTCTACCTGCGACGCCGAAGCCCCAAAAGTCTGCTGCACGTCGGAGCTTTCGACAGCCCCGAAACCGAGGACGTACTACCCGGAGCTGGGGTGTTCGCCACCGACGCAGCCGGAAACATCGTGCTGGTGGGCGAGCCGACTGCCGGCGCCCGCTGATGGTGGGCCGACCCCGCGATCTCGGTGGGCACGAACCCCGAGCCGTTCAGCGCGCCCTTGCCCTGCTCGAGTCGGCAGCCAGGCTCGGATCGGGAGCCACCGCCAAAGACATTGCCGCCGTGGCCGACATCCCACCTGCCACCGCGTATCGGTTGCTCAACATCCTTGTCGCCGACGGCTACCTGGTTCGGATCGCCGACCTCTCCGGCTTCGCGCTGGGCCGACGCACCCGCGAATTGGCCGGGGCTGCCGCCGAACCCACACCCGTCGACAACTCGGTGCTCCTCGAAGAACTCCGCGAACAGCTGAGGTTCGGCGTCTATCTCGCGTCGTTTGCAGAGAACAGAATTCGACTTGTGGATCGCGATCCCGACCACGAGCTCAGCGGCGAACGAACGCTGGTCACAGCCGTTCACGCATCAGCTATCGGGAAGCTGCTCCTCGCCGGCCGACCCGAATTGGCCGAGACCCCATTGCGAAAGGTCACCGCACACACCATCACCGACGGCGACGCGTTGGAACTCGAACTCTCGCGGATCCGGCGCGGCGAGCCCGCCCGTGAGGTCGACGAGATTCGTGTCGGACGCTCTGCCGTCGCCGTCCCGATCCACGACGTCGAAAGGCGTGTGGTCGGAGCCTTGGCTGCGATAGGTCCGACCGGCAGACTTTCCGTGAACGACGCAGACCTGGTGGCGCTCTTGCGGGAGTACGCGGAACGCATCGTTGCTCCGACGATGTCGAAAGCAAGCTGAAATCACAGGCCGAAAACGCGTTTGGCAAAGCCGAGATGCTCGTCGGCCCAGCCGATGACGCCCAGAGTGGAGTCGAGATTCTGCGGCGGCGTGCGTACCAAGGTGTCGCGTCGGACGAGTCGGTCGAAATCGACCTGCGCGCGGTCGAACTGGACCCCGGCTGCGACCATGATGTTCGCCAGCTCGTGCGCCATCACCCCGTACGCGACTGTTGTGGGATGAACACCGTCGAGCGAGAAGAGGCCGCCCGAAGCGCGGCCACCGCGACCGTCTGCGGAGAGGAACAGTGAGTCCGGCACGGGTTGCAGATCGGTCAGTGCCTTGGGGAGGGGGTACGGCGTCCACCATGACGGCCGCGCATTGACATCGGTGACGTAGCGCCGTGAAGCCACGCGCTCGAGCAACCCGGCAATATCGCAGAGGTACCAGTCCTTCCCCACCCGACGGGCATTCGCCACGGCTTGCTCGATTCCGTCGTTGTACATGTCGATTGCGGTATCGACGGCCCACGCCTGCGCGCCGGTGATGTGTTGATCGCGCTGAGGGTCGAAGTCGGTGTCGCGCACCCATGGTCGCGCGTAATACGGGAAATATCGTGATCCGATTTCGATCTTGCCGCCGAGCCCGTGGGCGATCGGCGCGATGGTCACATGCGGGACCGTGCAAAGAATGACGTGCTGGGCGTTGATCTTGCGGATCGCAGCCAGCACCTCGGCGTACTCCGACGCGAAGTGCTCCGGCTGCCACACCGTGTAATCGCGCTTACCATCCGGGTCGCGGAAGTTGTTGCCACTCCACTCGACCCGAAGTTCGGTGACGGTGCGGAGCGCATTGTTGGCACCGAGGAAGACGATCAGAGTTTCGATGCCTTCCTTGCCCAGCTCCGCTGCTGCGTCGAACGCCGTCATGCGCTTCTCGGCGTCGGAGCCTCGCGGCAGAACTCTCAGTGCGGCACGCTCGCCGTTGTTCTCGACGATCTGGCTGATCAGGTCGTCGTGTGGTTGGTGAAGGGCCGCTTCACACCCCTGCGCGGTCTTGGTCAGAGCATCACGAAGGTCCCACCCGTAGACCGAAAGGTTGTGGTTGATCGCCGAGAACGTCGGCGCTTCGCTGCCCGGTCCGCGTTCCCAGTAGTCCTCCACCTGGTCCATGAACCCGCGTGCAGCAAAGAGTGCGAGCGGAACCTCCCAGAGGTCGAGCCGTGGGCCGAAGCGCTCTTCGAGGGTGCGGAGCAGCAGTTCGATGTTGAGTGGGAGCCCGCCCGGGCCGCCGTATCGGGGAAAGCGGAACTGATCGAGCCAGCCCAACTGGTGAGCAATGATCGACGGATACGACAGCTCGGTATTGAAGACCGCCCCGCTCTGAAATCCCTGCGACAGCGAGTCTCCGATGACCACCAACCGGTGTGGAGCATCTCCCGCAGACGGAACTACCGGAATCCCGACTGTGGGATCGAACTGCGGAATCCTGGGTCCCCCGGCGGCTGCGGCCACGACGTCGTCGGGAGTATCGGATGGAAGTTCCACGCCCACTCACCTCCGGAAAGTCCAGCTGGTCAGCTGATCAGTGGTGGCTTACGCCGATCGGCATTGTCCTGATCCGATTGCTTCTCTATGGACCTGACAACCTCGTCGGCCCACTGTTGATTTCGGCCGTCGAATTCTGCGCGGTCCCGGCGCGCGATACCGCGTCCGACCAGGATGGCAATCGGAATGGAACACACGACCCATACGAGTAGTACGCCTCCGACAATCCACCACATACTCAGTAATTGTGCCCGATTCGCCGACCGTTGTGCTCCAGGTCGAAACTTCTGTCCGAATCGTGGCGTTCAATTGAGGTGAGCTCGCAGGTCAGTAGCGATCGGCGTCGACAGTTTCGCGGACCTTACGGACCTGATTCCAACCACGAGCGGCGATGCCGAAGGCAACAAGCGACATCAGATCCGAGACCGTCAGACCGTGTTCTCGATTCAACGACCACAAGACCTGACCTTCCAGCGGGCCGTTGAAGAAGAGCCACGCCACTCCTGCGCAGACGGTCGCAACAACACTGGCCTTCGACGGCTTCATCAAGCACACGGTGCTGGTCACGAACAACAAGTTCATGAAAACCAGACCGTAGAAAATTCCGATCATGCGACTCCCCCCGAAGTTGGTTCGTTCAGCTGCGGTTGAAGTTCAGGTAGGCCTTCGACGGAGTCGGGCCGCGCTGGCCCTGGTACTTGGATCCAGCCTCGGAGCTTCCGTAGGGGAACTCTGCAGCGCTCGAGAGCTTGAGCAGGCAGAGTTGGCCGATCTTCATGCCCGGCCAGAGAGTGATAGGCAGGTTTGCGACGTTGGACAGCTCCAACGTGATGTGGCCGCTGAAACCCGGGTCGATGAAGCCGGCGGTGGAGTGTGTCAAAAGGCCCAGGCGCCCGAGGCTCGACTTACCTTCGAGCCGGCCGGCCAGGTCGTTCGGCAGCGAGCACACTTCGAGCGTCGAGCCGAGCACGAACTCGCCGGGGTGCAGTACAAACGGCTCGCCTTCTGCCGGTTCGACCAGGCTGGTCAGCTCGTCCTGGCGAAGTGCCGGGTCGATGTGCGTGTACCGCGTGTTGTTGAAAACCCGAAAAAGACCGTCGAGGCGCACGTCGACGCTCGACGGTTGCACCATGGAATCGTCGAAAGGGTCGATACCCAGACGTCCAACGGAGATTTCGGCACGGATGTCACGATCGGAGAGCAGCACAGGTAGAGGTTACCGGTTCTGCGAGCAGTGCCGACCCATCGCCGGGGGCGATCACATTGCGGTGACGAAGCGCGATGGGTGAGTTCGGGACTCCCACGGCAGAGCCCAGCCCCACCTGTCTCGAGTTCTCCACCCCGAAAGGCGTTCCCGCGCAAAACTTTTAGACGAAACATCCACCAATTTTGCCGACTTCGACACGCGCCTTCTCTTCAACGACGGCCAGTGATATGTCTGCTCGAATGCTCGTCTGATAATGTTCGGAAAGCACGTTGATCGGCGGTGAAAACACGTCCGGTCGGCTGCGACGCCGATGTAGTTCAATGGTAGAACATCAGCTTCCCAAGCTGAATACGCGGGTTCGATTCCCGTCATCGGCTCCACAGATTCAATGCAGGTGGAGGGCGTTTCCATTCACGGAAACGCCCTCTTGCTTTCACGCTGACGCCGCGAATACGCCGCGCGGCGGGCTTCAGACGCAAGCGTTGATTGCAATCACTGTGCGTTCCACAGTCGCGAGCGCGTCCACAGCGTCGTCCCTACTCAACGGGTACGAGCCACCAAGTGCTAGAGGACCGGATCTCGGAATTCTGCAGTTCATCGATGCCGTCCGACTGGTCGTGCCCCGGCCTCAATCGGTGTCCATTGCGCGCACTGTCAGGAGAGTGCTGTCGACCTCGAAGCCGATGGTCGCCGGTACCTCGGTTCGTTTGCCGTCCATCAGTGATTCGAGCGCGACTACCAACCGATGGGGTTGGAAACTGTTTCTGCTCGGGCACCGCGCGCTTATCAGTTTTTAAAACCGATCTGCCGTAGCGCACCCGGACACCGGGGACCACAACTCACGCAAGAATGCAGGTCTTCTCACAATCACAACTGTGAAAATACCCAAGTCCGTCAAAAATCACCTTCGAAAAGCATCAAGTACGTATTCTTCCTCAGTACCGGACAGCCCTAACCGTAAGTCCCAATGCACGACCATCGGTCTGCACATTAAAAACCCTCACCAACCTACATCTTGTGCCTGCTCGGATCATCCGTGGATCGACTCATACACTCCGGATCCGGAAGAGCCGGATAAATCTCGAAGAAATACCCCAGTTTGGAGGACTGTCACATTAGCGTCGCGCTACCTTCCCGAAGATCTTAAAAAACCGGCAGGTTGGCCCCAATTCGATAGAAGGCCGTAGGTGTCCGGAGTCGAAACCTTATTACTCGCAAGCATTGCAGCGTCTTCCCTGGTTATGACGTTCGGAGCTACGGCTTCTCACGCAACTCCCAAACCGGGCAACTTAGGCGGAGGCAATTTTGGTGGACCTTGGTTGGTGGACTAAAACTCCTCGAATGGCCTCGGATATCAGGACGTCACCTCATTCGGTCCAGGCTCGCCCGCTTACATTGCAGGTCCCAATTTCGATAGCAGGGCCTCTGCCCTGTATGCAGTAGCGAATGCTGCCGGGCTCTCGACGGAGAGAGGAGGTGAATTTGAAATGAATAGCGTTCTCTTTGCTATCGTCAACGTGATCGTGGCGATGGCGAACGGTTCCACGATCCCCTTCTCATTAGAAGGCGCAGGGCCACTAACCGCCCCCGACTTGTAGGAAGATCGGCCGACCGCATGTGAATGACAGTTTCAGCTCTGCCTGAAACCTGCATATCAGCAGATGCGTGGATCGTGCGGTGGTCACAAACACAATCTCCCCTACCTGTCCAGGAAGGGGAGATTGTGTTTGACAGGTCCCATGCCACGGTGAGGCAGCTACCGATCTCGGACGCGAGCGGGAGCTGTCTCCGAGGTTGACCACGATGGACCTGTACCTAGTTGGCACAGAACCTAGTTGGCACAGACCACTTCAAGTCGTCGACCAGGTAGCCGGTGGAAGCGCTTCGGTCTTCGGCCTGATCACGGGCGGCCGCACTATTTGGTGAGAATCGGTCGGTCGCCTCTTGAAATGTAATTGGCGAATCGCTCAATTCCTGCTTGTGAGAAGCTCCCTCGGCCTGCGCGTTTCAGTGCGGCTTCGACGAATGGGAGCGGTTTCCTGCGGTATGTGCGGTAGATGCTGTCGAGTACTGGTTGCAGTGCCCGGCGTGCGAGGTCTGCTGTTTCCGGGTCTGAACCCCCGAACTTCACTGTCACATTCGGCATTGATACCCCTGTTGGTCGAGTGTCCGATTCCCTGGCCGGAAGCGTACGTATCGGGATCGCGAATCAGTACAGAAACACCAAAACGAGGCGCTAAGTCCCTACTTGCGGTGGATGCGATTCCGTCTTTGGGTTGACGAAAAACAGCCCGACCGCGGCGTGCGGTCCGGCTTCTGTTCTACGACTCCGGGTTACGCCCCGAAGCCGAGGCCGCGGGTTCGTCTGTTCACGTTGGGTGGCGAATTGCCGATGCTGACGGGTGTTTCGGTCAACCCTGTCCCGTGGTCGACCACCTAGAACGGCGGTTCCACGGTTCCGCAGAAGCTCAATGCCTGTGCGCAGCGCCCCGGGGATCTGGAAGTCGTAGCTGGTCTGCATCCAAGCTTTTCCATCAGCCTCTGCGATGAATTTCCCGATGGGTAGCGCTCGGAGACCCAAGTCATCGGTGCCAGATTCCGCGATCTCATTGCCAACATGCCCCACGACGTTCTATGGTTCATTACATGAGTAATGAACCAGTGAACACCGGGCATCGATCATCGTGATCGACGACGGACGACCACTGTTCCAGCAGATCGCCGAGCAGATCGAAGGCTCGATCATCGACGGCTCACTGCCGGAAGACGGACAGGTGCCCTCAACCAACGAACTGGCGGCGTTCCACCGAATCAATCCGGCGACGGCAGCCAAGGGCCTCAATCAACTCGTAGGCGAGGGGCTCCTCTACAAGAAACGGGGAATCGGAATGTTCGTCACCGTCGGCGCCCGCGATGCACTCAGGTTCAGACGACGAGAAGCGTTCGCGCGCCAATACATCGAGCCGCTGGTCATGGAGGCCGACCGCCTTCAGATTTCCCTCGACGAACTCAAATCCATGCTGGACGACAGGAAGGCGGACCGATGAACTCGAGCACGACAACGACCAAGTCGCACGTCAGGCGTTTCGACGAAACTGAACTCGTCGCCTCGATGCGAGCAGTGAACAGAAGCTACGGGGACGTCGATGCGCTCTCGGACGTCTCGTTCGAGATCAGCCAGAACAAGATCTACGGCCTGCTCGGCCGTAACGGCGCAGGCAAGACCACGATCATGCAGATACTGACCGGACAGGACCTGCACACCAGCGGCGACGTCGAGGTATTCGGCGCTGCCCCATTCGAAAATGCCGACGTCCTGGCGAACGTGTGCTTCGTCAAGGAAAGCCAGACGTACCCCGAAGACCTCAAGGTCAAGCATGTACTCGTCGCCGCCGGCCATCTTCTCCCGCATTGGGACCACGCGTTCGCCGAAGCATTGCTCGACGATTTCCAACTTCCCCTGTGCCGCAAGGTGAAGAAGCTTTCGCGCGGCATGAGGTCAGCGTTGGGGGTAATCATCGGACTTGCCTCTCGCGCGCCGCTGACGCTGTTCGACGAACCGTACCTCGGACTCGATGCCGTTGCGCGCCAACTCTTCTACGATCGTCTGCTTGCGGATTACGCCGAACATCCTCGCACTGTGGTGCTTTCGACTCACCTTATCGACGAGGTAGCCAATCTGCTCGAGCACGTGATCGTCGTAGACAGCGGCCGGATTGTCGTCGACGAGGACGCAGATGCACTGCGAGGTCGCGCCGTAGTGGTATCCGGCCCCATTGATGCGGTGGATGCCGTTGCCACCTCCGGCAGGGTCCTGCGCCGGGAGACACTAGGCGCCCACAGCCGAATCATGTTGCAGGCCGATGTGACCGAGACCGAGCGAATCCGACTGCGGGAGGCCGGAGTCCAAGTAGAACCGGCATCTTTGCAGGAACTTGTCATCGCGACTTCGACGCAGCGCAAGGAGATCACCGCATGAGCATCGCAACGACAGCGCCACGGACGGTCCCGAAGGCGCCCACCCGGTCCAGGATCGGTTCCGTCCTCCAACTGCACACGGTCGCGTGGCCGTTGCTGATCGCCTGGCCGGTGGGCATCCTGTTGATCTCTTTCCTCATCAGCTTCACCATCTACGCGATCGTCCGGAACGATGAGGGTGAGGGATTCACCGGCAGTGTGTTCTCCGTTTACGGTTTCGTGCTGGCGTTCTACCTCCAGTCGATGACCCAGACGTTCCCGTTCGCGCTCGGACTCAGCGTGACTCGCCGCGAGTTCTTCACGGCCACCACGGTAATGGCGCTGGCACAGTCCGCAATCTTCGCAATCGCGCTACAACTGCTGTCAGTGGTGGAATCCGCCACCAACGGCTGGGGTGTGCACATGCGCATGTTCGGCATCGCACGCTATTTCACCGACAGCGCAGCCGTGCAGTTGCTCGCGCTGTTCGCGACACTGCTGCTGACCAGTTCGATCGCAATGCTGACAGGTGCGATCTACCAGCGGTGGAGGACCACCGGTTTGCTCGCCTCCCTCACCGGCCTCTTCGGTGTGCTCGGCCTGTCAGCGATCGTAATCACCTGGGCCAGCTGGTGGCCGGCGATCGGTTCGTGGTTTGCCGATGCTTCCCGAGTGGTGCCGATGGCACTACTTCCATTGGCCCTGGCCATCGCCTGCATAGCCGGAGCCTGGGTCACGTTACGTCGAGCAACGCCCTGACCGAGTAATCATGTGCGACGCCAGATGTCGCACGGTCTCCGAGTGCCCCTCGGATCGACACCGTCCAGGCAGTTCGACCCCCTCCCTATGGCAGGAAGGGGGTCGAACTTCGCAACAGTACGCGACTCGCTCCCGATTGGATGGCCCTCGCTACTGCCGAGCCACTCGCTCGACAAAACTCGAAGCACGCAGCACCAGTTCATCTTTCCGGTCCTGGCGCGCAGCGGCGGCATCGTATCCGGCATACGGGAGCGGGGGGTCGTTACGAACATTGGCTGAGCATTGGAAGTCTCGGCAGATCAGTGTTCCGACTGTGCTGCCGCGGCGACCAGCGGGCCCGGCCAACTTGGCGCCGTAGAAGACGACCTCGTTGGGAAGTCGCGTGTCACGGCACCAGGAGCACTGGGCGCGCGACCGCGGAGTGGCCTCCGCTTGAACGAGCAAAACTCCGATGGTCTCCCCGTCGAGTGTCGGGACAATCGCGTAGGCGCGTCGGCCCATTTTGGGATCTCGCCAGCCCAAATAGTCGAGAACGTCGAAGTCGATGGCGTCGAAGCCGTCCGGCAGGGTGAGATCGGACTTCTCCTTGCGGCTCGCGTTGACCAGGCTGGAACGGATAGATGTATCGGTCAAAATGATCATGGGTGTTTACCAATCGTGGCTCGGTGAAGGTGGGTACAGCTCATGGCCCGATCAGCACCAAGTGCTGTCGGGTCCGAATGCGCTATCTGCTGTCGGCGTAAGCGACGCCGACAACCCCCTCACACCCATAGGGCTTCACCGTGTCCACACCGCGATGGTAGCCACAAGCCTGCGTCACGGGCCACTCCATTTAGCGTCACACCTGCAAGGGCGGGGTATCAGAAGAGACGAATAACGCACTGGACATGAGGAATTCGTGAGACTTCGGATAAGACACTCGGTTCGCCTGCTATCGGTATTCTTGCCTGGTCGCGGAGCGGTCTACCGACTATTACGAAAGCACTTGCAGGACAATCTCTCCAATAGTCACCGAAATTCCGCACCACAGCAGTCGGGACTCTGCGCTGCAACCGACACAGATGGACAATCCTCACATTCTGCCGATTCAACGTGCCGATCATGCGACAATCGGACCGTGAACGACACCGACAGTGGAGTTTCGCATCCGCACCGATCGCGACTGCTGAGCGTCGGCATCCTCCTCTCTGCCGGTTTACTGTGGTCCACTCCCCTGGCCGCGGCAGCACCCGCCGTATCCGGGCCGGCAAGTTGCGTACCATTCGGAACCGCCCAACTGCCGCCAGGTGTGCCCTCCGGCGGTGGCCGAGTCGGGCTGGCGCACCTACCGACGTTCACCGATTCGACGGCCCCTACCTCCGTCGAGATTCGTACGCCGATAACTCAATTCAATCGCTTCTGGGACTTCGCGCTCGTCGACCACGACCTGCTCGCCCGTCCGCGGGAGCCTGGCGTACCGACCACGGAAGCCTGGCATTTCGTGCCGATGCCCGAGTGCCTGCGTGGACGACTGGTCGGGATATCGCTGGACGACGACGAACTGGTTGCAGTCGACGACAACGGCTGGATCTACACGATGGACAACGCGTCGCAGGATCCGCTGGTGTGGAACTGGACCTCAGCGTGGGGTGCGCCTCTGTGGAGTGGCCCAGGCAGACAACTCCCAGGCGACCGGCCGAACGGGTGGGCGCTGAGCGTCTCGTCGCCGTGGGACAACCGAACCTTCACCGACGTCGCGGGACGAATCCACTACGTCGGACTGGCCAAGATGACGATGATCCCCACCTTGACCGGGGACGGTAGCCGGATCACCTATGCGGACCCGTGGCTGCCCAACGACGACAGCTACGAGATCGGCGGCCCGCTTGGTGGTCGGTTCCGGGCCGACTCGCTGTCGGCGGCTGGATCGACCACCTTCGTGATGAACAAGTACGGCGACATGTACACCCGCACATTTGATTTCGACTCTTCGGGCTCCGACTCGATCTTCTTCCGATACAGCTGGGAAGACCAGTCGGGCAAGCCCACCGCACCCAACCTCGTTGCAGAAACGCTCGACCGCAACACCGCCGCGATCCAACTTCCGGCGCCGGACTGGGTGCACCAGCCCAAGATTCCGGGTGAAGTCACATCCGCGATCAGTGTGCACTCACTCGGTCCCGGCCCGAACCGGCGGGAATTGCGCGTCGAGGGCCGCCGCGACGCTGAATCCGGCTTCTGGCACAAGGATCTCGTCGGTGGCGTCTGGGAGTTCACACCGACAGGCGCTCCCATCCTCGGCACAGCGATCGAGAACACGCCGACAGACCGCTCGGCAGACACTCTCGCCCCCGCCGCCCCCTGGCACTTGTCCGCATCCCTGCCCGCTCGCAATGGCGCCATCGACGGCCAAACATTGATCGACATCGGGTTTCCGTACTCTGTCGTGGATCCGCGCCTGCTCGACGCGATCGGCCAGCACGCCCAGCCGTCGGGATACCAGCTGAAGGTGGACCACTTCGACCCGGCCGCCACTACCCGGACCGCGACCGTGACTGCACCTGATGGCACGGCGCTACCAGTCGTCCTGCACACCGCCGACGGGTTGAGGATGTCTCCCCGAGAGTCCGGCCTCGACAGCAATCCGCGCCACCTCGTCGGGGCAATCGAGATCCCGGCGACCGCGTACGCAGATCGGGCATCCAATCCGGCCTTGGATACGTTCGTGCGGGACTGGATGCACGGCAACCACATTGCGGCAATCACCCTCAGCGCCACCGACCACGACTTGGTGATCCGCTAGCTGAAACCCGCGTCGCCCAGGCCCGTTCGTCCATTACGCTCTGTAGATGGCCGAAACCACACGCGACGTGCCGATATCGCCCGTCGACGCGGTTCACGGCCCACACGGCCCGCTCGCGCTCGCCGGGGCAGCGCTCGTCGAACTCTGGCCGCTTGGCCCGTTGGCCGGCAATGTTCGAGTCGGTTTCACAGCGGCGTCCTACAACGAATACTTCTGGATCGGAATCCAGGCGGATGCAGAGCATCTGCCTCCAGCTTCCAAGATCGCGCACGCCGTCGAGCGAGCTCTCGACGAAATAGCAAGCACTGCAATCTGACTGTGCCCCGCAGGTGATGTCTTGATGTCAGACCCACTCCGCTCATCGCGGGTTCGCACACTCGACCACACCCGCCGAGTGCAGGAGTTCAAGCACCCGATTTAGCTACCACCCAGTAGTAATTTTGTGAGCCTTGACACATCAGTAAGGCACTCAATACTGTTCAGCGGACGATAGTCGTCTCTAATTCGGTCGACTCCGAATCTCCCGAAGACAAGGAACCGAGAACTGATGCGCAACAACCGAACCCACAGTGAATACTCCGCCGAGGGGATCCAGTGACCGAACCGAACGTCCAGTCGAGTTCTGTGATTTCTCCGCGCCAGGCCGGAGGGCTCGCCGCCGTTGGCTTCCTCGCATTTTCCGAAGTCACCAGCGGAATGTTGCAGTCGTGGTACATACCACTCATACCGAAAATCGGACAGAGGCTCGACGTCAACCCCGCACAACTCAACTGGGTCTTGGCGGCATACCTACTCTCGACCGTCATCTGCGTCCCATTGCTGGCCAAACTGGGTGACAAATACGGTCATCGTCGCATGGTGATGGTTGTGCTTGGCTCCGTAGCCCTCGGAACGATCCTGACAGCAACTGCCCCATCCTTCGGAATCTTCTTGTTGGGCAGGGCCATCCAAGGAACGCTGGGCGCACTACTTCCTCTCGAGCTTGCAATTCTCCGAGAACGCGCGGGTGCCAGTTCAGGACGCGCAATCGGAATTCTCGTGGGGTGTCTTGGCGCCGGAGGAGCCGCAGGAACCCTTTTGGTCGGACTACTCGGAACCAACGCGAGCCTGACTCTGGTCCTCTTCGTGCCCGCGGCACTCGTGCTGGCAAGCCTTGCCACTATTGCACTGTTCGTTCCCGAAACCTCTACCCGTGCAACTGGGTCCATCGACTGGACAGGGGCAGCACTGCTTGGCATCGGCCTCGCGATCTTCCTTGTCGGAATCAGCAACGGAAGCAAACTGGGGTGGACTTCTGCAACAACGCTCATGGCAGTTGGTGGCGGCTTGGCGTTACTTGCCGCTTTCGTCGCGCTCGAAAAGAAGATCAGTACCCCGCTGGTCGATTTGAACTTGTTGACCAAGGGTGGGGTGGGTTTCCTGTTGGGATTGACCGGATTGTTCGGCTTGCAATTCTACGGAGCTGCCACTGTCTCAGCACTGTATTTCGCATCCAAACCCGAAGTCGTCGGGTACGGATTCGGTCTCGATTCGATGGGCATTGCCCTCGCGATCACTCCAGTACCCATCGGCATCATGATTGCGTCGTCACTCGCCGACAGCTTTGCGCGGAGATTCGGCACTCGGACGGCATTGCAGATGTCGGCGATTCTGATTTCCACGTGGTTTGCTGGATTAATCGTATTTCGAGACTCGCAGACCGCGTTCATTTCAATGGGATTTGTCGGCGGCGCCGGAATCGGTTTGTTCGTCGCGATCCTTCCCGCTCTGGTAATTTCGCGCGCACGCCCGGAGGATTCCGCGATAGCGGGTGCTCTGTACAACACATCGCGAACGGTTGCGGGTGCAGTCGCTGGAGCCGTTTTTACCGCAATCATGTCCGGCATGTTGATCAGTGGGTCGAAACTGCCAACTGAGAGTGCATTCGTCGCAATCTGGGCCGTGTGCATCGGAGTCGGTGTTCTGATTTTCGTCTTGGCCCCCTTCCTCAACAAGCTAGGCGGAAAGGCATACCAACCCGAGACGATTGAGCAATTGGTCCATCTTCCGGTCCGAGAATCATCCTGACGCTGCGCGGGAGAAGGCTTTGCCTCGATTCCTCTCACTTCGAGCAAGAAAGTGACTTCACTTTCGCTGCACCGTCGAGATTGACCCGAACCAACGACTCGACACAGACCCGACGATGGCGCGTGGCATGATGGGTCCATGTCGCGTGCCATGCCACAACCATCTGGTCGTGGGCGACCCAGCGACCCGGACATAGAGACACGCATTCTTTCCTCTGCGTTGGATTTGTACGGAGAACTTGGTTGGGCGAGATTGAACCTCGATATCATCGCCCGACACGCCAAAGTTGGAAAAGCAGCACTCTACCGGCGATGGACGACCAAAGAGCAGATAATGTCGGATGCATTGCGATCGAGCAAGAGAACCGTCCTCGACTTCGATACCGGAACGCTTCGAGGAGACTTGATTGCGATCGGTCACGTCACGGTAGAGCAGTTACTCGGTAAGCACGGCTCAGTACGAATACGAGCCATGATCGATGCAAAAATCTATCCCGAACTATTCGAGGGAGAAATTGCCGACTTTCGCAGTGAGAGCATTGCCGGCGGTCGCGAAATTATCTTTCGGGCAATCGAACGCGGAGAGATCAGCAAAGGAACGTCACCGGCCTTGATTCTCGACGCCGTGGCAGGAACAATTGAGCACCACTATTTGATGACCCCGATGTCCAAAATCAAAGAGTTCGAGGCCGGATCCGACACGTACGTCGAGTTGGTCGTCGACCTCGTTCTCGCGGGCCTCAAATCCCAACCCGGATCCAACGACGAATAACCAACACTGTTGCCGGTAGTTCGACCCCGACGGATAGCCGGGCGAACCATGGAACGATATTGCGCGTGGCGTTGGAACGGGACTCGAGGTCGTCGACGCTGGGCCCGGTCGGTCAGCATCCGAGCGGATCACGTCCCGTTCACATTTCGGCGCACGAGAAGGAGGCTTGGGAATGACAGAGAACAGTAATCCCACAATCTTGAGTTGGTCTGTGAAAGAGTCTCTGCTGCAGTATGTTCGCGTGCTGGGTGAGATTTCGTATGCGTCTGGCCTCGTTGAGCTGGGTGACGAATTGGTCTGGCCACTAGCGTCCGATCATCATGACGCAGACGGGGTTCGGATTGCCGAGTTCGGTGGCGCGATCCATCTTCGTGCCCACGACGGGCTTCTCGATATCGTCATTGCCGATCCGGAAGTTCGTGTGAACGAGACGCAGGGGCAACTGAGCGTGAGGACCGCTCTGGACGCGCCGGAACGCGTCGTGATTGCGACCCTCGATGGTATCGAGAGCTCAGCGTCTGTCCTGCGAGCCGAAGTACAGGTGACCGCCGACGGCTCAGCTGTGTTCGGCGCCAATTACCCTTCGGGTACGAGACTCTCGCCATTGACAATCGGCAGTGACCGCAACTGACAGACGTCTTGCGGTCTTTCAGAATGGATCGAGGGACACGTTGTCCTCCTCCCCCATCTCGACTGCGGACGCGTAACGCACTGCGTGGCGCTCCAACGCCACGGCTGCTTGGGCCTCCCCTTCCCACTGGTCCCGCAGAGTAGATCCGTTACTCGTCGATCGCGAAACCCTCGCCGTCGAGAACTCGATGTCAGTGCGAGTGAAGGTGCACCGCTCGAAGTTGGTGGACGCGGAGAATCGCGCGCTTTGGAAGGTGCAATCGACAAAGGCGGTATCGGCGAACTCCGCGCCTGCCAGGTCCGAGTCGTCGAATGCGCACCGCTCGAACAAGGTATTGGGCACAGAGCGGAGCCTGTGTGCTTTCATCCCGGTGAAATCGCAATCGACGACCTTCGGTCCGATCGTCAGACGCGAAGCAGTGACTCCCCGGAAACTGCATCGCTCGAATCGGCGATTGAGTCGTTGCTGACTCGTCAGCGCAGCGAAATCGAAACGGCAGTTGAACATCTCAGCCTCGAAGGCGGTGAGCGCGCCCCGTACGTAGCTCAGGTCAACACGTTCGAGTGCGAGGAATCTGATGTCGAGACCATCGCTACCGACGACTAGACCGCGCAGATCCACGAAACCGTCATCGGTCTCTGTCCAACGAGAAGTGAGAGTGTGAGGGGGCTTGACAATCCGCGACTGGACGACCAATTGCGCGCGCAGATTCTCGACATCCTCATCCGCCCAGCGGCGGCGCAGTGCGGTGATCTCGGCCTTCTTCACAGATCGATCGTATCGAGCACCGAAAATCGGTGTGTGCCTGCCAAGAGGCGGGTCACCTGTAGCCGGCTCACTATCCGATTCATCCCGTCGTCGGGGCAACGCATATTGTCGAGAGGTCCTGACTGATTCGAGCCTGCAAGCCGGTGTCATCTCGACACTGTCGTCGCACTGGGAGGCGAAAGATGTTCACACCCGTGGAATTCGGCAAGGTCTCGGTGTTGATTCCGGAGAACGGTGGAGCCGTCCCCTACGGAAACACCGTGGTGGTGCGCGGATCCGAAGGCACCCTCGTCATGGACCCTTCCCTTTCTCTCGACCGCGACCCCGTCGGCGCGGATCTCGTATTCGTCAGCCACGGCCACGAAGACCACATCGCCGGACTACGTCACTTCGACACACCGGTTTACGCGCACCACCTCGACGCACCCGCGGTTGCATCCCTCGACACGCTGCTCACCAACTACGGACTTCCCCCAGGCCAACGAGCCGAGGTCCAGCAATCGATAGCAACTCAGTACGGCATCCCCTCGACGCACGAGAATGTGGCGGGGATCGATGACGGTCACGTCTTCGACCTCGGCGACCGCACCGCGACAGTCATTCATTTGCCTGGTCATACTCGCGGACACTGCGGCGTCCTTGTCGAGCCCGACGGCTTCTTCTACGTCGCCGACATCGACCTCACCTCCTTCGGCCCGATGTACGGCGATCTTGGCAGCAGCGTCAACGACTTTCTCGACTCCATCGACCACGTCGCAACGATCGACGCGCGTTGGTACGGAACTTTCCACCAGAAAGGCGTGATCGAGGGCAGCGACGAATTCCGTCGACGCTTGACCGCCTACCGGGACAAACTCCTCAGCCGCGAAGAACGACTTGTCAACTTCCTCGATGAACCACAACGCTTGGAAGACATCGTCGCCCACCGCCTCGTCTACCGGCCCCACGTCAGTGCCCCGTACGTCGACGCCGTCGAACGACGAACAGCGCAACTTCACCTCGAACGACTTATCGCATCCGGCGCCGTCATCACAGTCGCAGACAAGACGTACCGTCGTGTCCTCTGACGTTGGAGTAGGCAACCTGCCGCTCGACGATCACTCGTAGCATAATCTTCGGCATGAATTGGAACAGTTCCACAGATACCGGATGGTTTGTCAATCTTGCCGAAGACGGTTCAGCCGTAACGATTTTCGATCCATCGGGAAGCGTCTACGGCGCACTGTTCCCCACACACACGGACGAGGGCGATCAGACGCCAGGTAGAAGGAAGCGGGAGTCGTCGATCGCCGCTCGAGATCGACAGGTTCTCACCTTCCGCAAAGGCCATCCCGCAACACTTCGATTGTCCGGAGGGATGACCGGAACTGTGACAGATCAACAACCCAAGGCAATGCGTCGAAAGAACAAGCGATGCGAAGTGGTCATCTCCGACCGGACGTATGTCTTCGCGCATTCATCGAGTCGGAAAGCGACGGCTCTGCGCGACGGATCCGCCTTGGCGCACATGGCCCGCGGACGCTGGTCAAACCGAAGTACCGTCACTCGGAAAACCGTGTCGGCAACGGACGCACTCGACGAGTGCGTGCTGACGCTATTCCAGAAAGTAGTGACTCCCGGCCGTACCGGAGCATTCGATCAGGTGATATCGGACCTCAGCAGTATCTGACACAGCGGTGCCGTCATGGTGTGGTTCCTCCATCGCTCGCTCGTTGCTGGGGATTGCCGGGGCGGACGAACTGTGCCGTACGCCACATTCAGTGGATCTCAACCGCACTCGAGACACTAGCTTTCAACTACCTGGTCCACGCGCATACCCCGGATGAGGCAAGACTTCTTGCGTCATCGACTGATGTCCACACGGTTTGTGGGTGACCGACCATCGGTATTCCTCAGGTTCAACCGGTTTCGGTAGAACATCACGGATCGGAAGGCTGAAATTCGAATCATGGACACTGTCGACGACTTGGATCTACTCACCCAGCGACTGTCACCGGGCGCGATGACCACCGATCCAGATCTCCTCCAATCCTATCGACAGGACTGGAGTTTCGACCCCGCAGCAGGCACACCGGTAGCCGTTGTTCGTGCATCGACGGCATCAGACGTGCAGGAGACCCTTCGCTTCGCCGACAGCCGAAGTATTTCAGTTGTCCCACGGGGCGCCGGAACCAGTGTCGTCGGCGGATCCACGGCCATCGACGGCGCGATAACCCTCAGCCTCGAACGAATGCGATCGATCCGGATCGACGCATCGTCACGCACGGCAATCGTCGAACCGGGCGCACTCACCAACGATGTGAAAGCCGCTGCCGCAAAGGAAGGTTTGTACTATCCACCAGACCCGTCGTCATTCGAGATCTGCTCGATCGGCGGCAACGCCGCAACCAACGCGGGTGGTCCTTGTTGCGTGAAATACGGCGTTACCAGCGACTACATTCTGGGAATGACCGTTGTGCTAGCGGATGGGTCCATCACTGAACTCGGCGGGGACCGCATCAAGGACACCCCCGGGCTCTCGTTGACGAAGTTGTTCGTGGGCAGCGAAGGCACACTGGGAGTGATAACCGAACTGACACTTCGGCTCATCCCTCGGCCCCCGACTCCTCACACATTGGTGGCCTTCTTCCCGCTGATGTCCGAGGCCGTCGCCGCCGCACGGGACATCACAAACCGCACACGCCCCTCAGAACTCGAAATCCTCGACAATGCCGCCATCAAGGTGGCTGAAGAGTTCCTTCGCATGGAACTCGACACCGACGCCGGGGCACTCCTCATCGGGCGCTCCGACGCCGGCAACGCCGCAGAGGCCGAGATGGAACTGATGCGCACTCACTGCGAAAAACGGGGAGCCTCAGCTGTATTCGTCACCGACGACCATCACGAAGGTGAGCTGTTCATCCGTCCGCGCTACGCCGTCTACGAAGCCTTCGAGCAGAAAGGCGTGGTCATCGGCGACGATGTTGCCGTCCCGATCGACAAGCTCCCTGAGCTCACCGACGGTATAGCCGACGTAGCAAATCGCAACAACACCACTGTCGTCAGCTACACCCACGCCGCGGACGAGCTCACACACCCCGTCCTCAACTATCCGGTCGGCGACGAAGCGGCCGCAGCATCTGCAGCCGCGGCGAGACGAGAGATCTATGACCTCGTGAGGGCACTGGGAGGGACCGTGACAACAGAATACGGCGTGGGACAACACAAACGAGGAAACCTGTCGAATGCCTTGGACCCGGTCGTGGTCAAGCTGAACAGGGCAATCAAGAACGCCGTCGACCCCAACAACATCTTGAACCCGCGCGTTCTGATCCCGTAGAGGCCACAAAGGTCGAGTAATCAGCGACCCGAGTTCGGCACACATCCTCCCGAATCTCGGTCCGAAGTCTCAACCGAAAAATCTGGCACTCGAGGTTGCAGAGTGCCAGATTCTTTGGTTATCATGTTCTCGCACAGTGAATTCGGTCGCCGTCGAGGTGACGGTGACCTTTCTTCGACGATACGGGAGGTGTGTTGCTGTGCTTCGTTTCGATCCTTTCACCGACATCGACGCGATCACCAAATCCTTGCTTGCTACCGGAACCGGTAGTAACCGAAGTCCACGCTTCATGCCGATGGACCTCTACAAGGTCGATGACCACTACGTCCTGCATGCCGATCTCCCCGGCGTCGACCCGGGATCGGTGGACGTACAGGTAGACGGCTCGACTCTGACCTTGACCGCGCACCGTAGTGCCCTCTCCGAAGAGGGCGTGACGTGGCTGGCCGGTGAGCGTTTCACGGGAACGTACAGAAGGCAGTTGTCCATCAGCGAGGACATCGATTCCGAGCGGATCGTCGCCTCGTACGACAACGGCGTATTGACCGTGAGCTTGCCGATCGCCGAGAAGGCAAAACCGAGGCGAATCGAAATCTCGTCGGCGGCTCCTGTCCGATCTGCACACTCCGAGACGGAAGCTCAGGGACAGATCGAAGCCTGACCTGATCGGATCTGTAGCGCTACCCACACGCCTGGATCACGCTGCAAAATTCTGCAGTCCTGGCGCGAAATCGCATGCACAAGAACCTTTCATCCCAGGAGGTCTCCTATGTCCGCGACAACCGTTGCCCCCGAACCCACTCTCGGTGAACCGGTGCTCTGGAACGAAGACCCGCAGCGGCAAAAGTGGTGGAAGCGCATACTCGCAACCAGTCCACCGGAGAATCCCCACAACGAAGAGTTTCAACCCTGACAAGGCGACACAAATTTCGCCAAATATGTTGTCCAGCACATGAAACGATGCCTTCCGTCCGTTCATCTCGCGAACGGGCGGAGGGCGCCGTTCAGGCGTCTTCCCACACGCGCAGCGTGCAGGTCGTTCACCGTGCAATCTGCGCAAGCCAGCCGGCACTCGATGCGAGAGTTGCCCGAAATGGGTGAAGCAGGACGAAACACTCACACAACCAGGACGAAGCTCGACGCCGCTCTCCAACCGTGACACGTACGGTTGACATGTAAACGTCAGTGACCTCGCTGGCGTTCACCGGCCTCGTCGGTCCCCTGAATTGTGTGACCGTCGAGGTCGTCTCATGTCGCCACCCAACGTGGCACCGGTCAGGCTTCTGCACTCGACGGCGGCGAAGCCGTCGCCAGACCCTCCAGAAGAATTGCCAGGCCGCGCTCGAGTTCGTCCCGTCCGTCGTAGTGAGCCATGACCGTGGCCATCGACCGCAACCTCGGGAACTCGGCAAGCGGAAGCCGATGCAGACCTAGCCGCAGCAGATCGTCCGTCTCCTCGGGCTTTTCGACTACTTCTTGAAGCTCGTTGAGAATATGCCCGTTGAGGAAACCGAAGACCGCCCGGAAGATGTGCAAAGCGTCCTCGGGGGTGAAACCGGCCCGCACCAACAGTTCCAAGATCGCCTCGAGGTAACGCAACGTCCCCGGAGAACGCAATCCGAGCGGCGTCGCCAGTGGCCGAGTGACCAGCAAAGGGACCACGTTGGGATGCTCGAGCGCGAGGCGGCGATACCCATACGCAACCGCGTGCAGTTGCCCTCTCCAGTCGCGATCGGACGGATCGACGACCAGTTGTTCGAGCACAGTCTCTACCACCCCGTCCAACAGCGCCGCCTTGTTTTCCGCATACCGGTAGAGAGTCATCGGATTTCTGTCGAGCGCTTTCCCCAGTCGCCGCATGGAAAGGCCTTCCACACCTTCCCCGTCGATGATCGCCAACGCCGTCGACAGAACCACGGCACGATTGATCGACGTCTCACGACCTACAACTGGAAACGGTTCCACGCTGACGCGCTTCGAGGGGGTTTCGATCATCCACGAAACATACACCGTATACCTACATATTGACAGAACAGGCCGATTGGTTTATCTTTCAAATACGTCTTGCGTGTACAACGTATACACACATCGTATAGCCGGAATGTCCGGATTTACGTGGGCGCTCATCGATACGTCCCGGCGCCGGAGTCGGCGCGGACGTTCGGACTCACTTTCGTCGCATGAGTCCCTTCTTCAAAGGATCGAAGATGAACAGAACATGACAGCACCCACCGCAACACGACGCTCGCGGTTCTTTCAATTCTCAGGCATTGCAACGATTTCCGTATTCTCCGTCGGCATTCTCGTCCTGCCGGCCGGCACTGCCGGCGCGGAAGCGACCGCTGTCGGGCTCGGCACCGCTGAGCCCTTTGCAGTCCTTGCCGGAGCAGGAATCACCAACACCGGACCGACAACCCTCGGTGGCGATATCGGCACGTATCCGACGCCGACCATCACCGGTGTATCGGACCTGACGATCACCGGCACCAACCATGGCGGCGACGCGGTATCGCAGGGAGCGAAACCCGATGTATTGACTGCGTACAACACTCTCGCCGGTCAGGGCCCCACACAACCAACCGGAGCTGACTTGACCGGCAGGACACTGGTTTCGGGTGTCTACAATTCCGGATCGTCGATCGCCCTCTCGGGTACCGTCACCCTCGACGCTCAAGGTGACCCGGATGCCGTCTTCGTCTTCCAAGCCGGATCAACGCTGATCACGTCGTCGTCGAGCACCGTCGCGTTGATCAACGGGACGCAGGCATGCAATGTTTTCTGGCAGGTTGGTAGCTCCGCCACTCTCGGCACCAATTCCGTATTCCGAGGAAACCTGTTGGCACTGACAGACATTACTGCCACCACGGAGGCCACCGTCGAGGGTCGCCTGTTGGCGATCAACGGCGCGGTCACTCTCGATACGAACACCATAACCACCCCCACCTGCGCGCCTCCGGTCACGACCACAACCCCGACCGTCACTACGACGACTACGGTCCCGCCCGACACGACGACAACCACCACGACGGCCGTCCCGCCCGACACGACGACAACCACCACGACGGCCGTGCCGCCAGAGGTGACTACAACCACGGTGGGCACCCCCGTTGGAACGGTGACCACCACGGTGGGCGTACCTCCGGTCATCACGACCAGCCGAAACAATCCGTCGATACCCACGATTCCCGGTTTACCGCCACTACCGGGAACACCTCCGACTGTGCACGGGACAGTTACCATCCCGTCTCAGGTCCCGACGACGTCGGCTTCACGAACGAGTGCCCCGACCACTCAACCTGAAAGACCCGAATCCCCAACTGGCCGAACCCCTCAGGTACCGCAGGTACCACGAGGCTCGGTAGACACCGGCGACGGGAGCACACAATCTCAACGCGGCGCACAGCCCAGCGGGGGGTCGATCGCCCTGCTCGTCAGTGTCTTCAGCGTCGTAGCAGTATCGGTCCTCGTCATCCGTCGGACAAGTCGATAGATGAAAAACAAGAATTCCGTGATGGCTCCGCGAACTCGCCGAGCTATCACGGCTGTCGCCCTTGCTGTTTCGGCACTCTTGACAGTCGTCGGATGCGCCGGTGGACAGTTCGACGCCGGAAACTCACAACCGCACCCATCTTCTCGACAAAGTGCCAACTCCGCGCAGAGCACCTCTGATTCTGCACACTCGGAAAAGGTGCCGTCAACGGCAGCACAACGCCCCGTGCGACTCGAAATCCCTTCCATCAGCGTCGATACCGACATCATCGATCTCGGACTCGATACCGATGGAACACTCGAAGTCCCACCGGACGGGAAGGCCGCGGGGTGGTACACCGGGGCTCCCGCCCCTGGCGAGGTCGGGCCGGCAATCATCGCCGGCCACGTCGACTGGGAAGGCACCGACGGGGTCTTCTTCGATCTGCGAAATCTCGAACCAGGGGCCGATATCATCGTCACCCGCGCAGACGGAAGTCGCACAGTATTTACCGCCACCAGTATCGAACACTTCCCCAAGGACGACTTCCCCACCGACGTCGTATACGGCGACCTCGACCACCCCGGGCTCCGAATCATCACGTGTGGTGGATCCTTCGACGAAACCGCCCGCAGCTACACCGACAACATCATCGCATTCGCCGACATCGTCTAACAACCCGACGACGCCGCAGCACGAAACTCATTGCAGCGAAGCGGTATAGATACCTCGAACATTCTGTACGACCTGTTGGAGAGCAATGATCATGTCCCACTTGTCCTTACTCGAGAACTCTCGATGACAGACACCGACGACGTTGGTACCGGCGTCGAAACCGGTGTCGATGCGCTCGCATGGCGGGATCGGAAGCGCTATTGGTGGCCGTTGGGATTGCTGATCCCACTGAGCCCCTTCCTATCCTGGTTACTCGTCGAACATTTGCACCTCGGCTTGTTCTGGGCGACCGGTGCTTGGATCCTGATTCTCGTCATCCCGATCGTCGACGTCGCCGTCGGCGCCGACGGCCACAGTCCGCCCGACAACGTGATCGCGGAATTGCAGGATGACCGATACTACCGATGGTGCACCTACCTGTTCGTGCCGCTGCAATACGGGGGTCTCGTCTTCGCCGCCTGGTGCTGGTCGTATGCCCCGATGGCAACCGGAGAGAAAATCGCACTGGCGATGACCGTCGGCGTCGTGGCAGGTGTCGGCATCAATGCCGCACACGAACTCGGCCACAAAAACAATCGCCACGAGCGGCGGTTGGCGAAAATTGTTCTTGCTCAATCCCTCTACGGACACTTCTACATCGAGCACAATCACGGTCACCACGTCAAGGTCGCGACGCCTCGCGACCCGGCCAGTGCCCGCTTCGGGGAATCTTTCTGGATATTCCTGCCCCGCAGTGCGTTCGGAGGTCTGAGATCGGGATGGCTGATCGAATCGGCACGTCTGCGCCGACAAGGTTCACCGGTACTGTCGCCTCGGAACAGCATCGTGCAGGCGTGGTCGCTCAGCGCCGCACTGTTCGGGACTTTGATCAGCGTGTTCGAGTGGCAGATATTGCCCTGGCTGTTCCTGCAAGCCTTAGCCGGGATAACTTTCCTCGAAGCGGCCAATTACTTTGAAAACTACGGATTGCTCCGTGCACGAAGAGAAGACGGCAGCTTTGTCAAAGCCAGGCCCGAAGACAGTTGGAACAGTGATCATCTCGTGTCCAACTTGTTCCTGTATCAATTGCAACGACACAGCGACCATCACGCGAATCCGCGACTGCGCTACCAATCTCTGCGCAGCGCTCCGACGGCTCCGCAGCTGCCGGCCGGATACGCGGTGATGATCGTCTGCGCTGCCGTACCACCGTTGTGGAGGCGGATCATGGATCACCGCGTCCTCGACTACTACAACGGCAACATCGAACTCCTACACTCCAAGGCCACCGTATGAATAACACTGCCCGAGATGGCGACCGCAGCGACGAGCAGTACACATCCATCGGACCGACACAGAACACCCGAGCCGACTACCAGCCGGCCCGTGTTCGACTCATGCGCGCCGCTCCGAGTCCGGAGGTCGTCGCTTCCGCGGAGTACCTGTTGACCAAGCCCGACGCATACCTCCATCGCCGCCGCTACCTCGACCTGATCGCCCAAACCCCCGGGCCTGACGGCACATCGATCACCGACTACGCCGCAGCAGAACGCTACCTTCTTGACACCGCCACCGCGTACCGGCGAACGATTCGTGAGCGTCTTCTGTCGCCGGTGACCGGCGAATTCCGGTGAAGTCGACAAAGTAACGAGCCCGATATCCAGTTCACCGGTGAGTATCCGCTTCGCTCAGTGCCATTGTGGGTATTGGTGTTCAGCGCCAATCATCCTTCAGGAACAAAGCTTTCGCCATCGACAATCGGGATGGTCACTGGGGCTCACCGATACCTTCCAGGACCAAGAACTCGATCTTCCGCAGTTCGTCGTCCGCGTCGAACTCGCTGTCGCGGGCGGCGACTCGCCTGATCAATTCCACCATGGCCGAGTGGATTGTCTGGAACAGGAATGCACGCGGGTCGGAAGCATCCGAGACGTCGTCACTGTTCATCTGGATCTGTGCTGTTGCCGTGCGTCGCCCCAGAAACACGCGCGGAACCCGAAGTCCGGTCGGGTGAGTCACCACGGTGATGTCTCCACCAACGACGACGAACAGATCGAAGCCGTACTGGAACTCGACGGCTCTCAGCCGGTGCCGGAGTCGAGCCAACTCCTCGATGAAGTCCGGCGGTATCGACGGCCCACCAAACACCGTTCTGAACGAGATCCTGCGAGTTTCCATGGTCAAATCACTAGGACATATCTGCTACCCCGCCTTAGAGATATCGATCGCCGGAATAGTTGACGACGCTCCCCGATTCCAACTCGATCTATCGACCCTGATATTCGGGATCAAGGCTCATGCCAGGAACGGGGCGCAACCACGGCGTCGTCACCAGTGGCGTCGTGGTGGGCATCATCCTCGCCCACCGTGGCGGTACTGGTTGCTGATCTGGCCGGCTGGCGCGCGGTCGGGTCAGTCGTGACGCTGACAACTGCGAACCGAGTATTCCGTACCCGGGCACTGATCACGCTGTTCCTCTTTTCACACTATTCCTCTTTGCATCCTTCGGTGCACTTGTGGAGTGGAATGGCACTGCCACTGAGCGAGGAACGGTAGTGGTTGTCCACAACACAGACCTGACGCGCACATCGTGGGTACGAACACAGCCGGGCCGCAAACACGGCCCGGCTGTGAAGTTCTCACGCACCACTGGGATTCAGAGTGAACGTAACTACTGAACCGGATCGAGAATCAGTCGTCCACCCTCGATCACTTCGAATCCTCCACTCTTACAGGTTGATGACGTCACCGACAAAGATCTGGTCGGGATCGACGATGTGCGGGTTCATGTCCCAGACCTGCTGCCAGGAAAGCCCACGTTCTGCACCGAGACCGGACAACGTATCGCCAGCCGCAACGATCACCTCTTCGCCCGACACACGGGATTCAGTCTCCGGAATACTTTCTGCCGGTGCAGATTCAGATGACACGGGTTCGACAACCGGAGCGGAAGCGGGCTCCGGTGCGGATTCGATTGCCGCCTCAGGTGCAGGTGCAGGTGCAGGTGCAGGTGCAGCGGCAGGAACAATGCTCGAACCGGTATCGCATGCGCCGACCGAACTCAGGAAGGCCATCGGATCGACGGCCCCACCACTGTGAATCCGCAGATGCAAGTGGGGACCGGTCGAGCTACCGGTGTTGCCGGTTGCCCCGATCTCATCGCCGACCTCGACGTGCTGACCCACTCCGACCCAGGTGTCGGAGAGGTGTCCCATCTGGATCTGCTCGCCGGTGTCCGCTTCCAATTGGATGTAAGTTCCGTATCCTCCTGGATCATTGGGCCCTGCAATAGAAATCGTTCCCGACGTCGGCGCGTAGAGCGTGGTACCGACGCTTACGGCGAAGTCGACGCCGTCGTGGCCCGCGTGGTACCCCTGCGAGAGTGATCCACCTACCGGCCACTCCCAACCGCAACTGGCCGACCAGCCTTGCGCACCGGCGATACCTGCGTTGGCTACTGCTCCGGCACCGACGAGGGCGCTCACTCCCGCGGTCAGGGCGATGAATCGTTTTGTGTTGGAGGGCTTGTGTTTTCTGTGCCTACTCATTATTTCCTGACTGGATGTGGACGGTGAAGGTGCAGCCTCTACCGGCTGACAGCACTCGAAATGTGCTGAGCTCATGGCGAGCAGCACCGATTCCGTTGTGTAGAACTTTTCGAATGCGCCCAATACGGGGCGTGTAAAAGACGAAGCTCGCGATCGAGGGCACCTGGCGATCAAACGGACCGATCAGACTCTGACGAGTTCTGACTTCGTGGCGGTTCGCTCTGCCGTGCACTGTGAATGCAGGCGCACCGAACTTCAATTTCTTCGATCGCAGACCAATCGAGGCGGGTGTCTACCCGGACGGTCGAGAAAGGGGTGGAACATGCAGATCCTTGCGTTGCGGATGACGAATCACCTCATACGCTGTCGCTTCACGACGCTGCACGCGACGGTTGAACTACCTGGGTACGTACCTGTTTTTGCACGTTCGTCCCGACCGGTCGTGACATAATCCCGCGCCTGACAACGCCCCCACCAGGAAAAATGCCGAACGGGAGACCAGCGCACGTTCCGGTGTCGGAAACGCGCGCTGATCTCCCGTCAGGTAGATCTATTTATGTGGTCGAGCTAGCGCTCTGTGTTTGTCGAGCTACCGCTCTGCGGCGTGATGGGCAGCGATGTAGCCGTAAACCAGGCCCTGGCCAATCGTCGCGCCGGCACCTGGATAGGAGTGACCGAATGCGTTGGCCGCGGTATTGCCGATCGCATAGAGACCGTCGATGATGCTGCCGTCCTCACGAAGCACGCGGGCACGCGCGTCGGCTTGTACGCCACCGCAGGTACCGAGGTCACTCAATGTCATCTTCACCGCGTAGAGGGAACGGCCGTCGACCGGCCTCAGGTTGGGGTTGGGAGACACTGTCGGGTCACCGTAGTAGCGGTCGTATGCACTTCCTCCACGACCGAATTCCGCGTCGCTACCTGCTGCTGCGGCCTCGTTGTACGTCCGGAAGGTCTCGGTGAAGGCGTCCTCCGGCAGTCCGACCTTGCGAGCGAGCTCCGCCGGGTTGCTCGCTTTGTGTGCGATACCGGACTCGAAGAATGCCGGTGGAAGGGGCTGACGCGGGAAGATGCCGCCGGCGAACACGTAGCTGTTGCGGTACTCCTGGTCGAAGACGAACCACATGGACTCGGCCGGGTCGCCCGCCTTCTCCCTCTCGAGCACTCGCTGACCGAAGGTCATGTAGTCGGTTGCCTCGTTCACGAATCGCCGGCCGGTGTGGTCGACGATGAACGAGCCAGGCAGGGCACGCTCCGCGAGCATCACCATCGGCGGCCGTCCCTTGATGCTCGCGACCGCCGGGAACCACCACGACTGGTCCATGGAACCGATACCGGCGCCCAACTCCTGCGCTGCCTCGATCGCCTCGCCAATGTTGCCCTCGGCACCGAGGCTCTCGTGCTCTCCGAGGCTCTCCGACTGGTACTTGTGGCGCCACTCCATGTTGTGGTCGAACCCGCCGGCGGCCAGAACTACGCCGCGCCGGGCCGTCACCGTCACCTCGCGGCCGTCTTGCACGACGACTGCACCGGTCACGCGGTCGCCCTCGGTGACGAGCCGAACCAACGACGTCTCCGTCCACACTGGGATACCAGCTTGCACCACACCGGCGAACAGGCCAGCTGCGAGCGCCTGACCACCGGCGATGTATTCACGCTTGAGGACGTACTTGCCGTAGACGCCCTGCGCCAAGCGGCGGATGATGCGCGGAAAAGCCTTGGTCGGCTTCTTCACCATCAGGTTCATCCATTTGTAGTCCGCGCCGGTCACGGGCATCGGCAGCCCGGCTTCCATCAAGCCGGGGCGCAGGCGACCGCGTTCCGCACCGAGCACCGACGCATCGAACGGCAGGCACTCACAGGTGCGGCCGGCAGCGCTACCGCCCGGCAGTTCGGGGTGGTAATCGGAGTATTCCTTGGCCCAGAAGAACTTCATGGGCGTCGTGCGATGGAGCATGTCGACCGTGGCGGCACTGTTGTCGACGAACGCCTCACCACGTGCGGCGGGTGCCGTATCACCCACCGCTGCATGCACATACGTCTTCGCGCGCGCAATGGTGTCGCCCGCACCGGCTTCTGCCAGTACCGGGTTGGCAGGCATCCAAAACGCCCCACCGGACCGCGCCGTCGAACCGCCAACGTACTGCGTCTTCTCCACGATCAGCGTGGACAAGCCGAGCTCGTTCGCGGTGAGGGCCGCTGCCATGCCGGTACCGGACCCGATCACAAGCAGGTCGACAGCGATGTCATGGGCTCGTGTCGCGGGGGGTGCCTGATTCTTAGCCATTGAACGAATCCCTTCACGTGGTTTATCGACGCAAACGCTAGGGCAGTCGCAGCGGAGTAGGGTCCGGATGCCCATTCAGCGGGACACTGCGAGCGGGTTGGCTCTGACAGCATCCGGTCAGAGTGGGCGCAGTTCGGCCGTCACGGCAAACAGCCCGGTCCCTGAGTGACATATTCGCGGCGGTTGATGCCGGGAGTCGGGAAGAATCGTGGGTGCGTTTGATCGTTCCTCGACATTGTCGACCAATTCGCAGATCGGTCCACCATCACGCCAGTGTGTCCTCGATCCACGAATTTCTCCTATTCGAGCGGATATGGTGAGGCTGTCCCTTCGATCACGACCGTGGTGGAAAGTGGTAACCGCAGGCGACATTGCCGAACACTGGAGGTCTCTCGTGATGAATCTCGTTCGCCGACTCAGCGTCTGCGCATCCGTCGTGATCGTTTCGGCTCTGACGCCGGTAGCCCTCGCATCCGCTTCGGTGACCATTCCGTTTCAGATCAACCCTGCGCCGTACGGCAACCCGAACGGCAGCTTCGACGCGCCCGCCGTCCGCTGCGTAGCTGTAGTCGGCGAACAACCCGGCACGGTGACGATCACCGGCGGCAAGGAAGACCGCTGGGGATGCCTGCTCTCGTCCGAAGTGCGCTGGCTGAACCTTTCGACCGGGGCTTCCGGCTCCGCTCGGCTCTCGGACGGTCTGAACGGAGTCCCGGCCGAGGCGATCGTGCAGACCGGGACCGGTCAAGTCGCTGTCGCCGTGCTGTCTGTGGCCGGATCCATCATCACCCCAGGTGCCACATCGTTTTACGTGCCGTAGCACCGGACTCCGCATCACCGGCACGGTGGGACCTAAGGTCCTGTTTACCGACCTGTCATCCCGGTTAGCCTGAAAAGACGCTACCGAGAGGACGCCCATGACCTCGTCAGTGCACGAAACAATCGCAGTCGATCTGGATTTGATCGACGTGTACAAGGATCTCCACAGTCACCCCGAGCTGGGGTTTCACGAAGATCGCACGTCCAAGATCGTCGAAAAACATTTGCATGCATTGGGATTCGACATCACAACCGGAGTCGGGACTACCGGAGTCGTCGGAGTCCTGAAGAACGGAGCAGGACCCACTGCGCTGCTGCGTGCGGACATGGACGCCCTCCCGGTTCGGGAAGAAACGGGATTGGACTACGCCAGCACCGTGACAACGACCGACGATCAGGGGAAGTCCGTCCCGGTCAGCCACGCGTGCGGCCATGACCTGCATACGACTTGCTTACTCGGTGCAGCCCGGATCCTCTCGCAGGACACGACGACCTGGTCCGGCACTCTTGTCCTCGTATTCCAACCGGCCGAGGAACTTGGCGCGGGTGCGCAAGCCATGGTCGACGACGGACTGTTCGAGCGATTCCCGAAGCCCGACATCGTTCTCGGCCAACACGTATCGCCGCTACCGGCAGGCACGATCGCCGGGCACGCCGGCCCCTCGTATGCGGGATCGGACTCACTTCGTGTGAGACTGGTCGGAAAGGGCGCCCACGGATCTATGCCGGAGAACTCGGTCGATCCCGTGGTCATGGCAGCCGAAACCGTGTTGCGTTTGCAAACTGTCATCTCACGCGAGGTCCCGAGTACTGCGACAGCTGTCCTCACCGTCGGCTCCATCCATGCTGGAGATGCCGCCAACGTCATTCCCGGCGAAGCAGAACTGCAACTCAACATCCGCAGCTACGACGCAGGTGTGCGTCAGCGCATCCTGGACAGCGTCGACCGCATCGTCCAGGGCGAAGCGGCCACCGCCGGCGCACCCACCCCACCGACCATCACCGAGACGGAGCACTTTCCGATCGTCGTCAATGACCCGGCGGCGCTGGACAAGACACTTGATGCGTTTGCCGAATGGCTGGGAACGAACAAGATTCTCGACCCCGGTGCGGGCGCAGGTAGTGAAGACGTCGGCATCCTCGCCACCAGTGCCAGTGCGCCACTGTCGTACTGGCTGTTGGGCGGGACCGACCCTTCACTGTTCACTACGGGTGACATGACTGATCCGGCCCTGCGAACCGTTCCGTCGAACCACTCTCCGCACTACGCTCCAGTGATCGAGCCGACCCTGACCATCGGTGTGAACGCCTTGGTCGTCGCGGCCAGGACGTGGCTCCCAACTCCATAGTGCGGGACCGGTCCGCAATCGATCAATCGTCCACACCGCCAATGCTGCAAACGCGTAGGCACCGCCGAGAATGCTTGCAGCACCCCACCCTGCCGCGTCGAAAACCATTGTGGTGGTTACCGCTCCAGCGGCGCTGCCCAACGAATAGAACACCATGTAACCGCCGATGATCCGTCCGGCCGATTCCGGTTGGTCCGCGACGATCAGATTCTGGCTCGTGACGTGAACAGCCTGTACGGCGAAGTCCAATGCGACAACACCGACTACGAGCAGGACAAGCGAATGCGTCGCCTGCGCGTTCAATACCCACGACAGCAAGAGAACGACCAAAGACGCCCCGGTAACACGTTGCGCCTTCCCTTGATCGGCCCAACGTCCGGCACCGATCGCGCCCAATGCTCCGACCAATCCGGCGATTCCGAAGAGCCCGATCTGTGTGGTCGACAACCGCCATGGTTCTTCGCTCAATGGCAGGGCCATTCCACTCCACAAGGCGCCAAAGGACGCGAACAAGAACAAGGTGATGAGAGCCCTCGTGCGAAACAGTCGGTTCGTAATCGCCAATGTCACGACCGATCCCATGGCATGCACATAAGAAGGCCGATCCGAGTGCGAGCGAGTGTCTTTCGGCAGCATCGTCAACGCGACTGCCGCGACCAGTACCGAAATGAAAGTAGATCCCGAGTAGACCGCACGCCAGCCTGCCAGATCCGCAACTGCGCCGGCGACAGTTCGAGCGAGGATGATGCCGACGACAACGCCGCTGGTGATCACACCGATGTTTGCGCCCCGCTCGTCCGGGTCGCTGATTGCCGCAGCGTAGGCGACTACGACTTGAACGACAACGGAGAACGTGCCGGCGACGGTCATCCCGATCAGCAGTTGCGCGCTCGTGGTGGCCAGAGCTACAACCATCGTTCCCGTTGCAGCAGCGACGATCTGGAGTGCGATCAATCTCTTGCGATTCACGAGATCGCTCAGTGGCACCAACACGATCAACCCGACCACGTAACCGAGTTGGGCGAGTGCCACGACGAAGCCGAGGCCGGCCGGAGGAAGGGAAAGATCCGAGCCGATCTGTCCGAGTAGCGGTTGCGCGTAGTAGATGTTCGCCACCGAGACACCGCAGAGCACGGCGAGCAACAGGCGAAGTCCACGAGGCATTTTCGGCCCTACCGGTGCGATCGTGAGTGCATGACGTTCGGACACTTCCACCTCAACTTGGTTGCATTTTGATACCATTTGAAGGCTACGTCAATTCGGTTTCAAAACGCAACCAATGAGGAATTCGATGCCTGATCGCGCACAGTGGACGGACTCGCACTGCCCGACGGCCCGAGCGGCCGACATCATCGGCGATCGATGGTCGTTGTTGATCGTGCGAGACGCCTTCGACGGGGCATCCAGATTCAGTCAGTTTCAACGAAACCTGGGCATCGCAAAGAACATTCTCACGGACAGACTCAAAGCCCTTGTCGAGCAAGGGATCTTCGAGGTTCGATCAAACGTGCAAGGGACCCGCAACGAGTACGTATTGACTGAACGTGGCATGGATCTGTTCGTCGTGATCACGAGCCTGCGACAGTGGGGCGAACGCCATGCGTTCGATGACGGTGAACCCCATTCGACGTTGATGGACGACACCACGGGAGACCCGGTACCCGGACTCCGACTGGTCAATGCACGGAAAATCGACCTGAACCCGACCAACACACATGTCGAGAAGGTCATGGACGGCTCGAACATGGACATTGCCCACGACCCCATCAGGCGATAGTCGAGAGATCCCACTGTCGCCTTGGTTCGGACAATCCCCTCCCCGGTAGTGTTAAGTGAGATTGAATAGGCAGTTCTCGGCCAGGACCCAGTTCTCGGCCAGGTCGCGGACAGGAGCAGTTGTGGAGCAGAACAAGATCGGGCCGGCGTTGCGGAAAGCACGACTGGAACGCAAGCTCACTCTGCGTCATGTGGCCGCCGCTGCGGGGATCTCGCCGAGCCTTCTCTCTCAGGTAGAGACAGGTAAGTCTCAACCATCGGTCAGTACCCTGTACGCACTGGTCAGTCACGTTGGCATCTCACTCGACGAACTGTTAGGCATCGACACCGGGCAAGGAGACCGCTCGACGCCCGCCCCTCCGATCACCACCGCAACCTCGGACGTTGTTCAGTCTGCCGCCGACAATCCGGTACTGGAGATGGCCAACGGAGTCCGTTGGGAGAAACTTGCCGGCAGTGGCCGCTCGGACGTCGACGCACTGCTGGTCACGTACGAGCCCGGTGCCGCAAGCGCCGCGGAACGGAAGTTGATGAGACACAGTGGAACTGAATTCGCTTACTTGTTCTCTGGTGAACTGACACTCTTGCTCGATTTCGACAGGCATGTCGTCAAGGCCGGGGATTCGTTGTGCTTCGATTCCACTCGGCCACATATGTACGTCAATCAAGGCGACGAACCCGCTCGCGGCGTATGGTTCGTTTCCGGTCGCCACGACCTGGACCACACCCGAGAGTGGGTGACGTCTTTACTCGGCGATCAGGTCGACAGCCCCCTTTCCAGCCCTTCGAATGCAGTCGAGGCGCTCGCCCTCCTCAGCGCCGCGAGGTCGGATTCCACTGCTGAATCCCACACTGACGCCGCCGACGCACTGTCCGCTGACGATTAACACACCCTTGCTGAACACTGAGCCCTGACCTCAGTCGGATGACGAATACGATCCACTCGCCGACAAAGCCAGCGAATGCGAAGGCGCAGCCGAAACGCGCCATTGAGCAGCACTAAGGCAGCCAGGTGCCCGTACGGAGAGTGTCGCATCGCACCATCTCATCCTCGCATTCCTGCTCTTCCCACCTGCCGCGGTGTATGCCCAAGGTTGACATGTCCGTGCAATTGTTCAATCCTATTGAACATAACGTGAACGTCGTCACTTTCACGTTGCACTATTACATCGTCGACAAGGACCAACCGTGCCATCAACGTCAATCCACGCAGCCATGGGCTTCCTGGACAATGTTCGCATACTGTCAATTCGTGCGCACAATCCTAAACTCGTTGTTGCAGAGCAGATTACGAACATAACCTCTTCAGGAGGTGCCGAATGATGATTGGATTCGCCGGCCTCGGGCGTATGGGCTGGCCCATGGCGTCCAACTTGAGGCAGGCAGGACATACGGTCCTCGCTTACGATCCGTGGATTGTCCGCCCGCCAGAGGGCGTGACGCTCGTCGGTTCGGCCACAGAACTCGCGGAGACAGCGATCTCGATCAGTATGCTGCCGGACGGCCCTACCACCCGCGATCTCGTCGAGAACGGGTTAAGCTGCGCCACAACGGATCATGTGCATGTAATCATGGGTACAGTCGGCCCGGTAGTGGTGCGCGAGCTCGTCGCCACCCAAACCGTGGACATCGCCGACGCACCGGTTTCGGGGAGCGTGTCGATGGCAGAGAGCGCCACGATCACCACGATGTTCGGCGGGACCGAAGCGCAGTTCGAACGAATTCGCCCGGTGCTCGCGGCAATGACGTCAGCACAGTTTCACACCGGCCCTGTCGGTTCGGGCTCGACGACGAAGTTGGCGGTAAACGCCGTACTCGCATCCCTCAGTCACGGGGTCGCAGAGGGATTGTTGATCGCGGAGGCCGGCGAACTCGATCTCCGAGCGTTCTACGGAGTACTGCGCAGCAGTGCTGCGGGAGCACCCTACGTCGGATACAAGGAAGAGGCGTTTCTCTCACCCGAGTCTGCCGACGTCGCTGCCCCGATCTCACTGATCCGCAAAGATCTCGGCCTTGCGCTCGATCTTGCCCGCGAGCGCCAACTCCATCTACCTGCTTCCGAGGCGGTCTACGCAGTGCTCGGCTCTGCGGCCGCAGCTGGACTCGGCGAGGCCGACATGGCACAGGTACTTGCCGCATTGCGGCTCCACAACGACCTACCCGGCAGCAGCCGGGTGAAGGAATCAACTCGATGAACAAGCAGTCCACCGATGCCCGCTCCACCGATATCGAATCTGTCATCCGATCACTCGAGGACAGACGCTACGCCGCCGTGACGACCGGCGATGTCGACGCTTTTGTCGCACTCGCCCATCCCGACCTTGCATACACCCATTCGAATGCGGTCGTAGACACCCTGACTTCGTATCGGGACAAGCTTCTCTCGGGCTACTACGTCTATCACCACATAGATCACCCCGTCGACCGAGTCCTCGTATTCGGTGACAGCGCCGTCGTTTTCGGTGAAATGCATGCCGACATCACTGCAGGCGGAGTCCGCAAGACTCTGGCGAATCGATCACTGGCCGTCTGGGTGCGCGCAGGTGATCAATGGTTGCTGCTCGCCTATCAGCCCACTGTCCTGCCCGAGTCGATCCGATGAACGAGTTCGTTTACGACGCGCTCCCCGGACGCGTCGTCTTCGGTTCCGGAGTCGCGCGCAGCGGGCTTGCGCGCGAGATCGAAGCACTGGGAGCTACGCGTGTTCTGGTCATCGCAGCTGACTCGGAAGCAGATCTGGCACAGGAGCTGTGCGCCCCGTTCGACGATCGTGTGGCCGCGACTTTCCTTGGCGTCCGCCCACATGTCCCCGTAGAGGTCGCCGAACGCGCCCGGGCCGCAGCGGTTGGTCTCGACCTGGTGCTTTCGGTCGGGGGTGGGTCGACGACGGGCACAGCGAAGGCGGTCGCATTGACCACGGGATTGCCGGTTGTTGCTGTGCCGACCACTTACGCGGGCTCGGAGGTCACGCCCGTCTGGGGACTGACGGAGAGTGATCGCAAGACCACAGGTACCGATCCTCGGGTGCTCCCACGCACCGTGGTGTACGACCCCGACCTGACACTGACACTTCCCACAGCATTGTCGGTCGCCAGTGGCCTCAACGCGATGGCTCACTGTGTCGAGGCATTGTGGGCACCGAAGCGAAATCCTGTGTCGAGCGCTGTGGCCGAAGACGGAATCCGACGCCTGTCCGCGGGATTGACCGCCCTAACGACCGACGCCACCGACGTCGAAGCTCGGAGTGATTTGCTTCTCGGGGCATACCTCGCCGGGTCCGCGTTCGCCGTTGCCGGGGCGGGGCTTCACCACAAGATCTGCCATGTGCTGGGTGGCGCGTTCGACCTGCCCCACGCCCGGACTCACGCAATCGTGCTTCCTTACGTACTTGCCTTCAACTCAACTACAGCCCCTGATGTCAAGGCCCGTGTGGCCAGGGCACTAGGGCACACTGATCCGGTCGCCAGGCTCCATCAACTCGCTGTCGAACTCGGTGGGTCTGGGGGTCTACGCGACCTCGGATTGAAGGAATCCAACATCGATTCCGTACTCGACGAAATCCTCGCGCTCGTCCCCGCTGACAATCCTCGGCCTGTCACCTCCGACGGACTCACGACGCTGTTACGTGCGGCGTGGGCCGGAACCAACCCAGCTGAGGAGCTCACATGACACTCGAACGAGCAGTCGACTCGGACAGGGAACAGTCTGTCACCGACGAGGTCCTTGCCAGCTTCGACGGAACCACTGATCCGAGGCTTCGGACCATCATGACGAGCTTGGTCCGGCACCTGCACGCCTTCACCCGGGAGATTCGACTCAGCGAACAGGAGTGGGAGAAGGCGATCGAGTTCCTGACGCGTGTCGGACACATCACCGACGACCGCCGCCAAGAATTCATCCTGCTCTCCGACGTACTCGGCCTGTCCATGCTGACGGTCGCCGTCAACGAACCGACAGCACCGGGTGCCACTGCAGCAACGGTTTTCGGCCCCTTCTTCATCGACAATGCACCTGAGGTTCCGCTTGGGGGTGACATCGCACGCGGCGCCGCGGGGACTCCTTGCTATGTGTCGGGACAGGTCAGGTCCACTGACGGTACTGCGATCATCGGCGCACGAGTAGATGTCTGGGAAGCCGACGAAGACGGCTTCTACGACGTCCAGTACTCCGTCGACCACTCCGCCGGCCGCGGATGGCTACACACGGGCGACGAAGGCGAATATCGATTCTGGTCGGTCCTACCAGTGCCGTACCCGATTCCGCACGACGGTCCAGTCGGCGATCTACTCGTCGCATCGGGCCGGGGTCCGATGCGACCTGCGCACCTACACTTCAAAGTCACCGCACCCGGGTATCGAACCCTCGTCACCCACATCTTCGTGGCTGAGGACCCCTACCTCGGGTGTGATGCAGTGTTCGGAGTCAAGGACTCTCTTGTGGTTGCAGTCGATCACCACACGGCAGGTGCTGCTCTCGACGGCTCTGTCTCGGAACGTGACTGGGCCAGTATCAATTTCGACATCGTGCTCGCCCCAGAAGACGATCGCTGACAGCGTTTCGTTACTTCACATCGTGTGAAAACTCATTCTCTGTCGAAGGACAGGTTCATCAGTGCTGCCGTTGTCAGTCGGCAGCGAGGTCACCAAGGAGGTGCAAGAGATGCAGCGAACTCGTTGGATCGTATTGGGCGGGTGCTTTCTCGCGTATTTGTTCGACGCAGTGGAGATCGTCCTACTCTCGCTGGCGTTGCCCGCAATTCGGCACGATCTGAGTCTGTCCGCAACACAGGCGGGCCTGCTCGCCACCGCCACCCTCCTGGGTATCGGAGTGAGCAGCGTGGCAGGTGGATACGTAGCCGACAATTTCGGTCGCAAGAAGGCCTTGACAGCTTCGCTGGCGATCTTCGGCATCTTCACTGCCGCAATCTTGGTCGTACCCAGCTACCCAGTCTTCCTCATTCTCCGGTTCCTCGCGGGCATCGGGCTCGGAGCCGTGTGGAGCGTAGTGTCTGCCTACGTCGTCGAAACGTGGCCTCCCGAGAGTCGCGGACGCGCAGCTGCATTCGTGATCAGCGCCTTCCCCGCGGGCGGCGCATTGGCCGCTGTCATCTCCGGACACTTCTTGCCGGACTGGCGGCTGATGTTCTTCGTCGCAGGCACTGCTGTCGTCCTACCCATCGCTGTCGTCGCTGCATTCTTCCGCGAGTCCGCCAGCTGGGAAGCCCACAAGGCCGAGCACGCAACGGAAATCGTGTCAGTTCGCGACGTTCTGACCGGGCCGCTTCGTCGCACAACGCTGTTGGGCACGCTCATGGCGGCATTGGCCCTCACCGGATACTGGGGAGCGACAACATGGCTGCCGACCTATCTCACCTCCGAGCGTGACCTTCCCACCGAATCGGTTGCGCTGTTCGTGACGATTCTGAACTTGGGGATGTTTTTGGGTTACAACGGATTCGGACTTCTCGCCGACAAAGTGGGTCGCCGTCGCACGATCATCCTGACTCTCCTCGGAGTGTCGCTCACCATTCCGATCTACGCACTCACTACCAACCAGACCGGCCTGTTGTGGCTAGGGCCCCTGTTCGGTGCGTTCACCGCATTCTTCGGGCTGTTCGGGTCGTACCTCGGTGAGCTCTTTCCCACGCGCGCACGTGCCACCGGCGCAGGATTCTGTTTCAACGTCGGACGAGGTGTGTCCGCTCTTGCCCCCTTCGGACTCGCCGGTCTGGCAAGCGTTATCGGCTTCAGCGGTGGACTGTTGGTCTGTGCGGGCTTCTTCGCACTGGCAGCGGTCGTTGCATTGTTTCTGCCGAACAAGGGCACACACGCAGGTGAAACCGGCAAAGCTGCGGGGGCAGCATCAGTACAACCGGACACTGCAAGAGCGAGTTTGACCCAGAATTCTGGAACCTAGTGCAGTCGAGCATCTCTCGACGACATGAATACTCGAACGTGCAATTGGAAGCTGCAATCACCCATGAAGATCGTCTACGAGGTCTAGCTTGATCCGAATAGACGATCAGCCCGTAAGGAAACCCGATGTCCACACAACATGATCCGACCATCGTCGCTCTGATCAACGGCCGCACCGTCGGTCGTGGTGAAGTTCTCGCATGGGAGAACCGCCGGATTGACGCTGCAGCCAAAAAGCTGGGGATCGATGCGCCCGCAGCCGGAGGTACCGAAGCACGACGCGAAGCATTTCTGAGCACAAAGCTGGCACTCGGCAGCAGTGAGATCGAATCCAGACTGAGTCGCGATATCCAGTGGGCCGAGCGGGTTTCCAAGGTCGGCGCCCGCGTGAGTTCGCGACGACGACGCAGTATCACCGACCTCCAGGTAGCTGAGGGCTCGGCGGCTCACTTCGCCGAATGGTTCGACACCTGCTCCAGAGACTCCGACGAACGAGCCATGCTGCGCGCATGTCCCGACCACTTCGTCATTCGAACTGGGACCGACGGACGTCAAGAAGTCATCGAGACCACTGGCGGCAGCCCGATGGCTGCACGGTTCTACGTCGACTACTCGGAAACATCAAGCCTGGTCACCCCACCCGACCCGAACTTTCCCCACCAAATCGCCGGTGTGGCGCAGGCAGCTGACGGAACGCCTGTGGGAGGGGTCCGTCACCAGTTTCGGGACCTCGACAAAGGTTTCCAGGCACGGCTGACGGTCGAGTTTCCGTTGCCGTCCGCCGGCATGATGATCACTCAGCATCGCTGGCATCTGGCATGCGAATTCTCGAACTGGATCACCGCGGCCGCCAAGGCGTGAAACTTTCGCCGAATCTCGAACGAACTCGCAGTGGACGCGCCGAGTTCGCCGTTCACAGACGTATCCGTACATCGTCCACACTGTCCTTTCCGGTGCAGAAGCCTCCGAGGAGATCACCCATGCCCCCGACGATGAAGGCCGCCGTATATCACGGCGCCCGCGACATCCGAATCGAGATCGTGCCTGTTCCCACGCGAGGGAAGGGCGAAGCGCTCGTGCGCGTTCTGCGCTCCGGAATCTGTGGAACCGACGCCTCGGAATGGAGCGTCGGACCGAGGACCTTTCCAGTAGAACGCCGGCATCCAATCAGCGGCCATCTCGGTCCGATCATCCCTGGCCACGAATTCGTCGGCGAGATCGTCGCTGCCGATCCTGAGTCGGATCTCGTCGTGGGCGCCTTGGTCGCCAGCGGTGCAGGGGTGTGGTGCGGGCACTGCCGGAGGTGTAACGCCGGTCGCCCCAACCAATGCGTGAGTTACAAAACCCTGGGACTCAATGTAAATGGAGGAATGGCTGAATACGTTGCGGTGCCGTCCATGACGCTGAGGCAACTCCCGCACGGAATGTCCGTCGACCACGCCGGTCTTGCGCAGCCACTCGCCGTCGGGATTCACGCCGCCCGCCGATCCGGTGCACGCAACGGCGACAGGGTCGTCGTCGTCGGCGCCGGTGCGATAGGTTCGTTCGTGCTCGCCGGACTCAAACATCTCTTCGAGGTCGACGTCACGGTGATCGACTTTCCTGGAGATCGGCTCGCGCGAGCAACACGACTGGGTGCTGACAGAACTGTCAGCCAGTCCGCGACGATCGGGGCTGATCTGACAGCGGCCTTCGGTGGTGCCAAGCCAGATGTCGTGATCGAGGCAAGTGGAGCACCCGGACAACTCGCGTCTGCTCTGCAGATGGTCACCGGTGGTGGGCGTGTGCTGGCAGTGGGAATCCCGAAAGAGCAAGCAGCACTAGATATTCACTCACTGGTATTCCGTGAGATCACCCTTGAAACCACCCTCGCGCATGTGTGCGACACAGATCTGCCGGCAGCTCTCGAAGTCCTCGCGGGCGGCACTGTGGGAAACGAATTTGCGGAGGCACCAGTCGGGCTCGATCACCTGACGAGTTCACTCGATCGTCTCGCAGCGGGGGCTGTGGCAGGCAAGATCCTCATCGATCCCGGCATCTGACAGAGCAGAAACACACCGAGGGTTTCTCGACAAGACGAGACAGAAGCCTTGTTACTTCCGTACCAACCCTTGACACAGGTTGATGGCCCGCGGCGCGATTCAGCGGCGACGACAGCATCACGCGGGTGGTAGTCGAATCCTGACGAAGGATGGACGTGACGTCCAGGCGGATCAATATCGCGAGTAGTGCTGCATTTCCTCGCGATCGGCGGCGCAGATGCACTTTCGGTCGAGACCGCGGTCGGCAGTCACCGCGCAGAACCGAACTCCGAGCGGATCGTGGGATTCCATACTGTGCTGACATGCCGGACAGATGGACAATGCTTTCTCATCCGCGTCAGTCGACTCGGCTTGCCCTGGTGCATTCGACACGTCGGACGGGTTCGACGCCATACAGGCGCTCCAGTTCTCGGCCGTTCGACCACGGACCGGGTTGGCGTCGAGGACGACATGGCTTGACCGCGCATATTCGAATGACCCTCGACCTACCCCACGCTACTCGCTTCGGCGCACCGGTTTGTACCAATTTCTGCCCGCGCGACAATCCCCGTCGAGCAGGATAGAACTACTGCACGCGGCAATTTCCGTGCAGGATTCGATTTCGTGCAGTAGTCGATGCGAAAGGGCTTCTTGTGAACACTTTCCAACGTGTGTCCGCCGCCGTGAACGTAGTGGTCCAACCACTGATCGGTGCCCCGATAGTGGGCAAGCTTCTCGGCCGTTCGATGACCGTCATCACCTATGTCGGTCGCAAGTCGGGACGCACCTTCAGCGCGCCCGTCTCCTACAAGCGCAAGGGCGACCATGTGACGATCGGCGTTGCCATGCCGGACAAGAAGAGTTGGTGGCGCAATTTCTATCCGGAACAAGGACCGATCATTCTCCAACTGGACGGTATCGATCGCCCGGGTGAGGCACTCGCACACCGAAAAGGAAAGGGCGTCTACGTCTCGGTCGAACTCGCTCCCGTCGACTGAACGAATCGAACCGCCACCGGCGCAATCACATTCAGCTCACACCCACCACGTGGTGACATCGGGGTGATTCAGATCTCGTGACGGTCGGGACCTTTGACTCTGTGCAATCGGCACCCGGTCTCGCACCCTTCGACGCGGGTTTCTTGTCGACCATCGGTCGGACAACCCGATCCTGTCGGGACATTACCGTCCGGTAACATCGATGGCAGGCGTGAGCTGGAAGAGGTGACCACCGTGACGATCGGCATCTATCTGGTCGACGACCACGAGATCGTTCGTCGTGGATTGGCAGACCTGTTGAATCGGGTCTCGGGATTCAATGTCGTGGGCGAGGCGTCGTGTGTTCGCGAAGCCTCGACCGGCATACCCGCATGCCGACCCGACGTGGTTGTCATGGACGTCAGGCTTCCCGACGGCAACGGTGTGGAACTGTGCCGAGAACTGGCGTCGACCTATCCGGAAGCGGCCACCTTGATGCTCACGTCGTATTCCGACGACGACGCCCTCCTCGACGCCATGATCGCGGGCGCACGCGGATTCGTCCTCAAGAACATCCGCGGCCACGACCTGGTTTCGGCGATCCGTACGGTCGCCACCGGCAAATCCCTGTTGAACACTCAGGCAGTCATCGGTTTGGTTCGGCGCATCCGATCCGAGCAGGAGTCGGGCACTGCGGCAGCACTGTTGACCGATCAGGAACTGTTGATCTTCGAGTTGATCGGCAAGGGGCTGAGCAATCGAGAGATCAGCACGCACGCGGAGCTCTCGGAGAAGACAGTCAAGAACTACGTCTCCCGCATCCTCGAAAAACTGGGTCTCGAGCGTCGAACTCAGGCTGCAGTTCTGGCGACAAAGCTTCGTGCGGGCACTGCTCACCCGGATCCTTCCGGACAGGCGACCACTCACTTGCTGACTCCGTCAGGTTCGCCATTCTCCGCCACTACGGGCACACACCATGCCAGGTAGCCGCGACGCGCTCATGCTCAGCCTTTTCGGCGACATCGCCGGAAGCGCCGAGGCGACTGCCCTCAACCCGACCGCGATTCCCAAGCTGCTCAGTGCCGTATTGACTGTCGGATCCACCCTCGAGCTCGACGAAACCCTGCAACAAATTGTCGACGTCGCGCGCCATCTCCTCGAAGCGGACTACGGTGCGCTCGGCGTGAAGTCCCCCGACGGACGCTTGTCGCGATTCATCCACTCCGGTTTGGATCAGGGGCAGGTCGCCGAGATCGGGCATCTTCCAGAAGGTCACGGACTACTGGGCCTGGTCGTTCAAGAACCGTGTCCCGTTCGAACCGAGCGCATTTCCTCGCATCCGTCCTCGGCGGGGTTTCCAGCCAATCACCCGCCGATGGATACGTTTCTCGGAGTTCCGATCTTCGTCAGGGGCGAGGTGTTCGGAAGCATCTACCTCGCGGACAGTTCGGACCGGACTGCATTCGACGACCGCGACGAGGCCGTACTCCAGATCTTGGCAAACGCTGCGAGCATCGCCATCGACAATGCGCGCCTGTTCGAGGAATCCCGGACGCGAGAAGCCTGGCTCAAAGCCGTCGCCGCCGTCAACGCGCGTCTGCTCAGCGGCGGTTCGCGCGACGAGACGCTGGCCGAACTCGTACGCACGACGCGCCATCTCACCGACGGCAATCTGGTGTGCATAATTCGCTACGACTTGGGCAGAGAGCCAGTAGTTCACGTCGCGGACGCTGCCGATTCCCAGCCTTTCACGGCGACCGGCTCAGCCGTCGATCTGTCCGGGACCGTGATCGACGACGCTGCGCGCAGTCGTCGGCCGATCTCTGCCCTACGTGGCAGTTCCGTTCCGGCGCTGAATGTTTCCGGCGACGATTCGGTGGTCGCGCTCCCCCTCTCCGGAACCTCGTTCGGCGGCGGCGTTCTGTTCGCGTCACGCCGCAGCGACCGCCCGTGGGGCGTCGAGGAGATCGAGCAACTGACGGCAATGGCAGACATCGCTTCTGTCACTGTCGAATTCGCCGAACAGCAACGGAAAGAAAGACTGGTCGACGTCCTCGAAGATCGCGACCGAATCGCGCGCGATCTCCACGACCACGTCATTCAACAGCTGTTCGCCACTGGATTGAGCCTGCAAGGGGCATTGCAACGTCCAGGTGACGAGAACACCGTTCGAACCGTATTGGACACCTCTGTCGACCAACTCGATCGAACAGTCCGTGAAATCCGCACCGCAGTCTTCGACCTCCACACGAGCGAGATGTCTACTCCCACAAGCCTGCGGCGCCGCCTACTCGACGCCGTCAACGGTCTGTCCGGCCACTCGTCGATCACTCCCAGCGTCACCTTCGAAGGAACCATCGACAGTTCCGTCCCGGCTCGACTCGCCCCGCACGCCGAAGCCGTTGTGCGCGAAGGTTTGAGCAACGCGCTGCGACATGCTCATGCCGATGCCATCGACGTCACCATCCGGGCCACCGAGGAACTTGTCATCAGCATCGTCGACGACGGCGTGGGTATCGACCAGGCAACCAGAATCCACGGTCTCGACAACCTGTCGACCCGCGCCCGTCAGTGCGGAGGCTCGAGCAACATCACCAGCGAGAACGGTGTCACCGAACTGGTGTGGCGGGTTCCGCTGAGCCCCAGGCGAAGTCCGATACCAAGCTCTGGCCGTTGAGCGTCAGAGCGGATCCAGTTGGGCCTTGAGCAGGCAGAACTCGTTACCTTCGGGATCGGCCAGGACATGCCACTGTTCCTGACCCGTCTGGCCGATGTCGGCCGGGCGCGCACCAAGAGCCAGTAGGCGTTCGAGTTCGGCTTCCTGATCGCGGTCGGTGGCGTTGACATCGATATGCAGGCGGGGCTTACCCTTCTCCGGCTCGTCTCTACGACTGAGGATGATCGTGGGCTGTGGACCGCCGAACCCTTCGCGTGGGCCGATCTCCAGCGAACCGTCGTCCATTCGATCGAGCACGACGAAGTCCAGGACCTCGCACCAGAACCGGCCCAGCACCTCGGGTTCCCGGCAACCGAGCACCAGTTCACTGATACGACATGCCATGACCATCTCGCTTTCTTTCCGCCCGTGAAGACAACTCTCCCGACCGTACCGGACCACGTGATCTACGCCATGCCGCCCTGTCCGATCCTCGGGACCTTTTCCCCTCGCCCGAGGTCGTAACCGCCACGATCATTGCGTTTATGTTCCACAGTCCCAAGCATTCTCGGTATGTCGTCACGTCGATGCGCGTAGGCGGCCGTCGTGGTTGATCTCGCACCCCGGCCGGTCGACGAGGTTGATATCCACATCCGCGCCACTCCCCGAACCGCTCCGAAGGGTTCGAAACTGGTCGAGATCCTCAGGACCACCGATCACAAGATGATCGGCCTGATGTACATCGTGACATCGTTCGCGTTCTTCCTGATCGGCGGGTTGATGGCGCTGCTCATGAGGATGGAATTGACCGTTCCGGGAATGCAATTCCTGTCCAACGAGCAGTACAACCAGTTGTTCACCATGCACGGCACGATCATGCTCCTGCTGTACGCGACGCCGGTCTTCTTCGGATTCGCCAACTACCTCATGCCACTGCAGATCGGCTCGCCGGACGTGTGTTTCCCGCGACTCAATGCCTTCAGCTACTGGTTGTACCTCTTCGGCGGCCTGATCGCCTCCGCCGGATTCGTAACACCCGGTGGTGCGGCAGATTTCGGCTGGACCGCCTACGTGCCGCTCACCAGCGAACTCCACTCCCCCGGCATGGGCGCCGACCTGTGGATCATCGGTCTCGCTCTCGGCGGCGTCGGCACCATCCTCGGCGCAGTCAACATCGTTTCGACGATCGTCTGCCTGCGCGCCCCCGGTATGACGATGTTCCGAATGCCGATCTTCACATGGAATGCGCTGGTCGCCAGCATGCTGATCCTTCTCGTTTTCCCGCTGCTCGCTGCTGCCTTGATCGGATTGTGGGTGGACCGGCACCTGGGAGCGCACCTGTTCGACCCCGCCACCGGTGGAGTCATGTTGTGGCAGCACCTGTTCTGGTTCTTCGGCCATCCCGAGGTCTACATTCTTGCACTGCCGTTCTTCGGCATAGTCTCCGAGATCTTCCCCGTCTTCAGCCGCAAGCCGATCTTCGGATACACCGGATTGGTCTACGCAACACTGGGAATTGCAGCCCTGTCGATAGCTGTGTGGGCGCACCACATGTATGCAACCGGCGCCGTTCTCCTCCCGTACTTCTCGTTCATGACCTTCCTGATCGCAGTTCCGACCGGCGTCAAGTTTTTCAACTGGATCGGCACGATGTGGAAGGGACAGTTGACCTTCGAGTCCCCGATGTTGTTCTCCGTCGGCTTCCTGGTCACATTCTTGTTCGGCGGACTCTCCGGCGTCATCCTTGCCAGCCCGCCCTTGGACTTTCATGTCACCGACTCGTACTTTGTTGTCGCGCATTTCCATTACGTCCTCTTCGGAACAATCGCGTTCGCGACATACGCCGGAATCTATTTCTGGTTCCCGAAAATGACTGGCCGGATGTTGGACGAGAAGCTCGCCAAGATCCACTTCTGGTTGACTCTGATCGGCTTTCACGCGACATTTCTCGTCCAGCATTGGCTCGGCGCTCAGGGTATGCCTCGGCGGTACGCGGACTACCTGCCGTCGGACAATTTCACTCTTCTCAACACGATCTCGACCGTCGGCGCGTTTGTGCTCGGAGCCTCGACGATTCCGTTCATCTGGAACGTTTTCAAGAGCTACCGGTACGGCCGAATTGTGACAGTCGACGATCCTTGGGGCTTCGGAAACTCGCTCGAATGGGCGACGTCCTGCCCACCACCACGGCACAACTTCACCGAACTCCCCCGAATCCGCAGTGAGCGGCCGGCATTCGAACTGCACTACCCCCACATGGTCGAACGAATGCGCGACGAGGCGCATGTCGGGCTGCTCGGCCACAAGTCGGTTTCCGACGTGAGAACTGAGGTGAAACAACATGAATGACGGCACGAAGTACCGAGCCTGGGCAGAAGATCAGCAACACGAACGCCGAGCGAAACCCGGCCATCTTCTCGCGCCGTTGCTCGTGCTCATGTTCGCGGTCACGACGCTGGTGTGGTTGCCCTTGACGACTGCCGCATGCTCGATAGTCGTCGCAGGATTGCTGTTCGGCACTGTCCTGCAAGCCAGTTCGCATTCGACAGACACAGCTCGAGGAGTTCACGATGAAGCCCGAACTATCGACTGACCTCGTCACCTCCGAGTGGTCCGCGGACGGAGCGGTCGTCGTGTGTATCGACGGATCCCCTCTGCGCCATGACGTGATCACGTGGGCGGCGGAGTTCGCGCATCGCCACAGTCTCTGGATGCGAATTGTTTTCGCAGCTCCGATCACCGCCGATCCGAACACCTCGGCGTCACCGACCGGCCTGTTCATGGAAGCCATTCAGATCGCCGAGTCGGTGTCGCCAGATCTTCGGATCCGGACCGATCTGATCTCCGGGGAGAACACCGCAATTCTCGCCGCGCTGACCGCTGAGGCCGCCTTGATCGTCACACCACAGGACGATCTCGCTGCCCCTGCCCCGAGGTGTTCGTTCGCAAAAGTCGGAAGACCGCGTGAAAGCATCGCTGCGGCAGCCTTGCCCGTTGTCGTCGGTTTGGACGGAAGCGCCCACAGTGAAAGCGCTTTGGCTATTGCATTCAAAGAAGCAGAGGCAGCGAACACCGAACTGGTCGTCGTGCACGCCGCCCCGCCAGAGGGCGAACTGCGTCGAGACTTCGCATCCGGGCACGCGCCCCAGCACTCGACGCCGCTGACGTGGCAACTATCGGGTTGGGCCACGCTCTACCCTGGCGTCGCCATCCGTCAGATCGAGTTCGACGGCCCCTCAGTTGCCATTCTTGAACAACTCTCTACCGAGGCACGGCTTCTCGTCGTGGGTCGGCGTGGGCGAGGTTCGTTCGACGACGCCGGTCTCGGCACGACAAGCAGCACGATGATTCGAAAAGCTCAGTGCCCGGTCATCGTTGCGAGCGAAGTCTGAATCAGATCCTCACCCGGTCAGAAGCCGTAGCTGTGGATGGGTGTGAGCTGACCGGAGTGATGGGCTTCGATTACAAAACGCTCGTGGTCGACCAACTTCTCCGGGAGTTCGTCAACCGGCCACCACCGCAGATCTGCAGATTTCAACGGCTCCATCCGGCGTGGTTCACCCGACCACGTGCGGCATTCATAGAAGAAGTCCACTCGATGATCCACCGGTTCGCTCCCGTCCGCGTGGCGGCGATGCAACACGGTCAGCGGCTTCAGTTCCGAGGAAAGCAACTCGACACCAAGTTCTTCCGCAGCCTCCCGAACGGCAGCGTCGAGCGCCGACTCCCCCAGTTCGACGTGTCCCGCGGCAGCGTGAGCCCAGTATCCGTCCATGAATCCCGTGCCCTCGCGCAGTTGCAACAGCACCTCCGGCCGTTCTACCGGGTTGCTTCGACAGAACATCACGTACACCGCTGGCACCAGCGCAAATTGATCGGCCACACGACCACGCTATCGTGTGCAGAAGCAACGGCGCCCCGCGAGAACAAAGCTCGCGGGGCGCCGTCGGTTGATCTGCTGGATCAGCGGGCGTCGAACCGGTCGAGGTCCATCACCTTGGTCCAGGCAGCGGCGAAGTCCTCGGCGAACTTCTGCTTGGCGTCTTCGCTGGCGTACACCTCGGCGAGTGCACGCAGTTGCGAATTCGATCCGAAAACGAGATCGACCGCAGTTGCCGTGTATTTCGGATCGCCCGTCGCACGATCAACGCCGTCGTAGACGTTCTCGTCCGTCTTCGACGGCTTCCACTCGGTACCCATGTCGAGAAGGTTGACGAAGAAATCGTTGGTCAACGTCTCTGGGCGGTCGGTGAACACTCCGTGACCGGTCTTGGCGAAGTTCGCGTTCAGCGCGCGAAGTCCACCGACCAGCACTGTCACCTCGGGCGGGGTCAGCGACAGCATGTACGCGCGGTCGACCAACAGAATCTCGGCCGGAATCTTCTCCCCACCCTTGAGATAGTTCCGGAATCCGTCGGCCCGGGGTTCGAGTACCTCGAACGAGTCGACGTCAGTCTGCTCCTGCGTTGCGTCTGTACGTCCCGGAGTGAACGAGACCGTGATGTCCTGTCCGGCGTTCTTCGCAGCCTGTTCGACGGCCGCTGTACCACCCAGAACGATCAGGTCGGCGAGCGAAACCTTGGCTCCACCAGCCTGGTTGAAGTCCTGCTGAACCCGCTCGAGAGTCTGAAGCACCGCGGAGAGAAGTGCGGGCTCGTTGACTTCCCAATTCTTCTGCGGTTCCAAGCGGATTCGCGCACCGTTGGCGCCGCCGCGCATGTCGGTGCTGCGGAAGCTCGCAGCCGACGCCCACGCCGTCGATACCAACTGCGAAATGGACAGCCCGGAGTCGAGAAGTCGACTCTTGAGGATCGCGATGTCTGCGTCCCCGATCAGCTGATCCTCCGCCGAGGGAACAGGGTCCTGCCACAGCTGCGGCTCGGGAACCCACGGCCCCAAGTAGCGCGTGACCGGTCCCATGTCACGGTGCAGGAGCTTGTACCAAGCCTTGGCGAACTCTTCGGCGAATTCTTCCGGATGATCGAGCCACCGCCGGGTGATCTTCTCGTACGTCGGATCCAGGCGTAGGGAGAGGTCGGTCGTCAGCATCGTCGGAGTGCGTCCGGCCGACGAATCGAACGGATCCGGGATCGTGCCCGCCCCCGCGCCGTCCTTCGGAATCCACTGCCAGGCACCCGCCGGGCTCTTGGTCAGCTCCCAGTCGTAGCCGTACAGGATCTCCAGGAAAGTGTTGTCCCACTTCGTCGGAGTGGGCGTCCATACGACCTCGAGACCACTGGTGATCGCGTCCTTGCCCACTCCTGTACCGAAGGCACTCTTCCAGCCCAATCCCTGCTGCTCGATGGGTGCGCCTTCCGGTTCCGGTCCGACGAGGTCGGCCGGGCCGGCGCCGTGCGTCTTGCCGAAGGTGTGGCCGCCGGCGATCAGTGCGGCTGTCTCCACGTCGTTCATCGCCATGCGAGCGAAGGTTTCGCGAATGTCGCGGGCGGCCGCTACCGGGTCCGGTTGGCCGTTGGGCCCTTCGGGATTGACGTAGATCAGGCCCATCTGAACTGCGCCCAGCGGCCCGGACAGCTCGCGGTCTCCGCTGTAGCGCTCGTCGCCGAGCCAGGTGTCCTCAGGACCCCAGTAGATCTCCTCCGGCTCCCAGATGTCTTCTCGACCGAAGCCGAAGCCGAACGTCTTGAACCCCATTGACTCCAAGGCGCAGTTGCCCGCGAACACCAGGAGGTCGGCCCAGGAAACCTGCTTTCCGTACTTCTGCTTCACGGGCCAGAGCAGGCGTCGCGCCTTGTCGAGGCTGGCGTTGTCCGGCCAACTGTTGAGCGGGGCGAAACGCTGAGCGCCCTGACCTCCGCCGCCGCGACCGTCGGCGATGCGATAGGTGCCGGCAGCATGCCAGCTCATACGCACGAAGAGTCCGCCGTAGTGCCCGTAGTCGGCCGGCCACCAATCCTGCGACGCCGTCATCAACGCGATGACGTCGCGCTTGAGTGCCTCGACATCGAGTTTGGCGAATTCCTGGGCGTAATCGAAGTCGGCACCCATGGGATTGGATTTCGACGAATGCGAATGCAGGACAGAGAGATCCGGCTGATTCGGCCACCAGTCGCTGTTCGTTCTCGGACGATTCCCGGTAGGTGTCGGAGACGGGATTGCGGGGTTTTCACTTTCGCTGGTGCTCTCGGTGTTTCCATCGTGAGCAACCGGGCAACTATCGGACACGGTAATCCCTCCATGAGCGAGTAGAACGGACTTCGATCACGGGTGTGATCGCAAACTCTGAGTTGTCGAACAGTCGGCACACAGGCCCCAGTAAATGACCTCGGCTTCATCGAGGACGAAGCCGTTGCGCGCCGACGGCGTCAAACACGGTGCCTCTCCGACTGCGCAGTCGACATCGGCAACGACCCCGCAGGACCGGCAGACGACGTGATGGTGGTTGTCGCCGACGCGGGATTCGTACAGCGCCACCGATCCGGACGGTTGGATCCGCCGTATCAGCCCGGCGTCGGTGAGAGCGTGCAACACGTCGTAGACCGCCTGCCGAGATACCCCCGGCAGAACTGCCCGCACAGCATCTAAAATCGTCTCGGTGGCTGCATGTGGGCGTGCATGCACAACCTCGAGCACCGTGACTCTGGGACGAGTCACGCGAAGCTCAGCGTTACGCAGTTGGGCTGCATAATCCGGCGTCGAAGGCACCTTTCCACTATTGCGCAATCTTCTGGACTGAACCCAGACTTTCGCGAAAATCATCGCTGACAGGGCCCTCCCGACCGATTCGTCCGTGCTAGGAGTGAGCCGGATTCCTCGCTTTTTCTGGCGCCGCCACAGCGCCTTCAGGCGTGTTGCGCGTCGGCGCGTCCTGCTGCGTGGTTCCACAAACGACGACAATCTCCCCTTCGTCCAACTACCGTGAAAGAGAGAATCCGCCGAGGTCAGGAGTGATCGTGCCCAAACTGGAGATCAAGAGGAAGTCAGAACTCTCACGGCAGGAAGTCGCCGACCGACTCATCGCCCTCGGCCAAGCCCTCGCCAGTGGATCGGAAGTGGAGCTGGGGTCGGGTGGGGACTCGATCGAAATCAGTGTTCCGGAACAGGTTCGGTGGGAACTCGAGATCGAAGTCGACGGCAACGAAGTCGAGATAGAAATCGAGATTCACTGGCGCGACGACCCTCAGGAAGAATCAGAAGTGAAGTCTCCGACGCCCGCCAAAGCAGTTCGTCGCAGCCGACCGCGCAAGAGCACTGCGAAGTAACTCGTCGCGAACACGGTTGTCAGGTGGTTACGGAGACGCCGACACCTCGAGAGACACAACGCGCAGCAGTGCTCGGAGATCACTTTCGATCCGTCGAAACAGTTGATACACAACGATGAATCCGGCGATCCCGCCCAGACACAACGCACGAACTGTTGCGTTGAGTTCCTCGCCGGCCCCGGAACCGACAAAACTGAGCCCCGCGATTCCCACCAGTGGAACCGACGCCGCGACCGCGAGGTAACGCGTGCTGCTCCGGCCCAGCGAGCGAATATCGCGTCCGTCGTCGCTCCGTAACTCCCCGTGTGACAACAAGATCGGATACAGACATCGAACCGAGTAATACGTCAGGATGAAGAACGGATACGCGACTGCGACGGCGCCGCACACCGCCAGCGACGACATCAAGTGCACGTAGGCTCGCTGCGGAATTCCGCCGGCGGCAATCTGCAATGCAACCGGATATGCGATACCGGCCAGAACCCACAGACCGAATGCGATCACCACCGCGCGGTGTCCGACGTTCAGCGTCGCGGTACGCGCTTTGTTCAAGACATCCGCGCTGTACGTCTGACCGTTGCGCAGTCCGTGAGGCACGGTGAGGGCGAGCCGACACCAATACAGGATCGCTGCGGCGCCGAGAGAGAACGCAGCCACCCCGATGACCAGATGAACCTGCTCGAGGTGCTGCTGAGCCTGCGGCGAGAGTCCCGAGATGATCAGCATCTTGTTGTAGTAGTAGTTGTAGCCCGCCGCCAGGAGATTCGGAATTCCGATCGCGGCCAGAAGAATCGGCAGTGCCCACTTCCACAGCGTCGACCGTGGGCTCCCTTCCGGTGGGTCCACCAGATTGCGGGCCGACCGGTCCAGGCACAGAGCGAACTGACGAGCCAGCTTTCGTCCGCCAGACCACCTTCCGTCTCGCTCGGGCGAGAGAGACTTCACCAGCACTCGGCGCAGCGCCGGCGGACAGTCGTCCGGTAACCGTGCCTCGGCCGCAGGATCCACTCCACGCCGGCGGGCCTCGAGCGCCTTCTTGGGCGACGGCGGGTTCTCTCCCGTGCCGTCGCCCAAGAAAGGCCTACTCCCGGTGAGGAGTTCCCACAGCATCACGCCGAGCGCATAGATGTCGCTACGGGTGTCGAGTGTGCCGGGCGCCCCCACAGAACAGGCCTCCAACTGCTCCGGAGACATGTAGGCAAGCGAGCCTCCGACAAAACATGCTGCATCCTCGGTGGACACCTCCTCGCTCGAACTGACGTTGAAGTCGGCGAGTTTGGGAATGCCTTCGACACTGAGAAGTACGTTCGCCGGCTTGATGTCCCGATGTAGTACGCCGTGCTCACGCGCGTATTCGAGGGCGTCGGCCAGTCTCATTCCCATCCAGGCCACGGTCTCCGGCCACGACATCGCCGCGATCTCGCTCCGTAGGCTCGTCTCGCTCGGCTTCATCTCTCCCTTCTTCGCCAGGGTGTGATCGATGGCGTCGAGAAGTAGTTGTCCGGACCGCTGCGCCTGCGGTGTCACGCGGACAAGTTTGACCACGTCGAGCAGGGTCCCGCCTGGCACGTATTCCATGAACAGAACTCGCAGTGCACGTTCTTCGAGCAGTCGTTGGTCGAAGACGCGAACGATGTTGGGATGGTCGAGTTGGGCGAGAGTCTGCGGTTCGACCCCGACGTTGCGCGAGATCTTCAATGCGACCCACCGCTGCATCGAAAGTTGCCGAGCAAGGAACACTCGGGCAAACGCTCCGTGCCCGAGTTCCAACACCAGTTCGAAATCGTCGAGGTGCTGCCCGATCTCGAACTCGTCGAAACCCGAGAGTCCCAACATCATGACGTCTTCGCGTCCGGCCATCGAATCACGATCGAACAACCGCTCGAAACTCTCTGCCTGCAAGGGGAACTCGCTGAGATAGTCGGCTGCTACGACGTTCTCCCCACTCTGCTTCCGCAGCCGGAACTCCTCGTACAGGAGCTCGGCCGGAAGTGGTTCTTCGAGTAGTTCGGGATACTCGGCACAGTAGTCCGTGAGTCGTTTCGGGCGATCATTTTTCAGCCAGCGATACTCCATGTCGATCCCGACCAATTCGATCAACGCCGCTCGACGAATCTTGGCCGGATCGGGCAGATAGTCGCTCAAGTCGGACGGGGTTCGCCCCTCCTCCCAATCCCCGACAAGGCGCCCGAGGCCGTCGGCACCGTTCTGTCGGTCACGCACCACCGGCGGTGCGGACGGGCGCAACTCGGTGACGGTGCCCCGTTCGGTCAGGGGCCCGCTCGCGATTGTCGCGTCAACGGCCTGCGCACCACGTTCATTCATGACACTTCTGTTCCGCACCTCGATCACGATGAATCGGGGTGACTCACTTCAGCGTAACCCCGGCGGTACCCCAGACCCCAGCGAAACTATTGGGGGTGAACCGGCAGATTCGTGCCGATACCGACAAGTACTTCGCGATCTTTGATCTTGACGCGATCACGCCCATGCTTCACACCGAGATCACGTTCGGCGGAATCGATGCGAAGCCATCCGTCCCAATCGACGGACACGACGTTGCCTGCCCCGAGGAGCCTCGCGATCCCGCTTCGGTCTGCTCGCCGCTCGCCTACCGAATCCAGCTGGTGCAGCATCGTTTCGACGGTCTGGCGAGCATCAGGCCGCGCCGCGCCGATCAGCCCGGCGGCACCTCGCTTCATCCAACCGGTCACGAACAAGCCCTCAACCGGTGAGCCGCTCTCGTCGACCACAGCGCCGCCCCGATGCGCAACGGTGCCGCGCCCGTGATCGAAAGGCACCCCGGCAAGTGGCGTTCCGAGGAATCCGATTGCCCGGTACACAGCGTGAACCGGATAGTCGGTACAGGTGCCCGAAGCGGTGACGTGACCGTAGCCGTCCGGGACTGTCCGCTCGACGCGGAGTGCTTCGACTTTCCCACTGCCGAGAATCTCCGTCGGCTGTCGGTAGAAGTGCAGGTGAACGCGGCGGTGAGAAGTCCGGTCGGCAGACGGGTCCGCGAAAGTGCGGAGTGTCTCGACTGCCAGTCGGGTGTGCACCGACTGCTTTGTCATCCGCTCGATATGCCGGTCCGGTGCGACATCGGCAGCGTCGACGACGACATCGACGCCTGGCAGTTCACCGAGAGCGCGCAACTCGTTCGGGGAGAAGCGAGCGTCGGCTGGTCCGCGTCGGACAAAGATGTGCACTTCGCGAACACGACTGCCTGCTATCCCTTCCCGAACTTCGGCCGATACGTCCGTGGCCTGCAGCGATTTCGCTTCGGCGAGAAGCATTCGGGTGACATCGAGTGCGACGTTGCCACCTCCGATCACCGCAACCGATTCGGCGTTCAGCGGCCACTGCAGCGAACTGTCCGGGTGATCGTTGTACCAGGCGACAAACTCGGCGCCGCCGAAAGAACCTGGAAGCTCGACGCCGGGAATGTCGAGAAGCGCATCCCGCGGCGCACCCGTTGCAATGATCACGGCATCGTAGGAAGAGCGTAGGTCCTCGACGGAAAGGTCCTTGCCGATCTCGACGTTGCAGAACAACCGGAAGTCACTGGCGGCCAGCGTGGTGTGCAGAGACTGGACGAACTTTTCGGATTCGGGATGCCCCGGCGCGAGACCGTAGCGCACCAGTCCGTACGGCGTGGGTAGACGCTCGAACACGTCTGTCTTGGTGCCTGGTGCCAGTTCAGCAAGAGCGCCCGCGGCGTGGATTCCCGCCGGACCCGCCCCGACGATCGCAACACTGAGCGGTGGTGAGAAAAACCGGGGCGACGCAAGCGGGGGTACCTCTGAACCTCTCGCACTGATCATGCCCCGAGGCTAGGGGCTCAACTGCACTAGAGATCAAATTCGCTTTTCAGTAACACGAACACGCTTTCAGTAACACGCCGTTCAGTAGCCCTGCGCAGCCGGCTTGTGCTCGGCTGTGTAGCGGTAGAAGTCAGCTAGTTGGAGTTCGCCGGCAGCTGCCTCGTCGACAATGACGGTCACGTGTGGATGCAGCTGCAACACTGATGCCGGGCAGAATGCCGAGACCGGACCCTCGACCGCCGCCCGGACCGCGGGCGCTTTACGGGCGCCGTCCGCGATCAGAACGAGATGCCGTGCATCACTGATGGTTCCGAGCCCCTGCGTGATCACATGATGCGGCACGTCAGCCGGGTCAGCGAAGAACCGTGCGTTGTCGGCGCGGGTCCTCTCGGTCAAGGTCTTCACTCGGGTGCGCGAGGCGAGCGAGGACGAGGGCTCGTTGAAACCGATGTGCCCGTTGAGGCCGATTCCGAGGATCTGCACGTCGATGGGACCGTTTTCGGCAATGGCTGCGTCGTAGCGTCGGGCAGCTTCACTGGGATCGGCGGCTCCGCCGTCGGGGCTGAACACTCGCGCATTGTCGATGTCGAGATGATCCACGAGTTCCGTGCGGATGGTGTGCGCGTAGGACTGCGGCTGATCGGGCGTGAGACCTACATACTCGTCGAGAAGATACGCACTCATCGCCGCGAACGACACTCCAGATTCTCGATGCCGCTTGATCAGCTCCCGATACGTATGCAGCGGTGACGATCCCGTCGCGAGGCCGAGCGTCCGCGCTCCGTTTTCGATGGCGCCGCACACGATATCGGCAGCGATTCGTCCGCCGTCTTCCGGACTGGGAACTATGACGATTTCCATTCAGACTTCCTCACTGCTCTTGCCGGCTCCGACGATGGCCTCACGTACCGAACCCGAGGCGCGGTCCAACAATTCGGCCGCTTCGGCGAAGTCGCATTCGGCCAACAACATGACGACCGCTGCCTTCACATGACCGTCGGCATTTTCGATGGTCTCCGCAGCGATCTCGGTATCGACTCCGGTGGCTGCCGCGACGATGCGGTTTGCACGATCGACAAGTTTGGCATTGGTCGGCCGAAGATCGACCATCAGATTGTGGAATGCCTTCCCGGAGCGGACCATACTGGCCGTGGAGAGCATGTTGCACACCATCTTCTGCGCAGTCCCGGCCTTGAGCCTGGTCGATCCGGTGAGGATCTCGGGGCCGGTCTCCACTTCGATGGCCACGCCGGCGTGAGAACTCATTGCCGCGTTCCGGTTGCACGAGACTGCCACTGTCGCTGCGCCGAGTTCGCGGGCATGATCCAGGCCCCCGATGACATAGGGAGTACGACCGCTGGCCGCCAAACCCACCACGACGTCCGTGGCGTTCAACGAAATTGCGTCGAGGTCGACCCCAGCCGCTCGCGGATCGTCTTCTGCACCCTCGACGGCGTTCAGAAACGCTCCCGGACCACCGGCGATGATGCCGATCACCTCGCCCGGATCTGTCCCGAAGGTCGGAGGGCATTCCACTGCGTCGAGAACCCCCAGACGCCCACTCGTCCCCGCACCCAGGTAGATCAGTCGACCACCTCGCGCCCGTGCCGCGACGATCAAGTCGACTGCGGCTTCGATGGCAGGTAGTACCGCCGCGACCGCGTCGGCCACGATCGCGTCCTGTTGATTCATCACCGTCAGCAGATCCGACACCGACATGACGTCGAGATCGCGGGTGAGAGGGTTGGGTCTCTCGGTGGAGAGCATTTCCAAGTGCATTGTGGCGAGTCCTCCTCGATCAAGTTCCATTAGACGACTCCTCGTCAGATTCACAGCGACGACTCCTCGTCGGATTCACAGCGACGACTCCTCGTCAGTGCCGCTTCGAAGCAATGGCGTCATGGCTTCGTTGCAGAGCAGAGAGTGCGCTGGGCAGCGAGTGCGCCACCATCGCGAAAATTGTGTCCACTACCAACAGCTGGCCGGTTCGGCTTGCCATCGCAGCCGACCGGAAACCGAATTCTCTACCGGCAGTCAGCAGTACGTGGTCTGACTGCACGGCGAGCGTCGAACGCGCTCCACCAGTGATCGCAGCCGTCGATGCCCCGGTACGACGGGCAAGGGCGAGTGGTTCGACGACATCGGAAGTCTCACCTGAATGTGAGATCCCCACTGCGATGTCGTCCGGTCCGAGCAAGCTGGCGCTCACCATCGCCGCGTCTCGGTCGAGATGAACCCGGCAGTTGACGTCGATACGCGAAAGCTTCAATGTGAGGTCTTGCGCGACGATGCCTGACGCGCCGATACCGTACACCTCGACCCGGCGGGCGGATCGAATCCGGGAGACAACTTCTTCGAGCGCAGCAGGATCTGTCAATTGCGCCGTGCCTTTGAGTTGTTCGGACTCGAACTCGGCAAGCTTGGCCATCACCTCGCCGGCCGAGTCAGCAGCAACGATGTCCACACCGAGTGGGATCGTGTCGCCGGCGCTGGACCCGCTGATCGCCGCCAGCGCGAGACGAAGCTGTGGATAGCCCTCGAAGCCGAGCCTTTTGGCTGTGCGGACCACTGTCGCCGTGCTTGTCGACGCTCGCTCGGCGAGATCGTTGACCGTCAGCGTGGAGGCCAGGCTGGGGTCGGCTTCGATGATTTCCGCGATCCGCAGCTCGGCAGGCGAGAGGCTGCTCAACGATGCGCGAATACGGGCAAGCAGGTCGACGGACGCCGGAGCACTCCGGTCCAAAGTCATAACGCCTCGATTCGCATCGTTTTCGGAGCTGAGGGCACCGATGTGATTCTAGGCAGCCCACGGCTTCCCGGCGTCAAGGATCCGAGCACACTGGCGTGACGCGCACCGGTGCACGAAGCAATGCTGCCAGGCAATCCGTGCGCGGTGAGAAAGCCGAGTACCGCGAAAGCCAATGCTTCCTTGATGTCGGAGGTGACCCCGAGTTCGTCCGAGGAGACGAGCGCAATGTCGCCCAGTTCGACGCGAAGCATCGCCATCAACGTCGGGTTCTTGGTACCACCACCCGATACCACCACTTCGGTCGCCGCAAGCCCTTTGACGGAATCGGCGACGGTTCGGGCGGTCAGTGCAGTCAGTGTCGCGACGATGTCGGCCAGGGACAAGGATTCGTAACCACGCAGAGCGGCGAGTAGATAATCTCGATGGAACAATTCCTTGCCGGTGCTCTTGGGAGCGGGCTGCGCGTAATACGGCTCGCTCAGTAGATGCGCGAGCAGATCGACGTTCGGGGTGCCTGCTGCACCCAGAGCACCACCGAGGTCGAACCACTGCTCCCCCGCCGTGAATTCGCTTACCGCAGCGTCGATCAGCGCATTGGCCGGGCCGGTGTCGAAGGCAATCGGTTCCGCGGCACCGTCTGCCGTCGATGTCGGGGCGCCACCTGGAGCAGTGACGTTCGCGATGCCACCGAGATTGAGCGCGACGGAGCCCGAAGTTCTTCCGTTGAGCCACAATACGTCGAAGGCGCTGACAAGTGGTGCGCCCTGACCACCCGTCGCCACGTCACGAGAGCGCAGATCCGACACGACTGTGCATCCGGTCTCCTCGGCTATCCAGGCCGGCTGCCCGAGTTGAAGAGTGCCCCTTACTTGCGATCCTTCGACCCAGTGGAACATCGTCTGACCATGTGAGGAGATCAATTCCGCACTGCCACCGCACAGTTCCGCGTTCGCCCGCGCGGCCACCGCCGCGAATGCCTGTCCGATCTCGGTATCGAGTTGGCAGATCTGACCGACAGTGGTGGACGCAGGCGGTACCGCAGCAGCCACCGCTGCCCGCAACGCACCGGAATATGGTTCGCTGACCATCCCCAGTGGGGTCAGCACAAGAGTGTCCCCGTCGATCCGGATGTCTGCTGCGGCAGCATCGATAGCGTCGTACGAAGTACCGGACATCAGGCCGATGACTCTCATGAAATATCCCTTACTCGGATTGTTTCGGCATTCGGGAAAGTTGCGGTCAGTCGACGAGTGCCCGCTTGTGGGCATTACCTCGCAAGGTACTCAAGGCGATCGCGCTGACGGCGCATGTCGCCATCACGAAGTAGGCCGGAATATCGAGATTGGAGGTTTCCTTGATCAACCACGTGATGATCAGACCGGCACAGCCCGAAAAGACTGCGTTGGACAGGGAGTACGCGAGTCCCAATCCGGTGTACCGCACCGAGGTGGGAAACATCTCGGAGAGCATCGCAGGTCCGGGTCCGGCAACGAGTCCCACTGCGGCGCCGGCGGCAAAGACTGCAAATCCCTTGGCGGTCAGAGACGTCTGCTCGTTCTGCAGGACGTTGAGCAGCGGCAGAGCCAAGACCAGAATTATCACGGTGCCGGTGAGCATGACCGCGCGTCGTCCGATGCGATCGCTGAGTCCACCCGCGATCGGAATGGTCACCGCGAAGCCCGCATTGGCGAGCACGGAAGCAACAAGCGCCTGATGGAAGGTCGCGTTGAGCGAACTCTGAAGATAGGTAGGCATCACCACGAGGAAGGTGTAACCGGCAGCAGACCACCCCATCAACCGCCCGATTCCGAGCAGGATCGCTCTGGCAGTCTCCCCGACGGACGGTTGCACTACCGGCACCGCTGTTTCAGCTGTCGGTTCGGATTGGACCGATCGAGCACGCTCGAACGAGGGCGTTTCCTCGAGCCGGAGCCGGAGCCACAGGGCAACCAGACCCATCGGAAGTGCAAGGAGGAACGGGATGCGCCAGCCCCAGTCACTGAGCTGTCCCGAGTCGAGCACGGTGGCGAGGAGTGCCGCGATACCCGCACCGGCGAGCAGTCCGAGTGCGACGGTGAACGACTGCCACGAGCCGTACAGCCCACGTCGCCCGGGCGGAGCGAACTCGGTCATCACCGATACAGCACCACCGAACTCACCGCCCGCCGACAATCCCTGGAGGATTCGAAGGACCGTCAAGAGCAGCGGTGCCAGAATTCCGACGCTCTCGTAGGTGGGCAGCACGCCGATCAGAGTCGTCGCACCCGACATCAACAGAAGGACGATCACCAAGGTGGGGCGTCGGCCGATGCGGTCACCGAGTCGACCGAACAGTGCGGCACCCACTGGGCGGAAGAAGAACGCCAGCGCAAACGACGCATAGGTCTTGATCAGGCTTTCGAGGTCGCCGGAGCCGTCTGCGCTGAAGAAGTTCGACGCGATGATCGTCGCGAAGAACCCGTACACACCGAACTCGTACCACTCGATGAAATTTCCGACGGAGCCGGCGACGAGCGCCCTGCGCCGTTTGAGCTGCGCACCATCGTTCCGTGTCTGCACTGTGATGCCCATGCCGTCCTCCGTTGACGAAACCCGAATATGCAACAAAGTTTCATCTGAACAGAGTATAAATGTCAAGAAGTTTCACAACTGGGTTTTTGTGGGTCCCGAATCCCTATGCACCTGCGAAGGTGAATGCCTCCGCCCGTTCGAACCGGTCAGTGGAGTCGCCGGAGTAGACGGTGCTCTCGTTCGGACCCAACCCGAGCTTTCGAACGGCAGTCCCTTCGCCGAGATCCATCGACGCCACGTCCACCCAGAAGGTATTCGGCGTCATCGCGGATTCGAAGAAATAAAGCGCACGTTTGTGGTCGACGACCGTGCGCCATCGGGTCGACGAGATGTTGGGCTCGTCGGGAGTCGAAATACCCAGGGGTACCGAAACATTCCGGATGACGCTGAAAGTGGATGCCAAGGCCGATCGAGGATCGTCCGTCTGCGGTATCGCATCCACGTAGAACGACGCCCGGGCGAATCTGTCAGCGGCACGGTTGGTTCCGGGCAGCATGACGGTTCCGTTGATCTGCTTCCAGTACTCGTTGACGGCGAGTTGCTGATCGAAGATGGGTGAATTGGTCATCACCTGGTACTCGCGGCTGTGGTGAATCGTCGGACGTCCACCGATGTACTCGATGATCGCGCTGTCTCCCCCAGCGTCCGAAAGCGACATGTGCAGCGTGGCGAGGCGGTCTTCGCCCGGAACGGCAGCGGTCACCACCGTGAACGGTTCCGACGACAGCACTTCGACCGCTTCCCGAACTGTCGCAAAGCTGTCCAGGACGTACTGCGCCCACGCCGCGATCGACAATCCCGGGCTCGAACCGTCGTACGTCGGATACTCGGACTCGACCAACCACAAGAGATTGGCCGACAACCCAGCCTCGTTGACGCCGTCGGTCGTGCACATGTCGTAGGCCGTCGCGACAACACTTCCGTATTTCGACGTCCACTGGATCGAGTTCGGACCCGCGCAACCCTCTCTGGTCATGCCGCGTGGGAACGCCCAGAGGTTCGTTCCGAGGTCGACCTTCCAATCCATCGATCGAGCCGTGATCACAGTGTCGTTGGGCCCCAGGTAGACCAAGCGTGTGCACATCGAGAGCTCTCCCTTCGTTACGGTGTGACGATATTGAAACTGGGATCGAAAGTGTCCAGTAACCCTCCCAGCGTCTCCAGCGCCGATCCGTCTCCGTCGAGCGAAATCTTCCCCGCCTTGGCCAGTTGGGCGGCGGCGCCCGGCTGTAGAAGTGCCCCTACCAGTGCGGCTTTCGGACCGGAGACGGTCAGTGGTGTGTTCGGTGACGCACCCTTACGTGCGTTGAGAACGCCGCGCTTGACCCACACGGTCCATGCCTCGTCGCTGTGATCGGTGAACACGAAATCGATGCGCAGGTCCGCGTCGGCTGCCTTCTCGCCGATGAGATGTATTGCGACGAAGTCGAAGAGGATGTCGATGGGCATCGCGAGGACACTGTCCTGACTCGCCGTGACATACGGGGCAGGCTGGGCACCTTCGCGTAGTTCCAGGGCGGCCGAGAGATAGATTCCACGCCACTGAGGCCCTTCGGCTTGATAACCCATCTGCTCGTAGACGTCGGCTTGGAGATTCCTCGCTTCGGTGTTCTCCGGTTGCGCGAAAACCAACTTGTGCAGAATCTCGGCCGCCCATCGGTAGTCCGCAGCCTCGAAGGCCCGTTTACCCTCGTCCAGGATCTTCTGCGCACCAAGGAGATCGACGAACCTCTTCGCCGATTCAACCGGCGGATGTGGATGAAGCGTCACCGGATCGCCGTCCCACATTCCCAGTTCCTTGGTGTACACGGCGCGCACGTCGTGGTGCAGAGTTCCGTGGTATCCGCGGTTGTACCACTTGCGCGCGAGCTCGTCCGGCAGTTCGATCACCTCGGCGGCTTCGAGCGGCGTGTACCCCTTGTTCGCGAGGCGGAGCGCCTGATCGTGGATGTACTTGTAAGTGTCCCTTTGAGATTCGATGAACGGAACCAGGTTCTCGTTGCCCCAAACCGGCCAGGTGTGCGGTCCGTAGTGAACCGCAGCTTCGTCGCCCCACCGTTCGAGAGTCTCGTCCAGATAGCGAGCGAAGTTCCGAGCGTCGCGGGTGCGCGCGCCACGCAACGTCTGAATATTGTGGAGCGAGTGGTTGGCGTTCTCGGCGCACGTCAGGGCCGCGAGTTCCGGAATCCAGATGTGCATCTCCTCCGGCGCCTCGGTATCAGGGGCGTACAGGAACTCGAACTCCAGACCGGCGATCTCGCGCTTGGTTCCGGTCTCCGTGATGCTGTCAGTGGGAGAAATATACGAAATCAGTGGACCTCGAGTACTGATCGTGCCGATGCCGCACGTGACCATCCCCTTGGCATCGAGGTCGAGCAACCCGCCGAATGCGTAGAAGGACCGTCTCGCCATGGCATTTCCCGCGACGACGTTTTCACCGATTGCAAACTTGTCGAACGACGCGATCGTGCCCGGCGCGATGATCGGCACTCGCCCCGACGTCACGTCGTCGAGGTCGACGATCCCTTTGACGCCGCCGTAGTGATCGATATGTGTGTGCGTGTAAATGATTGCCGCGACAGGCTTGTCGCTGACGTGCTCGCGAATCATCTTCATGCCCTGCCGTGCCGATTCGACCCCTGCCATGCAGTCGATGACGATCAGCCCCTCGTCACCTTCGACAACCGTCAAATTGGCCAGATCGTTGTTTCGCACCTGATAGAGACGATCCGTGACCTGGTAGAGCCCTCCACGACGCATCAGTTGACCCTGGCGCCACAGGCTCGGATTGACGGTGTCGGGTGCCGGAACGTCGTCACCGATGTACGCCATTGCCTCGGGGTCGAAGACAACGTGCCCGTCATCGGCCACCACCTTGCCCGGCAACGGGGCGATCAGACCGCGATCGGCATCGGCAAAATCTTGCCGGTCCTCCATGGCATACCGCGAAAGCGCTTCGCGATTCGCCGTGACCGTGGCCGGTGTTGCGTCCTTAGGTGTCTGGCACATGGCACTCCCCGCTCGGATACGAGTCGATCAGATACCCCATCATCTGTATCGGGTGCGAACACACTTGGAATCACCCGCGCAGGGTGAAGCTCGAGCGGACGCTCGGTGGTTATCCGTTCGGTTCCTCGGAATTTCGAGATGCAAGTGCAATCGCCAGGACTGCGAGCCCACACCCGGCAACCAGGATCCATCCCGGCCTCGATGCTTGCGCGACATCCACCGGGGCGCTGCCACCGATGATCCCTCCTGCCAGCGCCACACCGAGAGCGGCGCCGAATTGGCGTGCACTGGAGGTTATTCCACCGGCAAGCCCGGCCTGCGATCTCGGCAGCCCGTTGACGGCAGTGTTGGTGATGGGGGCATTCGAGAACCCGAATCCGATACCGAGGAACAGGTAGGCGGCCAACAGCGTCGGAATCGCCGTGTTGTTGTCGAGCGCGACCAGGCACAGCCCGCCGAGTGTCGTGAAGCTACCGGCGATCAGTAGCGGCCGCCGCGGACCGAAGCGCCCGACGAGAATTCCGGACAACGGCGCGCAGACCGTTGCTGCAACAGCCATCGGGAGGGTGATCGCACCGG